>FTCT01003672.1_pt1 | contig 67370 bp, 56 predicted proteins | sample 1658881 | NCBI WGS metagenome assembly FTCT01 (sample SAMEA3914864, study PRJEB12502) | metagenome | biome: forest; material: soil | place: USA | collected 2012-03-12 | depth 0.3 m | reverse complement strand
GGAATGTTCCTTACCCGTTCCGAAGCGCCGCCGAGTTGCTTGCAACCGCCGCAGCCCACAATCTCACAATCGCAGACCTCCTGGTTGCCAACGAAGTCTCCTTACTCAACGACCCGCCAATCAACCGTCCGCAACCGGCACTCGGCTCTTCAGCCACAACCCCCGAAGATCAGGTCAAAGCCAGCATCCTAACTCTCTGGCAAACCATGCAGCAGTGCACTCAACGTGGCCTCGCCACCGAAGGCATCCTTCCGGGAGGCCTCAACGTCCGCCGCCGCGCTCCGCGCCTCGCCCGTCGCCTCGAGACCGAAGGCTCACGCGACCCGCTGGCCCCGATGGATTGGGTAACCGTCTACGCGATGGCCGTCAACGAAGAGAACGCCGCCGGAGGCCGCGTCGTCACCGCTCCCACCAACGGAGCCGCGGGCGTAATCCCCGCCATCGCGCACTACTACATGCGCTTCGTCGATGACGTCCCGGCGCACGAGAAGGAAGCCGGCATCCTCCGCTACTTCCTCACTGCTGCGGCCATCGGCATCCTCTACAAGGAAAACGCCTCCATCAGCGGCGCCGAAGTCGGCTGCCAGGGCGAGGTCGGCGTGGCCTGTTCGATGGCCGCCGCGGCGCTTTGCCAGGTCATGGGCGGCACACCCGAGCAGGTCGAGAACGCGGCCGAGATCGGCATGGAGCATCACCTGGGCCTGACCTGCGACCCGGTCGGCGGCCTGGTGCAGATCCCCTGCATCGAGCGCAACGCCATCGCCTCGGTCAAGGCCATCAACGCGGCCCGCATGGCCCTGCGCGGCGACGGCACCCACTTCGTCAGCCTGGACAAAGTCATCAAGACCATGCGCGACACCGGCGCCGACATGATGACCAAATACAAAGAGACTGCCCGCGGCGGCCTTGCCGTCAACATCGTCGAGTGCTGACCACGAGGGGCTGTCCCGGTATTCGGGCCGAGCGCCGGGCCGCTCCCTAGCCGGCCCGCTCTGGCGATGTGCTTGCGGCTCAATGCCGCAAGCATCGCCGTCCCCTCGGGGGCTGAGGCCGTACACGGCGAATCCTGTGGACTCGCCGTGCCTGCCGAAGCGCTGCGGCTCATGCCGCAGCGCGGTCCCGGCTGACACGCCCGCGTTCAGCAGGGCGAGGCCGGACGAGGGGCCTCACTTACCGCGGTGGGTTGTCCTGCGGCAGCCACCGCTTGTAGATGGCCTGGAAGCTGCCGTCGCGCTTCATCGCATTGATCTCGCGCTGCCAGGCCGCCACGACGCGCTTGGGCGTGCCGGGCGAGAAGGCGATGTAGCCGTCGCTGCTGGCATAGGTGTAGACCTCGGCCAGTGCTCCCGGCTCGATGCCCGCGGACGCCAGCGTGCCGGGCATGCTGATGCGCTCCGACGCGAACAGCGACGAGCGCCCGGCCATCAGCATGCGCAGGCCTTGCACCGGGTCGCTGACCGGGCGCAGGTTGCGAAAGCCTTCGGACGCGAGTTGCTGTGCCGTGTACCAGTCGCGCACGACCAGCACGTCCTCCGCCTGCCGGGCATCGTCGAAGCGCTTCAGACGTTCGGTGCCGGCCCGCGCATAGAAGCTGCTGTAGAAGGTCACGATGGGCCCGACCCACTGGAAAAGCTTTTCGCGCTCCGGGATGCGGGCGGCCGAGAACAGCGCCACCGGCTGGTTGCCCTGGGCCTCGCGGTAGGCCCGGGCCCAGGGCAGGAACTCGATGGGCAGCCGTTGTCCCAGGCGTCGCAACACGGTCTGCACGACCTCCACGGCCAGGCCGCTGGGATGGCCTTCTTCCGTGAAGTTGATGGGCGGGAATTCCTCGCTGAGCAGGCGCAGCGGTTGCGCTGCGACCGAGGCGCCGACCGGTGTCGACGACGTGGCGGCAACGGCATCCAGCGTCCAGACCAGCCCCATCAGCCCCAGGTGTCGACGTCGCACTGTGTTCTCCAGTGTCTATGGCGCGATGATAGGCGTGCCCTGTCAACGCTGTCGCGCCACGCGTATCCCGAAAGACCCCAAGCCCATGTGCCTCGCCGCGTTCGCGCTGAACGCCCACCCGCGCTTTCCCCTCGTCATCGCAGCCAACCGCGACGAGTTCTTCTACCGCGCCGCGGCGCCGATGGCCTGGTGGCCCGATCGCCCGGACATCCTGGCCGGCCGCGACCTCAGCGCGGGTGGCACCTGGTTCGGCCTGACACGCACCGGGCGGCTGGCTCTGCTGACCAATGTGCGCGAACCCGCCCGCCAGGTCGCCGACGCCCCCTCGCGCGGCGCCCTGGTCGTGGATTGGCTGGACAGCCACCTCGACGCCGTCGGCTTTGCCGCCGCGCTGCGGCCGGGCTACAACGGCTTCAATCTCGTCACCGCCGATCTGCGTCACGACCGCTGGCACTGGATGAGCAATCGCGCGCCTGCCGCTCTGGCATTGGCGCCCGGCCTGCACGCCCTGTCCAACGCGTCGCTGGACACGCCATGGCCCAAGACCACCGGCCTGAAGGTCGCCTTGGCCGCCGCTCTCGATGACGCAAGCGATGCGACCGAACTCGCCGGGCAGCTCTTCACGGCACTGGCGGACGGCGCCCCCGCCCCCAATGACCAATTGCCCGACACCGGCGTCGGCCTGGCGCGCGAGCGCCTGCTCTCGCCCCGCTTCGTGCGCATGCCCGACCCGGCGCAACCTGGCCTGGCCGTCTATGGCACCCGCTGCGCCACGGTGCTGATCCGTGAAATGGATGGCACCACCCACGTCATCGAACGCAGCATCACGGCCGCGGGCGAGTGGCTGCCACCCGTTCACCACGAATTGACCCGCTGGCCCTGATCCGCTTAGCGTGCAGGCATACACAGCCAGCCCATCCTGCGCCGCCCCGCCGCCGATGACCCCTCTGTCCCGTTTGTCGACCGCCCGCTGGACCGCGCTGGCCTGCATGCTGATCGCGGCCTTCGTTGGCCTGCGCTGGTGCCTGCGGCTGGATGTCGGCAGCTCCCTGCCCGGTTTGGCGGAGAGCGGCATCGTGTCCTCCGTGCTGCTGCTGGTTGCCGGCGCCCTGGCCTGGGTCATGGCGGGCTGGCCCGACGGCCAGGCACCCGGCGCCTCGGCCCGCCGCGCCGTGCTGGCCCTGGCCTTGTTGATGGGCATCCTGCCAGCGCTGATGCTGCTCGAGGCCGCGGCCGACATGTCGCTGGGCATCGACATCACGCGGGCCGGCGTGCTGCCCACCGCCTTCAATCCCCATCCGGGCCGGATTTCACCGAATGGCTGCGTGGCCCTGCTGCTGTTGCTGGCGGGCCAGGGCCTGCTGGCCGGCACGCCTCGCGCCCTGGCCCGGCGGCTGAGCGGGGCAGGCATCCTGGCCGCGGCCCTGATCGTCGGCGTCGGCATGCTCGGCTATCTGCTGAACCTGGAACAGCTCTACCACTGGGGTGGCTTCAACCGCCTGACGTTGCCGACGGCCGCCGGACTGGCGCTGCTGGCCTTGTCGCTGTGGGAGACCCGGCTGCGCTGGAGCGGCGTGCGCGAACGCTTCGATCTGCACGAGCAGCGCATCACGCGGCGCTCGCTGGCGGTGCTGGCGCTGATCGCCGTCGCGGCCGGCGCAGGCGGCTTCGCGGCGCTGGAGTCGGAGTTCGAACGCACCCGCCAGGAGGATGTGCGCTCCACGGCCATGCTCACCAGCGAAGCCCTGGTGAGCAACCTGGACGGCGGCATCTGGCTGGCCCAAACCATCGCCAACCGCCCCGTCATCGTCGATCAGCTCGCGCGCCTCGCCGCGAGCCCGACGGATGCGCCCCTGCATGAGCGCCTGCGCAACACCACGCGCAACCTGCTGACGGCCGGCGTCACTGCGGCCCGCTTCGTCGACGTGGCGGGGCAGCCGCTGACCGAAGCCGGTGTCTTCTCCTCCCAGCCCGACACGCCATCCCTGGCGCTGGCGCGGGACTATCACGCTGCCGCCCGCCTGGTCTGGGCCAGCGGCTTCATCCTGGCCACCGACGTCCCGGTCCTGGACAAGGGCGAGGTGGTCGGGCGCTTCCAGAGCGAGCAGCGCCTGGCCCTGATGGACCGCCTCGTCATGCGCGTGCGCGACAGCGACGCCTCGTCTGACGTGCTGATCTGCAACCGCGTCGACAAGGTCGCGTCCTGCGTGCCGTCCAAGCTCTACCCCAAGGCCTTCAGCATCCCGATGTTCGACGCCGACGGCCGGGTCAACCTGCCGATCAACCGCGCCCTGCTCGGCGAGAGCGGCGTCACGCTGACGCCCGACCTGCGCGGCGTGCCCGTCGTGGCCGCCTATGTGCCGCTGGGCCGCACAGGCCTGGGCATGGTCGTCAAGGCCGACATCGAGGCCGTCTTCGCCGTCATCCGCCAGCGCCTGGGCTGGCTGGCCCTGCTGCTGACGGTGCTGACCCTGCTCGGCACCTGGGTGCTGAGACAGCATGTGCGCCCCCTGGTCAAGCAGCTGGCCGGCGAGCAGGCGCGCTGCCGCGCCATCCTGGACAACTCCAACGACGCCTTCATCGGCATGGACAGCGACGGTCGGGTCACCGACTGGAACCTGCAGGCCGAGCGCCTGTTCGGCTACAGCGCCGCCGAGGCCATGGGGCAACGCCTGTCGGAGCTCATCATCCCGCCCGAGTCGCGGGCCGCCCACGAGTCCGGCATGGCGCGCTTCCGGCACACCGGTCAGGGCCGGGTCATCAACCAGCGCGTCGAGGTGCTCGCACAGCACCGCGACGGCCGGCAGCTGGAGGTGGAGCTGTCCGTCGCCGCCATGGCCACGGGCAATGGCCATGCGGCCCATGCCTTCGTGCGCGACGTCAGCCAGCGCAAGGCCGCCGCCCGCCAACTCGCCGCCAGCGAGCAGCGCATGCGCGACGTCACCAATGCAATTCCCGCCATGGTCGGCGTCTTCGATGCCGAGGAGCGCTGCGTCTTCGCGAACGACCTGGCGCTGCGGGTGCACAACCTCGGTCGCGACAAGGCCCTCGGCATGCCCATGCGCGACGGCCTGGGCGAGGCCAGCTACGCCCTGCACGAGGCCCATGTGAAGGCCGTGCTGGATGGCCGGCGCCAGACCTTCGAAGGCTCCCTGCCCTGGCGCGACGGCACCGGCTATTTCCAGATCCACCTCGTGCCCATGCGCGACGCGCAGACCGATGCCGTCAACGGCTTCTACCTGATGACCTTCGACATCACGGCCCTGCGCAGCGCCCAGTTGCAGCAAGAGCGCAGCGAGAGAAGGCTGCGTTCCATCACCGACAACCTGCCGGCCCTGATCTCCCATCTCGACGCCGACGGCCACTATCTGTTCGCCAACCGCCAGTTCGAGACCCTGCTCGACCTCCGGCCCGAGCGGCTGCTGGGCCAGCGCATCGAGGACGTGCGTGACGAGACCTATGTCGCGCAGATCAAGCCCTGGCTGGACAAGGCCATGGCGGGCCAGACCGTCGTCTTCGAGTCGGAAATCGGCCCGCGCGACGGCGAACGGCGCAAATACCAGCAGACCTATGTGCCCGAGCTCGACGCCGACGGCCGCGTCGTCGGCGTGTTCGGCGTCACCTTCGACATCACGGAGCGCAAGCTCGCCGAGCAGCGGCTCAGCGACACCCAGGCCCATCTCAAAGCCATCGCCGACAACCTGCCGGTGCTGATCTCCTACATCGACCGCCACCACCGCCTGACCTTCGTCAACAAGACCTTCGAGGAGTGGATGGGCGTCGATCCCGAGCTGGCCGTCGGCAGCCATTTGAAGGCCCTCATCGGTCCCGAGCTCTACGCCCAGCGCCAGGAGGCCCTGCACCGGGCCCTGCGCGGCGAACGCGTCCAATTCGAGGTCGTCTCGCCGGCTCTGGGCCTGACGAGGCATCTGCACACCATCTACATTCCCGACCGCCGCACCGATGGCAGCATCGCCGGCGTCTACACCCTGTCGACCGACATCACGGCCACCAAGGACGTCGAGCGCCGCCTGCAGGAACTGGCCCGCATCGACCCGCTGACCCGCCTGCCCAACCGCCGCGAGTTCGAAGAGAGGCTGAGCCTGGCGCTGGCACGCAGCCGCCGCAGCCACAAGGCCATGGCCCTGGTCTTCATGGACATCGACCACTTCAAGCGCATCAACGACGGCCACGGCCACGCGGCCGGAGACGCAGTGCTGAAGGAGTTCGCCGCGCGCATCCGCCGCAGCGTGCGCAGCACCGACACCGCGGCGCGCCTGGCCGGCGACGAATTCGTCGTCATCCTCGAAGGATTGCAGGAGGACGCCGAGGCCTCGCGCGTGGCCACCAAGCTCGTCGAAGCCATCCGGGCGCCGATGCGGCTGCCTGGCGGCGGCGAGATCCTCCTGACCACCAGCGTCGGCATGGCCTGCTGGAGCGGTATCGGCGAAGGTGCCGAAGACCTGCTCGATCGCGCCGACCGGGCGCTGTACCGCGCCAAGGCGGCCGGCCGGGACACCTTCGCGCAGACCGTCCTCTGAGCCCTCGCGGCCACCCGCCGCACGGCACCGGTTGGTGATGAAAACGTTGCCGCGGAACGCATCCGCCGCCAAATGTGTCACAGCGTGAAAAGCGAAGGCCCGCAGATACTTTGTCGGGCTCTTCATTTCTGATCATGCTGAAGAAGATATCGACCACCGACGTGACGCTCGGCATGTATCTGCAGTCGCTGGAAGGCCCCTGGCTGTCGCACCCCTTCTGGAAGACCAAGTTCGTGCTGAACGACCCGGCCGACCTGGCCACCCTCAAGGGCAGCCCGGTGCCGGCCGTCTGGATCGACATCAGCAAGGGCTGTGACCTGGACGGGCCGGCATCGGCCGTGGCGCTGGCAGAGCCGGTGGTTGAATCGGTGGTGATTGCCCAGGTCGCAGCACCACGGCCGCAAAGCCCGAGAGCGCCGGCGCCGCCGCGAGACAGCCTGGAAGGCGAGATCGAGCGCGCCACCCAGGTCCTCAACCGCTCCAAGCAGGCCGTCATGGCGCTGTTCGGCGAGGCCCGCCTGGGCAAGACCGTCAACACCGACCGCTGCTACCCGGTCGTCGAGGACGTGGCCTGCTCGCTGGCACGCAACCCCTCTGCCTTTGTCAGCCTGGCCCGGCTGAAGACGCGCGACGACTACACCTATATGCATTCGGTGGCCGTCTGCGCGCTGATGATCGGCCTGTCGCGCCAGCTCGGCCTGTCGGACGAGCAGACCCGCGAGGCGGGCCTGGCCGGCCTGCTGCACGACATCGGCAAGATGCAGATGCCGCTGGAGGTGCTGAACAAGCCCAGCGCCCTGACCGACGATGAATTCAAGGTCATGAAGACCCATCCCGAGCATGGCTTCGACCTGCTCAAGGACGGCGCCAAGGTGCCCGAGATCGCGCTGGACGTCGCCCTGCACCACCACGAGAAGTTCGACGGCTCCGGCTACCCGCACCGCCTGTTCGGCGATGAGATCAGCCTGATGGCGCGCATGGGCGCCATCTGCGACGTGTACGACGCCGTCACGTCCAGCCGCCCCTACCGCAGCGCCTGGGACCCCGCCGGCTCGCTGCAGCGCATGGCGCAGTGGAAGGGCCATTTCGACCCGGCCGTCTTCCAGGCCTTCCTGAAGAGCGTCGGCATCTACCCGACCGGCACCCTGGTGAAGCTGCAGTCGGGCCGCCTGGCCGTGGTGGTCGAGCAGAGCGCTGGGTCGCTGGTGAAGCCGCGCGTCCGGGTCTTCTATTCCACCAAGTCCGGCATGCCCATTCCCGCACAGCTGCTCGACCTGTCTGCGCCGGGCGAGAAGGACGCCATCGTCGGCCGCGAGCCGCCCGAGAACTGGGGCTTCACCCATCTCGAGGAGTTGTGGAACCCCTTGGGCAAGGGCTGAACCCGCCTCGCGACACCTTGGCGCAAACCAGCGCTGCAACCGGCGGCAACAATGCCGCCGTGAAGTTCCTCCCGCCCCTCCTGCTGGCGCTGACCGTGAGCGTCGCCCAAGCCCAGACGCCGCCGGCCGCTGCCGCATCCGCCCCTCACCACAACCACGCCGCCGCCATCCGCGCCGCCCGCGTGCGCGGCCTGGCCGAGCAGATGAACCTGCCGGCCGAGACGCTGAAGCAGAGCTGCCGCTTCGCGTCCGACATCGCCACGCCGCCGCCGACCGGCCTCGTGGCGCTGAGCTTCGACGACGGCCCCGAGCCCGGCGCCACCGAGGCCATCCTGGCCCTGCTGGACAAGCACCAGGTCCCGGCCAGCTTCTTCCTCATCGCGGCCAAGGCCCAGCGCCATCCCGAGCTCGCTGCCCTCGTCAAAGCCCATCCCTTGGCCCGGGTCGGCAACCATTCCTGGTCCCACCCCAACTTCCATGACATCGCACCGGCCGTGCGGGCCAGCGAGGTCGAGCGCAGCGACACCGCCCTGGCCGCGCTGGAAGCGCCCAAGCTGTTCCGCTACCCCTACGGCAACTCCAGCTGCGACGCCAACGCCGAACTGCAGCAGCGCGGCTACCGCATCGTCGGCTGGCATGTGGACAGCTGCGACTGGGCCTTCGACAAGACCGGCAGCATCGACCCCCACGAGGCCAAGATCTGCGGCGTCGCCAAGGCCGACCGCGAGCACTTCATCGACCACGTCGTCAACGCCGTGAAGGCGCGCAAGGGCGGCATCGTGCTGATGCACGAGATCCACCCCCACACCCTGGCGCGGCTGGACGAGCTGATCACGCGGCTGCTGGCCGAGGGTCTTCGCTTCGCACCCGTGAACGACCCCGCATTCGCGGCCTCGCTGCGGTAACAAGTCGGCCGCTCCAGCAGGCCACAATGAGCCAGTCGTGACCGCCGCCGTCCTCCACGCCCAACACCGCCAGCCGCCCGACCCGCGCCTGCTGCAGCGCTGCCTGCTGCTGGCGGTGCTGCTGCACATCTGGCTGGTGCTGGTCTTCGGCAACGCCAGCGGCAGCGCGGCTCCCGGCCAGGGCGTCTGGGGCAGCCTGACCGTCAAGCTGCTGGGCCGCAGCGGCAGCGCCGCCGACGCGCCGCCCAGCGACAACGCGCCCGGCACTGTCGGCCAGCAGGGCCAGGCCCGCAGCGCCGACGAAGCCGGGGCCGCCCGGCTGGGCCGCACCAACCCTCAGGAAGTACCGCCCGAAGCGGCGCGCACCAAGGACGCCTCGGACGCACCGCCCAGCACGGCGACGCTGGAACTGCCCGAAGGCTTCAAGCCCGTCGAGCGCGAGAACCTCAACACCCCGCCACCCCAGGCCACATCGCTGCCGACACCGGCGGCCGACCTGCCGGCCCCCGTCGGCCGGCTGGAAGCCCGCCCCGAGACGGCCGTCGCGCCCTTGCCCGCGCCGGCCAATTTGCGCACCCCGAGCCGGACCGCCGAGCTGACGACACCGCCCAAGGAGCTGCCGTCGGCCGTCAATCGCCTGGACGAGACGCCCACGCCCGCCCGCGCCGCCACCCTGCCCCGCCCCGCGGAACTGCGCACGCCCACGCCACAGGCGGTGACTCCGCCGACCACTGTCGAGCTGCCCGCCGCGGTGCGCCGCCTCGAAGCCCCCACCGACGCGGGCGTCAGCACGGCCCTGCCACGCGCGGCCGAGTTGCGCGCCCTGCCCGCGCCACAGACGGCCCCGGCCACGCCTTCGGTGGCGCTGCCGGCGCCGGTGCGCCGATTGGAGGCGCCGACGGACAGTGGCGTGAGCCCGTCCCTGCCCCGGGCCGCCGACCTGCGCACCGTTGCACCCAGCAGCCAGAGCTCAACGACTCCCAGCACCGCATTGCCCTCGGCGGTCCAGCGCCTCGAGGCCCCGACGGCCGACGGCGGCGCCGTCACGCCGTTGACGCGCTCCAGCGAGTTGCGTTCACCCGCAGCGGCCGCCGCGGCCAACTCGCAAACACTGCCGACCCAGGACCTGCCCGCGGCGGTCAGTCGCCTCGAGTCGGCCGACAGCGGCGCCGCGGTCACGCCCTTGCAACCGACGGTGAGCCCGCGCGCCTCCGCTGCCGCGCCCGCTGGCGCCGCGGCCCTGAACGAGCTGTCCGGCAAGCTGCCCGGCGAAGTCAGCGCGCCAGCCGGCCTGGCCAAGGGCGACCCGAATGCCAACCCCTTTGCGGCGCCCAAGGCTGCGGCCGGCTCGCCCGATGCCGGCTCGCGCCTGGGCCCCGATCTGCCCGCGCCGCCGACGGCTGCGGCCAGCTCACCGCGTGCCCCGCTGAACCTGTCGCTGCCGCGCGGCGACATTGCTGCCCGCCGCGGCCCCGGCCTGGTCGACGTGCTGCCCCAGCCGCCCGAGCAGCGCAAATCCAAGCTCGAGCAGTCCATCGAGGACGCCGCCAACAAGGACTGCCGCAAGGCCTACGCCAACACCGGCATCCTGGCCGCCATCCCACTGGCGATCGATGCGGCGCGCGGCAAGGGCTGCAAGTGGTGAAACGCGCCGGCTGCGGCGTCAGTGGGGTGCACTGACCGTCACCGTGCCCTTGAGGACAAGTTCCACCGCCTCGACGTCGTCGCCCACCTGCAGGACGGCGTCACGGAGATCGGCGGCGGGAACGTCCAGGCGCTCGGCCCAGGCCAGCAATTCGTGAGGATTGGCGATGTCGATGCGACCGGCGTCGTGCGGGATTTGAGGCAGGATGTTCATGGGATGTGCTCAGCAAGGCCTTGATGCAAAGCCTAGAGCCCCGGCCCCAAGGCACGCGTCGGACAAGATCGATCGCCGACGCGTCCTCACTCCGACAAGGGCGTCGGCTCAAAAGCCGCTCAGCACCACCTTGCCGCGCATGCGGCCCGACTCGACCAGCGCATGCGCACGGCGTAGGTTGGCTGCATTGATGGGGCTGAACTGCTCGCTGACGGTGGTACGCAGTCGGCCCGCGTCCACCAGGGCCGCGACGCGCGCCAGCAGGCGGCCCTGGTCGGCAATGTCGGCGGTGCCGAACAGCGGCCGCGTGAACATCATTTCCCAGTGCAGGGACAAGGCCTTGCGCTTGAGCGTCATCACGTCGATGGGGCCGGACAGGTCGTCGATGAGGCCGACGCGGCCTTGCGGCGCCGCGGCGTCGATGATGGCGTCCCAGTGCTGCTCGGTGTGGGTCAGGCTGGCGATGTACTCGACCTCGGCCACACCCGCGGCCACCAGCTGCGGCCGGAAGGGCTCGCTGTGGTCGATGACGGCATGGGCGCCCAGCTCCTTGGCCCAGGCCTGGGTCTCGGGCCGGCTGGCCGTGCCGACGACGCGCAGCTGCGTCAGCTCGCGGGCCAGTTGCACGAGGATGGAGCCCACGCCGCCGGCCGCGCCGATGACGAGCAGGCTCTGGCCCTCACCGCCGCCCTCGACCACGCCGAAGCGGTCGAACAGCAGCTCCCAGGCCGTGATGGCCGTCAGCGGCAGGGCCGCGGCCTCGGCATCGGTCAGGCTTTGCGGCGCGCGGGCGGCGATGCGGTGGTCGACGAGTTGCAGCTCGGCGTTCGAGCCCGGGCGGTTGATACCGCCGGCGTAATAGACGCGGTCGCCGACGGCGAAGCCGGCCACGTCACGGCCCAGGGCCTCGACGGTGCCGACGGCATCCCAGCCCAGCACCTCGGGCTGGCCGGCCTGCGGCGCGCGGTTCTGGCGCACCTTGGTGTCGACCGGATTGACCGACACGGCGGCGACGCGGACCAACAGGTCCAGCGGACCGGGCGTCGGTGCGGGAAGTTCCAGGTCGACCAGGGATTCGGGGTGGGTGATGGGCAGGGATTGCAGATAGCCGACGGCTTTCATGGGGTGTCCTTTCAAGACTGATTGCGATGGCCGTCATGGTGGCGATCGCCATTCAAATCAGAAAGACTAGGATTGGCGAATCAGTTTCATCACAAGAATGAAGATGGATCGATTTGCGCCTTTGCAGCTCTTTGTCGCCGCGGCCGAGGCGGGCAGCTTTTCGGCCGCCGCCCGGCGGCTGGATCTCGGCCCCGTGCAGGCCAGCGCCACCATTGCGCGGCTGGAGCGCGAGCTGGGTGTGCGCCTGTTCGAGCGTTCGACGCGGCGCCTGCGCCTGACTGACGCCGGCGAGCAGTGGCTGCCGCACGCACGTCAGCTGCTGGCCGCGTGGGAGGAAGGCCAGACGGCGCTGCGGGGCCTGACGGCGCAGGCCCAACCGCTCACCGGCCGGCTGCGCGTCAGCCTGCCCAGCGACATCGGCCGCCAGCATCTGTGGCGCTGGATCGAGGACTTCATCGCCCAGGACGGCAGCGCCGACCTGCAGCTCGAGCTCCGTCTCAGCGACCGCGTGACCGATCTCGTGCAGGAGCCCGTCGACTACGCGGTGCGCTACGGCGAGCCGCCGGATTCCAGCCTCATCGCCCTGCCGCTGGCGCCGGCCAACCGCCGCGTGCTGTGCGCCAGCCCGGCCTATGTCGCCCGCCACGGGCAGCCGGCGACGCCGGCCGATCTGCGCGGCCATGAATGCCTGCGCTGGGTGCTCGGCGACAGCCTGCACGCGCGCTGGCGCTTCGGCTCACGCGAGGGCGAGACGGTGGCGGTGGAGGTCAGCGGCAGCCGCACGGTCGACGACGGCGGCCTGGTGCGCGAATGGGCCGTGGCGGGCCTGGGCATTGCCTACAAGAGCGGCCTGGACGTGGCCGACGACCTGGCCGCCGGGCGCTTGGTGGCCCTGCTGCCGGACTGGCTCGGCGAACCAGCCCCGCTGCACTGGATGGCGGTCGGGCGGCACCGGCTCACGCCGGCGCTGCGGCGGCTTGCAGAAAGCATCAGGGCCCGCTGTGGGGCCCTGTATGGAAGTAGAGAGCGGCCCTGAGGCCGCCTTCCAAATTGCTCGCGGCAATTTACACACGCTTGATCAAGCTTTCCGGTCCGAAGTTCGGTGCGACAAAAGCCGATATGGCGTCGACCAATGCAGCAACTGCCGCGGCAACAGACAAGCCTTAATGTCGCTCCGGATAGCGTGCGATAAGCCCATCTAGATCATCAACAATTTTCTTAATATTTATCGCACTCCATTGAAATTCAAGCAAGAACCTCTCTTCATCTGCGTAGACATACTTTCCAACCCTGGGATGCAATCTGAAATTTAATATCACAACGAGAGCACCACGTTGTGCATCAAAACCAAAACTCAAGTCGCTCTCAATGAAATCGACATCACTATTCTCGGCACTCGGAAGCGACAACAACCAATCTCGAAGATCAACCAATTCGAAAGTTGCGATGCATGCACATGATGCACTCCACTCATCCCGGCCATCTCCAGAGATGATATGGACATCAAGCCAATTGGCGTCGTCATGGTCACTCGCCCTTGGGAACTCATAGCCAAGAACCCCAAGTTCAAAATGCCTCTCTCCATCGGTAATTTTCATTTCAACCTCTAGGCCTGAACGTTCTTATACGGCTCGTCAAAGGATCAATAATCGCCTCAAATCCATTATATCGAAAACCAAAATCCCCGCGACCAGCATCAAATCGCACGCCCTTTGTAAATATTTTTTTAATGTCATTTAATGTCAAATATCCAAGACCCTCAGTTCTGGGGTCTTTTAATCTTTTCACCGCATGCTCCGATAGCTCGTAGCCAGTCCCTTCAAAAGCCTTCACCAAATCTTGGTGCGTCAAATCTCGAAGTCGTCTATTTTGAACCAGTCCTCTGAAGGTGAATGCGGTGTCTGCTACGAGCCCCTTACCCGCCATCACAACGGAAGCAACCAGCCCTAACGTCTCCACTTTGTCTGCAATGTTCTGGGTCTCTTCCGCCAAGCACGCATTGCCACTCATTGCCCCCGCGTTCTTGATCACTTGGCCCATGATCTCGGCGCAGAACTCCGGGTCGCTTAGGCAAGCCGCATCAACGGACGAAAAGAAAAGCCCTTTCGCGTCAGTACGTGTTAACGGATTCCCACCGACATAGCTGTAGGTATTGATGCCCCCGTTCAAGCCGATGGGGTCACTTTGAACATACCGCCCCGTCGTCGGGTCGTAGTCTCGGAAATGGTTGTAGTGCCGCCCTCCAAGCGGCTCGTATTGTTGCCCCGGAAACCGCAAGTTTTGCTGCACCGCTGCCAGTCCAGCAGTCGGCTGCTCCTCCGCAGGGGCCACTCCAAATGGCTCACCCACCCATCGCCAGCGCACGTTTCCTTGCGCGTCGAGAAGGATGCGCGGCGTATCCAGATGGTCGGTGTGAATCGCATAGATCTGGATTCCACCGGGCGCCGATGCATCAGGCTTGATGACGGCAACTGGCGTATCACCGAGCCAAACATATTCGGTAATCAGCGTACCGTTGGAGTTGTACTCGCCGATGAGATGATGCGCCGTATCGTAAGCGTACAGCGTGCTAACCATCGCAGCGCAATCCGGCCCATTGCCTCCTGTAGCCGGCAAGCAGATCGGTCCGCTGGTCGGCAAAGCGCGCCTGACGACACGTCGGCCAAACGCGTCGTAGTACAAAACGAGTCCCGCCCTTCCAGATTGAGTCAGATAGTCCAACCGCCCTTCCAAATTGTAGGCGGCGGTCATGTTTGCTGATGATCCACTCTGAACGTCGCTGCTGGTATTGCCTGCAGTGTCGTAAAGCATGTTGCGCGCAGGGTTGTTCAGCGCATCAAGCCGGTTGCTGGCAGTTTGTACGGTGTAGTTCCGAGTAGTGCTACCGGACGACGAAGTGGTTCTGTTTCCATTGGCGTCATACCGGTAGGACCAACTGGTGTTGGCGGCGGTCACGTCGGTGAGCCGATTCAGATCGTCATAAGTGAACGCCTGGTCGTAAGCCGGAGCCGCTGCTTCCGTGGTCACGTCATAGTGCGTAAACCGCTTCACACGGTCGGCGTCGTCATAGGTGATGTCGCGCAACAGAACACCGAGCGGGTAACGAACCAGCCGGCCGCTGTTGTCATAAACGCGCTCATGCGACTTCGGCGTCGTGCCCAACTTCCACACCCAACCCTGCACAGATCCAAATGAGCTCATGACCACCTGGTCGAGCAGATTGGTCGTGGTGCTTCCGGTCGTAATCGAAACGGATTGGGGCTGTCCGTCGGACCAGCCGAAGTTGACTACGCGCCCCGAGGGATAGGTCAGGCTATTGACGTTGCCAGCTGTGTCGTAACCGTAGCTAACGACAATCGGAACGCCGACTGCGCCCTTGTAGCTCGCGGCGCTCTGGACAGTCATCGTCACCCTACCGAACGGGTCATATCTGAACGTCGTGCTGACCTCGGGCGTCGATGCAGTGGTAAGCCGGCCTACGCCATAACCGAAGCTCGCGCCAGTCTGGTCGTAGGTCCAGCTAATTTTGCGATTGACCCAGGAGGCCTTGCTGTAGACGACCTGCGCGGGACGATTGAGTTCATCGTAGGTATAAGTCGCGAGCACACCTCGAGCATCGGTGCGGGTCTTGGGGTTGCCAGCGTCGTCGAAGGTACTCGTTGCCGTCCCCGTATCTGGGCTCGTGAGCTGCTTGACGTCTCCCAGACCTGTGGGCTGGTACTGCGTGGAGAGCTGACGCGGGTCTTTGACGTTGGTCAGCTGGTCGATCAGGTCGTAGTCGAACTTGATGGTGCCTTGCTTGGCGTCGGTCGTCATGGTCCGCCGGCCCAGGGCGTCGTAGTCGCCCTTGGTGGTCAACGCCAGCGAAGTCGCCGCAACGACGGTCTTGGTCGAATTGCCCTCGGCGTCGTATTCATAGTTGACGACCGGCGTCGGAGACACGGCCAGAGCAACGTGAGCCGTGCCCTGAGTGCCATCGGTCGCCTGCGAAGTTGACATGCTGGCCAGGTTGTCCGCATCGCCTGCATAGGACGCGCTGAGGCTGAACGGGCCCAGGTCTGGAATGGCCGTGGTCAGCGCAGCCTGCCCCGACACGAGCGAAGCGCTGCCCAGGATCTTGCCGGCGCTGCTGAAATAGACCAGCCCCGAGGGATTGATGCCCGTCACGCGCGCCGTGAGCTTGATGGGCTGGCCTTGGAATTGAGGTTTGGGGTCGACGCTCAGCTTCGTCGTTGTAGAGCGCTTGCTGATCGTGAAGTTGATGGCGTCGGAGTTGGACGGCTTGTTGAGAGCGTCACCTCCATAGCTCGCAATGAGGGCGTAGTCGCCCGCGTGAGCGAAGGCGGGCTGCAGGCGGGCGGTTCCGGACACAAGCGTCGCCGTGCCGAGAAAGTTACCGCCTGCCATGAAGGAGACGGTGCCCTCAGGGTTGTCGCCGGCAACTGCCGCCGTCAACATCACCGAGTCGCCGGCTGCTGCAGTCGTCTGATTGGTGGCGAGGCTCGTCGTGCTCGTCGCCTTGGGGTTGACGCCTTGGTTGAGCGCACCGGATGCAGCGAGATGGTTGTCATCGCCCGAGTAGTCAGCCGCCAGCGAATGTGCGCCGGTTTCGTTGAAGACCACCTGCAATGTTGCAACGCCACTTGCATTCAAGGGCGCACTTCCCAGTGACTTGGTTCCGTCTTTGAAAGAGACGCTGCCCGTGGGATTTGTGCCGCCAACTGCGGCGGTCAGCGTGATCGGCAGACCTTGAAGAATGGAGGCTGCGTTCGAGGTCAGCGAAACCGTTGAGCTGCGCTTTTGGACATTGATGATCAGATTGGCTGATGTGCTACTGGCACTTTGGATCGTGCCAAGGAAACGCCCAGCCACCCAGTGCTGACCAGCCGTTTTGAAACTTGCTGTGATCGTTCCAGTGTTGACGCCCACTGCCGGCGTGACGCCGCCAATGGCAGTCCTCGAATCGAGAAGCGCAAGGCCAGCCGGTACTTGGAGAGGGCCCGCTGAGGGGCCCTGGATGGAAGTGGTGTCGGGTGGCCTTGAGGCCACAGGGTTTGTTCAGGCGGCGCGACGGCGCAGTGCGCCGAGACCCAGCAGGGCCAGGCCGGTCAGGGCCAGGCTGGCGGGCTCGGGCAGGCGGTTGGGGTCGCGAACAGTGTAAGTCAGCGGGCCGCTGGTGAAGCCGCAGCCGTAGTTCTGGAGATTGGAAATGAGGCAGGTTTCTGCGCTGGTCAGCACGCCACTACCGGCCTGCAGGGCTTCAAGATCAATGATGAACAGCGACGGATCCAAGGTCCACTCGATGAACTGCTTCACCGTACCGTACGAGGCACTTCCATCGAGAAGAGGTTCCGCGCCAAAGACGTCGCCGCCCCCCGAAAAACCGGAATCAATTTCACCCTGGGTGTCGCCATGGATGATGATCTCGACCTGGAACTTCTGACCGATCAGCAGGTTGTTCAGATCAACGCCACCGACGGCTTGCATCACGAGGACGGGGCCGGCTTGGGCGGTCAGGGCCGAGACCGCAAGCGCTGCACCAGCAACGAGGGATCGGAAGTTCATCTTGTTCTCCAGGCAATTTGCTTGTTACAAGCAAACCTCGGGCCAACCCGATGCCTGCTGGGGAAACGCCTCTGATGCCACGGTCGCTGTAAAGCCCACCGACACCGAAATGGGGGTTAGCCCCTTCATCGGGTGTTGACGGGAAGGCAAGGAAGCGGCCAGGAAGGTGCCGCCAAGGGCGGTTGATGACAACCCTGCCGCCAGGCCTGCTGCCAGTCTTTCGGTGAATGTCGGCCTGCCGGGGCCAGACCGCGGACGACGCAGCCGGCTCGAGCCCCGGCCAAAGCGACGTCGGCGAGTTGTCTCAACTCCAGCACGCCGCCAATGCCGACCACCGGCGCAGGCGCCATGGCCGCCCACCAGGCCAGGTTGTGCAGGCCCTGGGCACGCCAGGGCATGGCCTTGGTCAGCGTCGGCCAGACCGGGCCGCAGGCGATGTAGTCGGGGCACCAGGCCTTGGCGCGGGCCAGTTCCCACAGGCTGTGTGAACTCAGGCCCAGGCGCAGGCCGCTCGCCCGCGCGTCCGCAAGATCCCGGCGGTCCCGGGCGGACAGGGCCATCAGGTCCTCCTGGCCAAGGTGGATGAAATCGACGTCGGCGGCCAGTGCCTCGCGCCAATGGTCGTTGACGATCAAGGTCGCATGCGGGCGCCTTGCGGCCTCGATCTCGGCGTGCAAGCGGCTGCGCCAGCCGCTGTCGCTTTCTCCGTCCTCACGCTTGACGCGCAGCTGGACGGTTTGCAGGCCATCCTTGAACAGCTGGGCCGCATGGGCGCCGCTGGCGGTGATGCCGTAAACGCCTTCGATGGCAGGCGCGCCGCCTCGAGGTTCGGGCCAGGCGGTCGGTGGCGCCTCGTCGTCGAACAGCGCGGGCAGCAGGTTGGCGTCTCGAATGAAGCCGGCGTCGGGTCGCACGGGGCCTGCGCCCGCGCCGGGCGCAATGGCGTCGGCGCGCAGGCCGGAGGTCGTCAGCATCTTGGCGATGACGGCTGCATCAGCCGCGACAAAGCCACGCGTCAGAGCGGCGGCCACGGCGGTCGCGAAAGTGCAGCCCGAGCCATGGTTGCTGATCGCCGCGCGACGCGGCAGGGCCAGCCAGGCGCAAGCATGTTCGGTGGCCAGCCAATCCAGCGCGAGCTCGCCACCAGCATCGCCGCCGGTGATGCAGACGGCAGCCACGCCCAGGGCCTGCAGTGAGCGGGCCTGCGCCTGCACGCTACCCTCGCCGACGATGCGCGTGGCCTCGCGACGGTTGGGCGTGACGACGCTGGCACGCGGCAGCAGTTCCTCGCGATAGGCGCGCAGCAAGGCCTCGTTGGCCAGGTTGGCACCCGTGGAAGCGCGCAGTACCGGGTCGACAACGACGGAGACCGGCGCCCGCTCGCGCAGTTGGTCAATCCAGCGCACGACCACGCGCAGCTGCTCGACACCGCCCAGCAAGCCCGTCTTGATGGCCAGGGGCGGCAGATCGTCCGCCAAGGCTGCCAGTTGGGCATCGAGACGCTCGGCCGACACCGGAAACACCGCCTCGACGGCAACGCTGTTCTGGGCCGTCAATGCCGCGGCGACGGGACAGAGGTGGACGCCCGCAGCATCCGCCGCTCGCTGGTCGGCTGAAAGGCCGGCACCGCCGCCGCTGTCCAGGCCGGCGATGCTCCAGACGATGGGTGGCTGGTCGCTCATGGGATCAGAAAGGGGCGGCCGCCCACCGGTGTACTCGCGACTGCCATGTCTTGCCTGGCCATGACGCCGGCCTCGAAGCCCGTCCGGCCGGCCGCGATGGCCTGGCCAAAGGCGGCCGCCATGCGGATGGGATCGCCGGCCTGGGCCACGGCGGAGTTCAGCAGCACGCCGTCATAGCCCAGCTCCATGGCCTGGGCCGCATGCGAGGGCGCGCCGATGCCGGCGTCCACGATCAGCGGCACGCCGGGCAGGCGCTCGCGCAGCGTGCGCAGCGCGAAGGGGTTGAGCAGGCCCTGGCCCGAGCCGATGGGCGCGCCCCAGGGCATCAGCACCTGGCAGCCGACGTCGAGCAGGCGGCGGCAGGTGATGAGGTCGTCGGTGCAGTAGGGGAAGACCTGGAAGCCGTCCTTCACCAACTGCTCGGCGGCCGTGACCAATTCCCAGGGGTCGGGCTGCAAGGTGTACTCATCGCCGACGACTTCGAGCTTGATCCATGGCGTGTCGTAGAGCTCGCGCGCCATCTGGGCCAGGATGACCGCCTCCATCGCGGTGCGGCAGCCGGCGGTGTTGGGCAGCAGATGGCCGCCGGTTTCCTTCAGCGTGGCGCGGATGGCCGCGACAAAACCGTTGTCGCCGGCCGCGGCCAGCGTGCGCTTGAGCCCCACAGTCAGTACCTGGGCGCCGCTGGCGCGTACGGCCTGGTGCAACACGTCGGGCGAGGGATAGCCGGCCGTGCCGAGCAGGAAGCGGCTCTGCAGCTCGCGGCCGTAAAGGGTCCAGGCCATGTTCAGCCTCCGGTGATGGGTTGGATCAAGGTCAGCTCGTCGCCGGGCTGGATCCAGATGAACTCGCGACGCGCGCGCGGCACGAAGACGCCGTTGATGGCCGTTGCGACGGCATCGGCCGCCCTGCCCTGTTCGGCCAGCCAGGCCGCGACGGTCAAGCCCTCGCGCCAGCGTTGAGGCTCGTTGTTGGCGGTGAACTCAGACATGCTGGAGGGCCTTCTCGGCGAGCGCCGGCGCCAGCAGCCAGCCATGGCGGAACAGGCCGTTGATGCGCAGCAGGCCGGGTTGGTGATCGAGGCAAGGCCGGTGATCCCTCAGCGCCGGCCGCAGGTTGGTTTCCATGTGCACGATGCGCGCCTCGGCCAGCGCAGGCAGCACGCTGTGGGCCGCAGCCATCAACTCGACGGCGCTGCGCAGACTGAGGGGCGAACGGTCCTCGCTCTCGATTTCCGACGCGCCGACGACGATGAGGTCGCCCGGCCTCGGCACCAGATAGACGCGATGCCGCGGATGCATCAGACGCACGGGCCGATGGAGTTCGACGCCCGGCGCGTGCAGCCAGATGATCTCGCCGCGCACGCCGCGAAGAGCAGGCACGTCGGGCTTGGCACCGAGACCTCGCGTGTCGATGACGAGATCGGCGTCGACGCGATGCCCGTCATCCAGGTCCAGCCTGTGGGGCCCGACGGCGACGGCGCGCCGGCCCCAGAGCCATTCGACATCCTGCGATCGCTCGACAAAGGTCTGCAGCAATTCGCGCGGCAGCAACTGCCCCTCGCCGGGCAGCCACCAGGCCCAGAGGTCGGGCGCCAGCGTGGGCTCCAGCATCTGCAGGCCGGCCCGGTTCAAAGGTTCCGGCCCGCCCGGCAGTCGCGCCAGCACGCGCTGGGCCGACCCGACATCACTGCCATGCGCCAGCAGCAGGCTGCCGTCGATCTTGACAAGGTCCGGCCGACCCAGCGCGTCGGCAATCGCCGGCCACAGCTCGAGTGACCGCCAGCCCATGGCCGCGACGTCCGGCTCAGCATGCTCCTGCTCGGCCAGCGGGCTCAGCATGCCGGCCGCCGTGAAGCCGGCCGCACCGGGTTGAGACGGCCCCTCGGCGGGGTCGACGACGCTGACGCGATGGCCGGCCCGCGCCAGCTGCCAGGCCAGCAGCCGGCCCATGACACCGGCACCTGCAATGGCGATCGTCGCCATCAGGCTTTGGCGATCGGGATGTAGAACTCGCCGCCGGCTGCGCGGAACTCGGCCGACTTCTGCGCCATGCCGTCGGCGACGACGTCGGCAGCCTCCAAGCCCTTGGCGGCCGCGTACTCGCGCACATCCTGGGTGATCTTCATCGAGCAGAACTTGGGGCCGCACATGGAGCAGAAGTGGGCCTCCTTGGACGAGTCCTTGGGCAGGGTCTCGTCGTGATAGTCGCGCGCCGTGTCGGGGTCCAGGCCGAGGGCGAACTGGTCGTTCCAGCGGAACTCGAAGCGCGCCTTGCTCATGGCGTCGTCGCGCGCCCGGGCGCCAGGGTGGCCCTTGGCGATGTCGGCCGCGTGGGCGGCGATCTTGTAGGCGATCAGCCCCTGCTTGACGTCGTCGCGGTCGGGCAGCCCGAGATGCTCCTTGGGCGTGACGTAGCAGAGCATGGCCGTGCCCATCCAGCCGATCATGGCGGCGCCTATGGCCGAGGCGATGTGGTCGTAGCCGGGTGCGATGTCGATGGTCAGTGGGCCCAGCGTGTAGAACGGCGCCTCATGGCAGTGCTTCAGCTGCTCGGCCATATTGGCCTGGATGAGGTGCAGGGGCACGTGGCCCGGGCCTTCGATCATGGTCTGCACCTCGTGCTTCCACGCCACCTGCGTCAGCTCGCCCAGCGTGCGCAGCTCGGCGAACTGGGCCTCGTCGTTGGCATCGGCGCCGCTGCCCGGGCGCAGGCCGTCGCCCAGCGAGAAGGTCACGTCATACGCCTTCATGATTTCGCAGATCTCTTCGAAGTGCGTGTACAGGAAGTTCTCGCGGTGGTGGGTGATGCACCACTTGGCGAGGATGGAGCCGCCACGCGACACGATGCCCGTGCGGCGCTTCGTCGTCAGGTGGATGAAGGGCAGGCGCAGGCCGGCGTGGATGGTGAAGTAGTCGATGCCCTGCTCGGCCTGCTCGATCAGCGTGTCGCGGAAGATGGCCCAGGTCAGGTCCTCGGCCACGCCGCCCACCTTCTCCAGCGCCTGGTAGATGGGCACGGTGCCGATGGGCACGGGCGAGTTGCGCACGATCCAGTCGCGCGTCGTGTGGATGTTGCGCCCGGTGGAGAGGTCCATCACCGTGTCCGCGCCCCAGCGGATGGACCACACCAGCTTCTCGACCTCTTCCTCGATGCTGGACGTGACGGCCGAGTTGCCGATGTTGGCGTTGACCTTGACCAGGAAGTTGCGGCCGATGATGGTCGGTTCCAGCTCGGTGTGGTTGATGTTGGCCGGGATGACGGCACGGCCGCGGGCCACCTCCTGGCGCACGAACTCGGGCGTGATGATTTCGGGGATGGCGGCGCCCAGCGAATCACCCTTCAGCCGCAGCTCGCGCTCGGCATCGGACAAGTAATCTCGCATCCACTCGCGCTTGCCGTTCTCGCGCAAAGCGACGAATTCCATCTCCGGCGTGACGATGCCGCGGCGGGCGTAGTGCAGCTGGCTGACGTTGCCACCCGCAACGGCGCGGCGCGGCTGGCGCTGCAGGGCGGCGGCCTCGGCGCGCAGTTGCACGATGCGCTCGCTGTCCTCCTTGCCGCCATCGTCCAGGGCGACGCGGGTGCGGCCAACATAGGCCTCGGTGTCGGCGCGATCGCCCACCCAGCTGGAGCGCACCGGCGGCAGGCCGCGGCGCACGTCGATGGCGGCCTGAGGATCGGTGTAGGGGCCGGAGGTGTCGTGCACCACCACGCGCTCGCCGTTGGTCAGCGCGATCTCGCGCATGGGCACGGCCACGTCGGGCCGGCTGCCGCCGACGTAGATCTTGGACGAGGCCGGGAAAGGCTCGCGGGTCAGAGACAGGCGCTCGGCCAGCGAGAGGGTTTGATCGGGGGCGTTCATGGCGGTCTCCTGGAGCAGTGGGTTCGGTTGCTCCGTGGCCGCCTGTGGACGCAGGACGAGGTTGCGGCCTCGCCTGCATGCCCTCATGGCATGCGCTCTCCTTACGCCGGTACTAGCCGGTTCAAGTTCACGGGTTTGGCCTTGCGGCCATCTCAGCGTCGCGCTTGCTGTTCAGCAAACCGAGCACCCCGGAGCGGGCGCGACTGTACTTGCGCGCGCCGGAACGTGTCAACGCGACAATGCGGCCGCCATGCCCACCGCCCCGCTGCGCCAGTCCATTCGCTTGTGCACCGCACCCGACGGCGTGCGGCTGGCCTTTGCCGAGAGCGGCGGCGGGGCGGCCCTGGTCAAGGTCGGCAACTGGCTGACCCACCTCGAGTTCGAGCTGACCAGCCCGGTCTGGGGCCATTTCATCGAACGCCTGTCGCAGCGCCGCCGGCTGCTGCGCTACGACCAGCGCGGCACCGGCCTGTCGGACTGGGAGGTGCCGCAGATCTCCTTCGACGCCATGGTCAGCGACCTGGAGACCGTCGTCGATGCGGCGGGCCTGGAGCGCTTTGCGCTGCTGGGCATCTCGCAGGGTTGCCCCGTCGGCATCGCCTATGCCGTCAAGCATCCCGAGCGCGTCAGCCATCTCGTGCTGCATGGCGGCTATGCGCGCGGTCGCCGCCAGCGCGGCCAGGCCGAGTCCAACGAACTGGCCGGCATGATGGTCAAGCTGGCCGAGCTGGGCTGGGGCAAGGACGACCCGTCCTTCCGCCAGTTCTTCACCAGCGCCTTCCTGCCCGACGCCAACACCGAGCAGCAGCGCTGGTTCAACGAACTGGAGCGCATGTCCACCTCGCCGCGCAATGCCGCGCGAACGATGGACACCCTCTACGACATCGACGTGCAGGCCCTGCTGCCCCGGCTGGTCTGCCCGACCCTGGTGCTGCACGCCACCGGCGACCTCAGCGTGCCCTTTGCCGAAGGCCGCGTGCTGGCCGGCGGCATCGCCGAGGCACGCTTCGTGCCGCTGGACTCGCGCAACCACCTGATGCTGGCCGACGACCCGGCCTGGAAGCGCTGGGAGCAGGAGGTCTGGGACTTCCTCGGTCCGGGCGAAGGCATGCGCTCGTATGCGTCGTTCGGGAACCTCACGCCGCGCGAGCGCGGGCTGCTGGAGCTGATCGCCCAGGGCCGCGACAACGCCCAGATCGCCGCCGTGCTGGGCCTGAGCGACAAGACCGTGCGCAACCACATCACCAGCATCTTCGCGAAGCTGGAGGTGGAGAACCGCGCCCAGGCCATCGTGCTGGCGCGCGAGGCGGGCTTTGGGACCGCGGTCCCAGGCGGCTGAGGCGCTGCAGGGGCCGTCCTGGGACCCTGCTCTCAGGCGCAAAAAGGAGCCGCCCGGAATGATGGCGACACGTCAGAACGACGTTGTCCACCTCTTCCGAAAGCCCCCGCCATGCACACCCATTCTTCCGCCGACAGCACCCGCTACGCGCGCTGCATCGAAGCCTCCAAACGCATCCGCTGGGACATCGACCGCGATGTCATCCGCGGCCGCAGCTTCGACCTGCGCCAGAAGTTCCTGCCCGACCAGCTCTCGCTGATCGACGAACTGCCCTTCCTCAGCCCGGCCGACCAGCGCCTGCTGGGCCAGATCCAGGGCCGCACCTACGCCAACATGTTCGGCCTTGTCGAACGCTTCATCGGCGCCAAGATGCTGGAGATCAGCCGCGACCACTGGCTGGGCGACCAGACCGCGCTGGAAGCCCTGGTGCGCTTCACCGACGAGGAGATGAAGCACCAGGAGCTGTTCCGCCGCATCGAGGCCCTGGCCGCCGACCGCATGGCACCGGGCTACCGCTTCGAGGCCACGCCCAATGGCGTCGCGGAGTTCGTGCTCGGCAAGAGCAGCTGGGCGGTGCTGGCCCTCACCTGCCACATCGAGCTGTTCACGCAGACCCACTACCGCGCCAGCATCGGCGAGGCCGGCGAGGACGTCTCCGATCTCTACCGCGATGTCTTCCTCTTCCACTGGAAGGAGGAGTCCCAGCACGCCATCCTCGATGAGCTGGAATGGCTGCGCGAGGACGCCAAACTGGTGCCGCTGGAGCGCGACGCCGCCGTCGAAGACCTGATCGCCCTGGTGCAGGGCGTGGACGGCATCCTGCAGGGCCAAGCTGCGGTGGACACGGCGTACTTCCTGAAGACCGCCGGCATCATCAACACGCAGCACATCGAGCAGATCGGCGACACGGTGCTGAAGGCCTACCGCTGGCAGTACATCGTCTCCGGCCTGCTGGAGCCGCGCCTGCAGTCCCTGCTGAACATCATGCTGAGCGCGCCGCAGCTGGCCCGCATCCAGCAGGCCGTCTCGCCGCTGCTGTACGCCATGCCGGCCAGCGGGCCGCTGGCCCAGGCCGCATGAAGGCGAGCGACATGCGCACTCTGGCCTTGCCGACCTCGCCATCCTGGCGCCAGCAACTGCGCCGCCTGCTGGACGCCTGCCGGCACCATCTGCACAGCGAGCGTGAGCGCGCCGAGTTCATGCAGCTCGACGCCAACGCGCTGCGCGACCTGGGCCTGCATCGCTCCGAGTACGACTCCTACCGTTGTGAGGCCGAAGGCGATGCCCGCCGCACGCGGCGGCGCCTGGGGCACCGGCGATGAGACTGCGTCGTCATCGAGGCGCGCTGGTCGGCCGAGCTGGCCATGCCCATGGGCTCGTCGAACGCCGGCGCGACGATGACGGCGCAACTCGCCATGTTCTTCGAGCTGCGCGACGGTCTGATCTGCGGCATGCGCAACGACGACTGCTTCGAGCCCTGGTAGCGCGCCACCAGCAGCAGGGCCGTCAGCAACAGGGCGGCGGCAGCGCCAAAGCTCTGCTGCGTTCCGCGGGCTACGGCCGCAGCGCTCGCCGTCATGAGGCTGCCAGCGCCGGTGGCGGCGGCAAAGACCGCGGCCATCAAGGAGGCTCCCGTCACCAGGCCCAGGTTGCGCGACAGGTTCAGCAAACCCGAGATCACACCGCGCCGTGCCAGCTCGACATCGGCCATCACGGCTGTGTTGTTGGCCGCCTGGAACAAGGCATAGCCGGGCGTGATGACGACCAGCGGGCCGACATAGGCTGCTGCGCCCAGGCTGGCGGGCAGGACGCAAAGCAACAGGCAGCCGGTCAGCATGCCCGCCAGGCCGAACAGCGACGCGCGCCGGGCGCCGAAACGATCGACCAGGTGGCCCGCCGGGACGCCGCTGAAGGCCGACACCACCGGCCCGACCGACATCAGCAGCCCCACGGCCGCGGCGCTCAGCCCCAGGGCCCGCGCCAGATGGAAGGGCCCGACGACGAGGGTCGTCATCATGACCGCCGCCACGACGACATTGGCCGCCAGCCCCGCCGCCAGCGGTGGTTCGCGCAGTGCATCCAGGCGAACCAGAGGTGAGACCGCCCGGGTCTCGACGTGCAGAAAGGCCAGCAACGCCACCACGGCCGCCATCAGAAGCCAGAGACTGAGGGTCATCGCCAGTGCATAGGCGGTCACGGCCATCGCCAGCAGCGCCGTGCCCGGCAGGTCGATTCCCGAGGCCTGCTTGCTCCTGCGATCGGCCGGCAGCCAGCGCCAGGCCAGCAGCAAGGCGAGCAGGCCCAGGGGCAGATTGAAGGCAAAAATGGCGCGCCAGCCCAGGCCTGCAATCAGCAACCCACCCAATGACGGCCCCAGGGCCGTGCCGACGGCCGACATCGTGCCCAGCAAGCCCATGGCACTGCCGGTGCGGGCCTTGGGCACGGCCTCGCCGACAAAGGCCAGGGTCAAAGCCATCATGGCGGCCGCACCGACGCCCTGGACGGCGCGCGCCGCGATCAGCCACGACAGTCCCGGCGCCATCGCGCCCACCGTTGAAGCCATGGTGAACAGCGCGATGCCGGCCAGCAGCAGGCGCTTGCGGCCGACCAGGTCGCCCAGCCGCCCGGCTCCGACGATCAGGGCCGTCGTCGCCAGCAGATAGGCCAGCACGACCCATTGCACCGCCGCAAACGGGGAACCAAACGCCGTGGCGAGCGTCGGCAGCGCAATATTGGCGCTGCTGACCGCCAGGGAAGGCAGCAGGGTGCACAGGGCCAGGGCGGAGAGCGCGCCGGTGACGGGTGCGGTGGCAGGCGGCGTGAGGGTTGTGGTCGTCATGCTGCAACCTTAGGCATTGGCCGAACATGGCGGAAGACGCATCATTTGCACTTCATTACTGCATGAGACGCCATGTCAGAACCCGACTTGAACCTGCTGCTGACCCTCGACGCCCTGTTGACCGAGGGCAGCGTGGCCGGCGCCGCGCGGCGGCTGAGGCTGAGCCCGTCGGCCATGAGCCGGTCGCTGGCTCGGCTGCGTGAGACCACGGGCGACCCGCTGCTGGTGCGCGCGGGGCGCGGGCTGGTGCCCTCCCCTCGCGCGCTGGAACTGCGCGAGCGCATCGGGCCGCTTGTCCAGGAAGCCCAGGCCACGCTGCGGCCGGCAGCAGCATTGAAACTGGACAAGCTTGAACGCGAGTTCACCTTGCGCACGCGAGAAGGCTTTGTCGAGAACTTCGGCGCCGCGCTGTTGACGCGCGTGAGCCAGCAAGCACCGGGCGTGAAGCTGCGCTTCGTGCCCAAACCTGATCGGGACAACGAGCCGCTGCGCGATGGCAGCGTCGACCTGGAGACCGGCATCGTCGGCAGCACGACCGGGCCGGAGTTGCGCGCGCAGGCCCTGTTCCGCGACCGCTTCATCGGTGTCGTCCGCGCCGGCCACGCCCTGGCGCGCGGCAAGCTCACTGCCCAGCGCTATGCGGCTGGGCGCCATGTCGCCATTGCGCGCCGCGGCACGAAGCCCGGGCAGGTCGACACCGTGCTCTCGACCCTGGGCCTGAGCCGCGACATCGCAGTCACCGTCGCCGGCTTTTCAGAAGCCCTGGGCATTGCCCGTGGCACCGACCTGATTGCCACGGTGCCGGAACGGCACACGGGCCTGCTACGCGATGGCCTGCTGAGCTTCGATCTGCCGATGGCGTTGGAAGCCTTCAGCGTTTCCCTGCTGTGGCATCCGCGCATGGACGGGGACGCCGCACATCGCTGGCTGCGCGCCTGCGTGCGTGAGGTATGTTCGACTTGAAGCAATCCTGACGTCTCATGCGCTTGCCCTTCCGACTTCTCGCAGTTCCCACCCTGCTGGCATGGACTGTTGCGGCCTGCGCCCAGGCTACCGTGTTCCCCGATGCCAAGGCCGCCATCGCCGCCACATTCGTCAACGACCGCTTCAGCGAATGGACTTCCACGACCGGTGACTGGAACGGTGACGGCATCGAGGACATCGCCATGATTCTGACGAATGCCGGCGGCTTGATGGAGGGGCAACTGCAGATACGCCTGCTCGTGTTGGCCGGTGCGCCAGGCGGGCGCTACACCGTGATGTCGGCCTCCTCCAGCTATTGCAGCGCGCAGAAGTTCTTCAACCTCGAGGCCAAGGGGGCCTCCCTGTTCGTCACCGAGGTTCACAAGGCGGAGGGCGACGCGATGATCACCGAGACGCGCCAGTTCCGCTTCAACGGCAGGCTCGGTGATCTGGAGCTGATCGGCAAGGAGAGCGTCGCCGAGACCTACGGTGGCGAGTACCACCGGACCAGCGTCAACTACCTGTCCGGCACCGCCGTCGACTACGAGCGTGTGCGCGGACGCGTCCAGCCGAAGGCGAGACAGCGCTTCGCGGTCTCGCCTCCGGCCCGGCTCAACGGCTTCGATTGCGATCGCCAGCCGTGAGTCGCGCCGCACGGCATCTCAACCGGCCATAAAGGCGAAGTCCAGCTCCGGCCGCAAGCCCGCCACGATGCGAGCCACCGACTTGCCCGAGCCGCAGGCATGCGTCCAACCCAGCGTGCCGTGGCCTGTGTTCAGGAACAGGTTAGGCAGGCGTGAGCGGCCGATGAGGGGCACGTTGGAGGGCGTGGCGGGACGCAGGCCAGTCCAGAAGCTGGCGCGCTCGGTGTCGCCCGCACCGGGAAAGAGCTGCTCGACGCGGCGCAGGATCGCGGCGCAGCGGGTGCGGTTCAGGTCGCGGTCGTAGCCGTTGAGTTCGGCGGTGCCAGCAATGCGCAGCCGGTCACCCAGGCGCGAGAAGACGAGCTTGTATTCGTCATCGGTCAGCGAGACCTGGTGGGCGAAGGCCTCATCCTTGATGGGCAGGGTCACCGAGTAGCCCTTGGCGGGGTAGATGGGCAGACGCATGCGCACTGGCGCGACAAGAGCGGTGCTGAAGCTGCCCAGGGCCAGCACATAGGCATCGGCATGCAAGCACTGGAAATGGCCGTTCGCGTCGGTCACTTCCACATGGTCCAGTGCCCCGCCGGCCTCGCGCAGTGCCGTGACGGTGTGGCTGAACAGGAAGCGCACGCCGTCCCGTTCGCAGCGGGCGGCCAGCTCGCGCGCGAAGGCATTGGCGTCGCCCGACTCGTCCTCTGAGGTGTAGGTGGCGCCAGCCAGTTGCGGGCGGATGTGACGCAGCGCTGGCTCGATGCGCACGGCCTCGTCGGCACTGATGATGCGGCGGTCGCAGCCCAGCTCGCGCATCTGCGCCGTGGGGCCGGCGGCGCCTTCGAATTCGCGCTGGCTGGTGTAGAAGTGCAGGATGCCTTGCGTGCGCTGCTGGTAGTTCAGGCCGCAGGCTTCACGCAGGGCCTGCAGCACCTGGCGGCTGTAGGTGCCCAGGCGCACGATCTGCTCGATGTTGCGGCGGGTGCGCCAGGGTGAGCATTCGCGCAGGAATTGCAGCGCCCAGCGCCACTGCTGGGCATCGGCGCGCAGCCGGAACAGCAGCGGCGCGTCTTCACGCGCCAGCCAGCTCAGCACTTTCAGCGGCGCGCTGGGATTGGCCCAGGGCTCTGCATGGCTGACCGAGATCTGGCCGCCGTTGGCGAAGCTGGTTTCGGCACCGGGCGAGGCCTGGCGGTCGACGACGGTGACGTCAAAACCCTGCTGGCGCAGGAAATAGGCGGAGGTGACGCCGAGCAGGCCGGCGCCGAGGACGATGACTTTCATTGCAGGAACTCCAGGAGATGCCGCAGCGCAGCGTGGTTGACGCTGCGGTTGCCGCTCCCCCTGTCCTCAGGAGTCCGCACGGCAGAAAGTGTGGCCCGCGCCGTGTCACACTCTCTGCCGTGCGGACTCCAACCTGAGAGATTGAGCCCGCGGCGTTTTGCCGCGGGCCTTGCTCCTTCGGTGCGCCCCTTGTGAGGGCGTCTCTCCAGACGGCGATGGGGTCGTTGCAGTTCGGGAGCCTGAGCGGTTCTGGGAGATTGCGCCTTCGGCGGCCGGCACCTCGCGGTCCGGCGCTCTCCTGCAACGACGAAAACGAAAAATCAAATCAGCGCACGCGAAGCGTGTGCGTCCACCGGTGGTCGTTGGCCGAGACCATCCAGTTGTACAGATCCTCCGAGTTGCCCTCGCCGGGCCACGGGTTCATGTAGGTCACGTAGCTGTAGCCGTTCCAGACCTCGTAGCCCGTACCGACCATGATGTGGCCACCGCCGCTGGTCCAGCCGAAGCGGATGACGAAGGGCTTGTTGGCATTGATGTCGCTGACGATGGAGTTCCAACTCGAGGCATAGGTGTACGCATAGGTCGGCACGCCCCAGTTGGACAGGATGTTCTGCACGCTGCCGTTGGTGCCGTAGAGGCTGTTGGGCTGGTTGGCGTAGCTGTTCCAGCTGAAGGTGCCGTTGCCGCAGGCGTAGTTGATGCCAAAGGCCCAGTTGACGATGGCGCATTGCGTCGGCGCCGCCTTGTAGAAGCCGATGACGGCCTTGCTGGAACCCGACCAGCACCACTGGCTGTGCTCCTGGGTGGTAGCCGGCACATTCAGTTGGCGGTATTGCGCATGCGCCAGCGGCAGCGCGAGGGCGATGGCGAGGCCGGCAAGGGCCCGCTTCAGATGCAGGGACATGGGAGCTCCTGTTGCTTTGAAGTGGTTGGCGGGCATGGCGTCAGTTGGTCTGGCCATTCAGGTTGCGCTTGACGGCATTGCGCAGCGGCTCCAGCAGCTCGTAGGTGTCGAGCAGCCTGGAAGTCGTCGCCTGCGTCTCGGTCGACAGGGCAGCGCGGGCCGAGGCCAGGGGCGCATAGCGGGCCTGCAGGTCGGTGGGCGAGACCACCTCGAGCAGATCGGTCTGGGCTTGGTGCACGCGGATGAAGCGCAGGTGGTCCGCGCCGACGTCGGCATGCTCGGCCATCAGGTCGGACAGCTCCTGCGCGAGGCCGGCGCCACCGAAGGACACAGCCTGCCAGCGACCGTCCATGCGCTGCACGGTGACCAGGCCGACCGGCTTGGCGCCCACCTTGACGAAGAAGCGCCAGATGCCGCTGGCCTGCACCATGTGGCGCAGTTCGCTGCGACCGGCGGCGATGTCCTGCGGCGCGATGGTGTGGACCTCAAAGCCACCGGCGATGCGGGTGTTGGCGAGGTCGCCTGCCCGCGCCAGGTCGAAGGCCGTGGCGTTGGCACCACCTTGCTGCTGCTTGCGCTGCACATAGTCGGCCAGGCCCTGCTCGGCCGCGGCCTGGGCGCCGGCCCGGTCGCTGAAGTCCTGCGCCTTGAAGCGCGCCACGGCAGCCGCGCCGGCGTTCTGCGCCTGAGCGACCGGAACGGCCGCCAGGGTCATCAGGACCAGCGCCGAAAGCGCCAAGCCCACACCTCTGCGCAAGCGCAGGGTCGAATCACGATCAGTTCGCATATCAAGGGTCTCCGTTTCGTGGGTTCGAGGAAGAGCCGGGCCTCTCGCGGCGCCACGGTTCCTTCGTGGCGGCAGAGATCTCGGCGCCGACGCCGCAACGTCGACGGGTTATGTCGACTCGAACGGCTTCGGTGAGGGGCGTGTGCTGGCGCTGCGCGGGAGCGCGCGGGCCATCACAACGGCAATGGGGTGTGCGGGGGTGGTGTCAGTGAGTCAGCGACTCCAGCGGTGGATGAACGACCACGAAACCTCCGAGGCAAAGCCTCATCAGCTTTCGCGCCGCTCCCGCTGTCCTTGGTACCTGAGAGATTCGTGCCGCGGCGCGGTGAACGCCCGTGGCATTTGCTCCTTCGGTGGGGGCGTTCGCGGTGTTGATCCGCGCCGTCCCGCTCTCCAGTGTCGGCTCCTGTGACAAACCAGTTCGGGGCCTGAGCGTGCATGGGAGGTTGCGCCTTCGGCGGCGGTCAGGGGTTCATTGTGTGAACCTGGCTGAGCGCACTCTCCTGGGATGTCGGGGCGCATGCTAGGAGCCTGCGATGCAGCGCCGCATCCTGATTTACGCGAACAGGGCTTTGCCGAAGCTCAAAGCAGCCACCTCAAAAGAAAAAGCAAAGAAAAGGGCCGGCCATTCGCGGGGCCGGCGGAACAAGGAAAAAGGGCCGGCCACTTGCGTGGCCGGCCCGGGGCGCTGGAGCGCGCTCGAGGGAGAACTTATTCCTTGTCGGCCGGCATGGCGCCGGGCATGCCGTGCAGCGGCAGCGAGCTGCCACCTTCCTGCACCGCCGCCTTGGCGGCCGGCTTCTTCTCACGCGTGAGATAGCTGTAGAGCACCGGCACCACCACCAGTGTCAGCAGCGTCGAGGTGATGACGCCGCCGATGATGGCGCGGCCCATGGGCGCCTGGATCTCGCCGCCGTCGTTCAGTGCGATGGCCATGGGCAGCATGCCGAAGACCATGGCCGCCGTCGTCATGATGATGGGGCGCATGCGGATCAGGCCGGCCTGCAGCAGCGCATCGGCAATCGTCGCCCCGGCCTTGCGGGCATGGTTGGCAAAGTCCACCAGAAGAATGGCGTTCTTGGTCACCAGGCCCATCAGCATCACCAGGCCGATCATCGAGAAGACGTTCAGCGTCGAGCGCCACAGCAGCAGGGCCAGCATCACGCCGATCAGCGCGAGGGGCAGCGAGGCCATGATGGCGATGGGCTGCAGGAAGCTGCCGAACTGGCTGGCCAGCACGATGTAGATGAAGATCACCGCCAGGCCCATGGCCGCCAGCAGGCCGTTGAAGGCTTCGGCCTGCTGCTTGCCGGCGCCGTCGACTTTGAAGCTGATGCCCGGCGGGAGCTTGGTCTCCTTGATGAGTTTCTGCACGTCGGCGTTCACGTCACCGCCCGGGCGGCCCTGGACGCCGGCGAACACGGCCTCGCGGCGCTGCAGGTTCTCGCGGCGGATCACCTCGGGGTTGAACACCGGCTCGATGGTGGCGACCTGGTCCAGCGTGATGGGCGCGCCATCCTTGGAGAAGGCCACCGGCAGCTTGCTCATCTGCTCGATGCGCTCGCGCTGGTCGCGCGGCAGGCGCAGCAGCACCTCGACCTGGTTGCCGTCGGGCGTGGTCCAGTAGGTGGCCACGTCGCCATTGACGTAGGCGCGCAGGGACGAGGCAATCTGCGGCGCGGTCAGGCCGAGCTCACGGATGGCCGAGTCCTTCAGGCGCACGGCGAAGGCCGGCAGGCCGGGCTTGACGGTCAGGTCGACGTCGACGGCGCCGGGGATCTTCTTCAGCTTCTCGGCAAACTCCTGAGCCACTTGCGTCAGCACTTCGGGGTCGGTGCCGAGGATGGTGACCCAGATCGGGCGGTTGAAGCCCACGCTGACCTCGATGCCGGGGATCTTGGCGATGTCGGCGCGGATGGCATCCTCGATCTCCTTTTGCGTGCGCTTGCGCTCGCTGCGGTCGGTCAGGGAGATGTTCAGTGCCGCCTGGTTGCGGCCCGTCGCCAGGCCTTCACCGGTGCTGCCGACCACCGTAGAGACGGTCTTGATCTCGGGGTAGTTCTTGAGGATCTCCTCGATCTGCGCGACCTTGGCACTGCCGCGTTCGACGCTGGAAGCGACCGGCATGCGCAGGTTGACCTGGGTGAAGCCGTTGTCGGTCTCGGGCACGAACTCGCTGCCCACCATGGGCGCCAGCATCAGCGCGACGACGAAGCTCGCCACGGCACCCCACATCACGAGGCCGCGCGGCGTCAGCGTCGCGAAGCGGAACACGCGCTTGGCGGCCTTGTCGCGCTTGCCGTTGACGTCGAACGGATGACCGTAGGCGGGAATCGGCGGCACGAAGACGCGGTAGCGGCGGCCCGAGAAGGCCCACTTGATCAGGCGCTCATAGCCGTTGTGCAGGCGGTCCATGCTCCAGTCGGTGGCGCGGATGGCGTGGCCGATGACGGGCCAGTGCGTGATGCGGGTGTTGACCGGGTCATGCCAGACCGAGGACAGCATGGGGTCCAGCGTGAAGCTGACGAACAGGCTGACCATCACGGCCACCGCGACGGTGATGCCGAAGGGATAGAAGAACTTGCCGATGATGCCGCCCATGAAGGCGACGGGCACGAACACCGCGCAGATGGCGAAGGTCGTGGCCATCACGGCCAGGCCGATCTCGTTGGTGCCGTCGGCGGCCGCGGTGTGGTGGTCCTTGCCCATGGCCACGTGGCGCACGATGTTCTCGCGCACGACGATGGCGTCGTCGATCAGCAGGCCGATGCACAGGCTCAGCGCCATCATCGTCATGAAGTTCAGCGTGAAGCCGAAGGCCTGCACGGCGATGAAGCTGGAGATGACGGCGATGGGCAGCGTCAGGCCGGTGATGATGGTCGAGCGCCAGCTGTGCAGGAACAGGAAGACGATCGCCACCGTCAGCAACGCGCCTTCGATCAGCGTGTGCTTGAGACCCGTCAGCGAGCCCTTGACGAAGTCGGAGTTGGCGTAAATCAGGCGCAGCTCGACGTCCTTGGGCAGCACCTTGCGCAGCTCTTCCATCGCGTCCTTGATGGCATCGCCGGTCGCCACGATGTTGGCGTCCTGCTGCTTGAACACGTTGAAGCTGACGGCCGGCTGGCCGTTGATGCGCGCGATGCTGTCCACCTCGCGCTCACGCTCGACGAGTGTGCCCAGGTCGTTCAGCGTCAGGGCCAGGTTGCCGCGGCGGGCGACGACCATCTGCGAGAACTGCTTGGGGTCCTTGACGCGGCCTTCGACGCGCAGGATGGCGTCGGAGGTCTGGTCGGACAGCAGGCCCACGGGCTGGTCGCTGTTGGCGTCGTTCAGGGCCTTGGAGATCTCGGCCGGCGTCACGCCGTAGGCACGCAGGCGCATGGGGTCGAGGTCGATGCGCACTTCGCGGGTCACCATGCCACCCACGTCCACCTTGGCCACGCCTTCGACGCGGCCCAGGCGCTTGGAGACGATGAGGTCGGCCATCATGGACAGCTCGCGCGCGCCGCGCGTGGGGCTCAGCAGGGCCATGACGACGACGGGCTGGGCGTTGTCGGCCTGGAAGCGCGACACCGTCGGCGGCTTGACGTCCTTGGGGAAGGCGGCCTGGGCCGCGGCGACACGGTCACGCAGGTCCTGCATGGCACGGCTCATGTCGGTGCTCAGGCTGAACTCGACGCTGGCCTGCACGCGGCCTTCGAAGCTGCGCGACTGGATGCGGTCGACGCCGGCGATGCTGTTCAGCGCCTCCTCGAGCGGTTTGGCGACTTCACGCTCGACGGCCTCGGGCGAGGCGCCGGGGTAGCGGATGTCGATCCAGGCGCCCGGCAACGAGATGTCGGGCATCTGCTCGACGCCCAGCTTGGCATAGGAGAACAGGCCCAGTACGCACAGGGCCACCATCACCATGGTCGCGAAGACCGGGTTCTGGATGGAAACGCGGGTCATCCACATGTCATGGCCCTCACTGTTGAGTCGTGGCTGCTGAGGCGGACGAGCTGGCCACCTTGGCCTTGGCAGCCACGATGGTGGCCTTGTCGCCTTCACGCAGGTTGTCGAAACGGGCGGCCAGCACCTGGGCCTCGGGCTTGAGGCCGTTCAGGATCTCGACGCGGCCGTCGCGGGCATCGCTGCGGCCGGTCGTCACGATGCGGCGCACCAGGGCGCCGCTCTCGATCATCCAGACCTGCTCCTGGCCGGAGTTGCGGCTGATGGCGGCGATGGGCACGGTCAGGCGCTGGGTGTCGTCCTGCAGCACCACCTTGGCCACGGCGTACTGGCCGGCGCGGTAGAGCTCCTTGGGGTTGCTCAGCACCAGGGTCACACCGATGGAGCGGGTGCCCGGCTCGGCGCTGGGGGCGATGCGGTCGATCTTGGCTTCCACCGGTTCGTCCACGCCTTCGACCTTGACCTGCACCGTCATGCCCGGCTTCAGGCGGCTCACTTCATGGGTGCCGACCAGGCCGGCCAGTTCCAGCTTGGACAGGTCGACGATGGTCAGGATCTGCTGCTCGGCTGCCACCTTTTCGCCAGGCACCACATGGCGCTTGGAGACGACACCGCTGATGGGAGCGACAAGAGCAGCCTGACGCATCGTCACCTGGCTGGTGTCCAGCTGGGCCTTGGCGGCATTCCAGTTGGCGCGGGCGGATTCGTAGGCGGCACGGGAGTTGTCCAGGGCCGTCTGGGCGATGAAATTCTTGGACGCCAGGCCTTCGTTGGCCTTGTAACTGCGCTCGGCCTGCTCCATCTGGGCCCGCATGGCTTCGACGCTGGCGCCGCGTTCGGCGATGCGATAGCGCAGCTCTTCCAGGTCGACCTGGCCGAGAGCCTGGCCGGCCTTCACGCGGCTGCCTTCGCCAACAGCGAGGTTGAGCAGCGTGCCGTTGGACTTGGCACGAACCATGGCCGTGCCCGGCGCCACCAGCGGACCGCTGAATTCGATCTGGGCCGGCATGGCGGCCAGCGTCGGCTTGACGACTTCGCTGGCGACGAATTCGAGGGCCGGCTTGGCCTTCTCGTCACCCGGCTTCTTCGGGCCGTCGCCCTTGCTCGCCATGACGGCCACGCCGGCACCACCGACCAGCAGCACGACCGCTGCAATGCCACCCAACTTGAAAGACTTCCGCATGGCTCCCCCAATACGCTCTCTGATACAGACCTTTGCAGTCTAGAAATGAGGGCGCCCCGGCGCAGCGGACTTGTGACGAAACGCGGTTTGCGGGGGCTGAGCTGCACCGGCTGGCGATCAGGCCGGCGCCAGGGCGGACGAGTTGCAGCCGCCGGTGGACGAGTTGCAGGAAGCGGGTCAGCTGGCGGCCAGCCCCCACCCTCCGCAGCCCACCCATGACGAAGGGCATGGGCACAGGGCCTGCGATCAGTGCAGTTTCAGAGGGAACAGGGTGGCCAGGTCCACATCGGGCAGCGGCCCGCAGGTCGATGTCACCAGGCTGGCACGGAAAGACTTGCGGGGATGGACCTGCAGGGTGTGTCCCTTGACCGAGATCCTGTCCACCAGGGTCGGCACTTCATCGTAGAAAGCCACCTCACCCAGCTTGACGGTGGCCGTCTGGCCGCTCTCCAGCGACTGGATGGTGGCGAAGACCTCCGACGCCGCGGGATGGCAGGGAATGGTCTGCTCGATGGCGATGCCGAAGCCGCGTGAAGTCCTGCTCTTGACCGGCAGCCTCAGCGCCTCGCCTCCGGCTTCGATCTGCTGCTGAATCTCGGGCAGCTGGTCGGCGCCCGCGACAGCCAGCTCGGACAGGGCGCGGAAGGTCAGGCTCGACACCAGCGCCTCGCGGCTGGCCTCTGGCAAGCCGTTGAACCCCGCCGGCAGCCCGGCCATCACGATCAGATGCCAGGACGCCACGCTGGTCTTGGTGATGCGCACCGCCCCCTCCGGCAGGGCCGCGGAGAAGCAGAGATACAGATGGGTGCTGCGACCGATGGACAAGCCCTTCAGCTCGGCCAGGCGGCCGACGCGCTGGCCGAACGCCGTCGCCGTGTGAGGCAGGTCGAACAGGGTGCCGGCGTAGACGGGGAAAGAGCCGCCCGCCGAGAGGTCGACCGCGCTCTCGAAATAGCGGATGTCGTGCAGCGGGCGATCGCCCATGCCTCAGGCGCCGCGCTGTCCGGGGATGGGGTCGATGGGCAGGGCCACGTCGCCGCACTGCGCACGGTGGCGCAGCGCATGGTCCATCAGCACCAGCGCCAGCATGGCCTCGGCGATGGGGGTGGCGCGGATGCCGACGCAGGGGTCGTGGCGGCCAAAGGTTTCCACCACGGACGGGTTGCCGGCGCGGTCGATGCTGGCCTTGGGGCTGCGGATGGAACTGGTGGGCTTGATGGCGATGCTGGCCACGATGTCCTGGCCGGTCGAGATGCCGCCCAGCATGCCGCCGGAGTTGTTGCTGGCGAAACCCAGGGGCGTCAGCTCGTCGCCGTGCTCGGTGCCCTTCTGGGCGACGACGCCGAAGCCGGCGCCGATCTCCACGCCCTTGACGGCGTTGATGCCCATCATGGCGTAGGCAATGTCGGCGTCCAGCTTGTCGAACAGCGGCTCGCCCAGGCCGACCGGCACGCCGGTGGCTTCGACGCGGATGCGCGCGCCGACCGAGTCACCGGCCTTGCGCAGCGCGTCCATGTAGGCCTCCAGCTCGGCGATCTTGCTGGCGTTGGCGGCAAAGAAGGGGTTGGCGGCCACGTGCTCCCAGCCCTCGAAGGGGATCTCGATCTCGCCCAGCTGGGTCATGCAGCCGCGGAACTCGGTGCCGAACTTCTCGCGCAGCCATTTGCGGGCCACCGCGCCGGCGCCGACCATGGGCGCCGTCAGGCGCGCCGACGAGCGACCGCCGCCGCGCGGGTCGCGCACGCCGTATTTGCGCCAGTAGGTGTAATCGGCGTGGCCGGGGCGGAAGGTGTCGAGGATGTTGCCGTAGTCCTTGCTGCGCTGGTCGGTGTTCTCGATCAGCAGGCAGATGGGCGTGCCGGTGGTGACGCCCTCGTAGACGCCGGACAGGATCTTGACCGCGTCGGGCTCGTTGCGCTGAGTGACGTGGCGACTGGTGCCGGGGCGGCGGCGGTCCAGCTCGGGCTGGATGTCGGCCTCGCTGAGCTGCAGGCCCGGCGGGCAGCCGTCGATGACGCAGCCAATGGCCGGGCCGTGGCTTTCGCCGAAGTTGGTGACGCGGAAGAGTTCGCCGAAGGTGCTGCCTGACATATGCACTGAATTTTAGGCGGCCCGCAAAAGCAAAAGCGGCCCCGCAAGGCCGCCTTGTCGGGATGCGAACTTCCTTTAGAGCTTGGGCGCGGCTTCTTCGCTGCCTTCTTCGACCGGCCAGTCGCGGATATAGGCCTTGAGCATGCGGTTCTCGAAGTCCTGGCTGTCGACCACGGCCTTGGCCACGTCGTACAGCGAGATCACGCCCATCAGCGTCTTGCCGTTCATGACCGGCATGTAGCGCGCATGGCGGCCCAGCATCATGCGGCGCACCTCGTCGATCTCGGTCTCGGGCGTGCAGGTCAGCGGCGCGTCGTCCATGACCGTGCGCACGATGGTCGTGCCGACGGCGCCGTTGTTCTTGACAACCGCCGAAATGACCTCGCGGAAGGTCAGCATGCCGACCAGGTCGCCGTGCTCCATGACGACCAGCGAACCGATGTCGCGCTCGGCCATGACGGCCAGCGAATCCTTCAGCGGCTCGTCGGGCGTGACAGTGAACAGGGTGCCGCCTTTGACACGCAGGATATCGACGACTTTCATGGGAACCTCCGTGGCAAAACTGATGGGCAACATAGCACACAATCCCCGCGCATCCACACCATAGAAAACACCATGCCAGGCTTCGACACCCTAGCTTTGCATGCCGGCGCCACGCCCGATCCGGGCACCGGCGCGCGGGCGACGCCGCTGCACCTGAGCGCCTCCTTCGTCTTCGAGAACAGCGAGCACGCCGCATCGCTGTTCAACATGGAGCGCTCGGGCCACGTCTACAGCCGGCTCTCCAACCCGACCACGGCCGTCTTCGAGGAGCGCATGGCGGCCCTGGATGGCGGCATCGGCTCAGTAGCCACGGCCAGCGGCCAGGCCGCCCTGCACCTAGCCATCTGCACGCTGATGGGGGCCGGCGGCCACATCGTCGCCAGCACGGCCCTGTATGGCGGCAGCCACAACCTGTTGCACTACACGCTGAAGCGTTTCGGCATCGAGACGAGCTTCGTCAACCCGCGCGACCTCGACGCCTGGCGCGCCGCCATCCGGCCCGAGACGCGGCTGCTGTTCGGTGAGAGCCTGGGCAACCCGGGGCTGGACGTGCTGGACATCCCCGCCGTCTCGGCCATCGCCCATGAAGCCGGCCTGCCGCTGCTGGTGGACGCCACCTTCGCCACGCCCTATCTGCAGCGCCCGGCCGAGCTGGGCGCCGACCTGGTCTACCACTCGGCCACCAAATTCCTCTGCGGCCACGGCACCGTCATCGGCGGCGTGCTGGTCGACGCCGGCTCGTTCGACTGGCAGGCGGCGCATGACCAACATGGCAAGTTCGACACCCTCTGCGAGCCGTATGAAGGCTTTCACGGCATGGTGTTCGCCGAGGAGAGCACCGTCGGCGCCTTTCTGCTGCGCGCCCGCCGCGAGGGTTTGCGTGACTTCGGCGCCTGCATGAGCCCGCACACGGCCTGGCTGATGCTGCAAGGCCTGGAGACCCTGCCGCTGCGCATGGCCCGCCACGTCGCGAACGCACAGGCGGTGGCCGAGTTCCTGCAGGCCCAGGATCTGGTCGCCAAGGTGTCCTACCCCGGCCTGGCCTCTCACCCCGACCACGCCCTGGCGCAAAAGCTGATGCCGCGCGGCGCCGGTGCGGTGTTCTCATTCGACCTCAAGGGCAGCCGCGAGCAGGGCCGCGCCTTCATCGAGTCACTGAAGCTGTTCAGTCACCTCGCCAATGTCGGCGACGCCAAGTCCCTGGTCATCCACCCGGCCAGCACCACCCATTTCCGCATGGACGATGCGGCACTGCAGCAAGCCGGTATCGGCCCCGGCACCATCCGGCTGTCCATCGGCCTGGAAGACCCGGCCGACCTCATCGACGACCTGAAGCGGGCGCTCAAAGTGGCGAGCAAGGCATGAAGCTCATCGTCGACAACCACGAGGCCTATGCCTACACCGGCGGCAAGCCCTTCGACCCCGCCCTGCCTTGCGTCGTCTTCATCCACGGCGCGCTGAACGACCACAGCGTCTGGACGCTGCTGGCGCGCTGGTGCGCCCATCACGGCTACAGCGTGCTGGCGCCCGACCTCCCCGGCCATGGCCGCAGCGCCGGCGCACCCTTGAAGAGCGTCGAGGACATCGCCGCCTGGCTGCACCGGCTGCTGGATGTGGCCGGCGTGGGCAAGGCCACCCTGGTCGGCCACAGCATGGGCTCGCTGATCGCGCTGGAAGCCGCCGCGCGGGCCTCGACCCTCGTCATGGTCGGCACGGCTTATCCGATGAAGGTCTCCGAAGCCCTGCTGACGACGGCGCGCGACAGGCCCGAGGCCGCCATGGCCATGGTCACGGCCTTCTCGCATTCCCTGGCCAGCGCCAAGCCCGGCTACCCCGGCCCGGGCGCCTGGCTGCGCGGCGGCTCGATGGCGCTGATGCGGCGGCTGCAATCGCGCCAGACGGCGGTCAATCTGTTCGAGAACGACTTCCAGGTCTGCGACCGCTATGCCGGTGGCGAGGCGGCCGCGGCGCGCGTGGCCTGCCCGGTGCACTTCATCCTCGGCGGCCTGGACCAGATGACCTCGCCGAAGCAGAACGCCGTGCTCAGCGGCCTGCTCAAGCCGCGCATCCACACGCTGCCGGCTGGGCACGCGCTGATGGCCGAAGCTCCGGACGCCATGCTGGCCGCCCTGCGGGCGTCGCTTCAGCCCAGCTCGTAGGCGGCTTCGTCGACCCGGCGCGCGGCACGCTCGTAGTCGCGCGCAAAGCCGGGCCAGATGGCGACGATGCGCCCGCCCTCGGTGCGGTACCAGGAGTTGCAGTGGCTCCACACCGACGTGGCCAGGCGCTGCTGCACTGCAGCATCCTGCGCCTGAGTGACCGCGGCCTTCACGGCGATCCATTTGCGTTTCTGGCTGCGCACGCGCTGCATGCAGGCGATGGCATGGGCCACCTGGGGCTCCAGCGACAGCAGAGCCGAGGTGTGGCCGGTCAGCGTGTTCGGTCCCAGCATCAGAAAGAAGTTGGGGAAGTCCGGCACGCTGATGCCGAGATAGGCGCTCGGCCCCGCGGCCCAGGCCTCGACCAGCAGCCGGCCACCCAGACCCGCCACGCCCAGGCCGCGCAGCGGATGCGTCGTGTCATAGCCTGTGGCGCACACCAGGGCGTCCACCGCATGCTCGCGGCCGTCGGCCGTCACCACGCCTGAAGCCGTCAGCCGCGTGATGCCTGCCGTCACCAGCTCGGACTTCGGCAGGCACAGGGCCGGGTAGTAGTCGCTCGAATAGATGATGCGTTTGCAGCCCAGCGGATAGGTCGGCACCAGGGCCGCCCGCAAGGCCGGATCGGCCACCTGGCGGCGCAGATGCCATGACGCGGCGCCCACCACCGCGCGACGTGCCAGCGTGCCTTCTTCAAAGCCGTTGCGGCCCTGGTCCAGCACCCAGCACCAGGCCTTGTAGGTGAGGCGTCCATAGCCGGGCAGGCCCATCAGCAGCCGGTCCAGCCGCCCGTAGCGGCGGTCCAGGCGCGGCAGCACCCAGTTCGGTGTGCGTTGGAACACTTTGAGGCTGGCGGCAGTCTTCGCCAGCGCCGGCACCAGCTGCGCAGCCGTCGAGCCGGTGCCGATGACGCCGACCCGCTCGCCGGCCAGGTCGGCGCCCTGGGACCAGCGGGCACTGTGCAGCAACTGGCCGCGGTAGTCGGACAGTCCCGCGATGTCGGGCCAGCGGGCGATATTGAGCTGACCCGTGCTGCAGACGAAGAAGCGCGCGCTGAGGGTTTCGCCGCCGTCCAGGTTCAGTTGCCAGCGGCCGCTGCCTTCGTCAAAGCGGGCCTCGGTGATGGCCGTGCCCAGACGCATGCGAGCCGGCAGACCGTGCTTCTCGGCCAGGCGCTGCTGGTAGCGCTGGATCTCGGGGGCGTCGGCAAAGCGGTGCGTCCACTCGCCATTGGGCGCAAAACTGAAGCTGTAGGCCGGCGCCGGGATGTCGACCTGGGCGCCCGGATAGCGGTTGTCCCACCAGGTGCCGCCGATGCCGGTGGACTTCTCGACGATGAGGAAGTCCTGGATGCCGGCACGCTGCAGCTGGATGGCCATGCACAGGCCGGACATGCCGGCGCCGAGGATGACGACCTCGTATTCCTTCTTGGGGATTGTGCTCATCGGCTCATGTTGCCAGGGCAAGCCCGCTTGCCGCTCGGGCACAACCCGCGCTAAATCACGCCATGAGCACTGATCGCTTCACCCGCTTCGCCGACTTCTACCCCTTCTACCTCAGCGAGCACAGCAACGTCGTCTGTCGCCGCCTGCATTTCGTCGGCTCGACCCTGGTGCTGCTCTGCCTCTTCGAGCTGGTGACGACGGGGGCGCTGGTGTGGCTGCTGTGCGGCCTGTTGTGCGGTTATGGCTTCGCCTGGATCGGGCATTTCTTCTTCGAGAAGAACCGGCCGGCGACCTTCAAATACCCGCTCTACAGCTTTGCCGGCGACTGGGTCATGTACGCCGACATCCTGCGCGGCAGGGTCAAGCTCTGAGGGCTGTTCGCCCTAGTTCCGCCAGGCCAGTCCAATGCCGGCCGACGTGCCGGTGCGTTTTTCCACGAGGGGGCTGTCGGCCACGGGGCCCAGCAGGCGGCTCGCACCCGCATTGCCGTAGGCGATCCAGTGCTTGCTGAGGGGCCGGATGAAGCCGACGCCCATGTGCACGTCGCGCAGCCCCGAGCCCGGCTCATAGGCCGGCTTGCCGCTGGCGGCCACGGCCGATTCGGGCACGCCGAAATAGCTGCGCAGGTTCTGGGCATTGGCGGCCGAGATGCCGGCGCCGGTGGTCCATTCCATCGTCTTGCTGCGGTAGAAGCGCCATCCCAGGTCGGCGCCGAGCGTCATGCCGCCGTGCCGGCCCAGCAGATCCTGCGACAGGGTGGCGCTGGCGTTGAAATCCTTGGTGATGCTGTAGTTTGTGTAGAAACGCGCCCGCAGCGTGCGCCTGACGTCGGGCAGACCGCGTGTCGTGCTGGCATCGTCGCTGCTGCGACCACTGTCCATGCGCAGCGAGACGCCGACCCGCAGCCTGTCGGTGTCGATGAACTGCGTGCTGGCGCCGCCCGCCGCTTCCTCCTGGCCAAAACCCAGCAGGCTGCTGGCGCCCGAGGTGCTGATGCGCACCCGGCCGAGCTTGAAGGCCCACAGCGGCCTGAGCTTGGTCTCGCGCTTGCTGGCCCCGTCGTATTCCGGTTGCGACACCACGGCCGCGCCCAGCAGGTATCTGGCTGAAGAGCTTTCGACCTCGGGCTGCTGACCCTGAGCTTGAGCGGTACCGGCAACAGCCAGCGCGGCGACGAGTGCAACTCTCATACACCCAGCCTATCAGGCGCGGCCGGGCGAGGTCTGTCAGCCAACCTTCAGTTCGCGTGTCAGATTCGAGAGCATGTCGTCGACCATCGCGTCCAGGTCGTACTGCAGCTTCCAGCCCCAGTCGGCCTGGGCGTCGGCATCGTCGATGCGCTGCGGCCAGCTGGCGGCGATGGCCTGCCGGAAGTCAGGCACGCAGTCCATCGAGAACGCCGGCAGGCGGCGGCGGATGGAGGCAGCGATGCCTTCCGGCGTGAAGCTCACGCCCGCCAGGTTGTAGCTGCCGCGCTGCTTGATCTGGTCGGCCGGCGCGTTCATCAGCTCGATGGTGGCGCGCAGCGCATCGGGCATGTACATCATCGGCAGGGCCTGGTCCTGCTCCAGGAAGCAGGTGTAGCGGCCTTCCTTCAGCGCCGAGTGGAAGATCTCCACGGCGTAGTCGGTCGTGCCGCCGCCGGGCGGCGTCTTCCAGCTGATGAGGCCGGGGTAGCGCAGGCTGCGCACGTCCACACCATGCTTGGCGTGGTACCAGGCGCACCAGCGCTCGCCGGCCAGCTTGGAGATGCCATAGACGGTGGTGGGGTCCATCACCGTGGTCTGCGGCGTGTCGACGGCTGGCGTGTTGGGACCGAAGGCGGCGATGGAGCTGGGCCAGAAGATCTTGTCCAGCTTCTCGTGACGGGCCAGCTCCAGCACATTGAGCAGGCCCTTCATGTTCAGGTCCCAGGCCCACATCGGGTGCTTCTCGCCGTTGGCAGACAGGGCTGCGGCGAGGTGGTAGATCTGGGTGATGTGGTGGCGCTTGACGATGGTGGTCAGCGCGCCGGCATCGGTCACGTCCAGGGCCTCGTGCTTGAGGGTGCGCACGCGCCCTTGCGGCGTCAGGTCGCTGGTGATGACGGCGTCTTCACCGTGCAGCCGGGCCAGCTCCGTGGCCAGCTCGGTGCCAATCTGGCCGTTGGCGCCGATGATGAGGATGCGCGGGGTGCTCATTTGACGATGCCCAGTTCTTTGCCGGCCTGCGTGAAGGCCGCGACGGCCTTTTCCAGGTGCTCGCGTTCATGCACGGCCGAGATCTGCACGCGGATGCGCGCCTGGCCCTTGGGCACGACGGGAAAGAAGAAGCCGACGGCGTAGATGCCCAGCTCCAGGATGCGCTTGCTCAGTTCCTGCGCCTTCACCGCGTCGTAGACCATGATGGGCACGATGGGGTGGGTGCCGGGCTTGATCTCGAAGCCGGCCGCCTGGATCGCCTCGCGGAAATAGGCGGTGTTGGCTTCCAGCTTGTCGCGCAGGGCCGTGGAGCCTTCCAGCAGGTCCAGCACGGCCAGCGACGCGCCGGCGATGCTGGGCGCCAGCGTGTTGCTGAACAGATAGGGGCGCGAGCGCTGGCGCAGCAGCTCGACGACTTCCTTGCGCGCGGCCGTGAAGCCGCCCGAGGCACCGCCCAGGGCCTTGCCGAAGGTGCCGGTGACGATGTCGATCTTGCCGAACACGCCGCGGTGCTCGGCGGTGCCGCGGCCCGTCTTGCCGAGGAAGCCGCTGGCATGGCATTCGTCGACGCCGAGCAGCGCGTCATAGCGGTCGCACAGCGCGCGGATCTTGTCGAGCTGGGCGATGGTGCCGTCCATGCTGAACACGCCGTCGGTGAAGACCAGCGTGAAGCGGGCACCCTTCTCCTTGGCTTCCTTCAGGCAGCGCTCGAGGTCATCGAGGTTGTTGTGCTCGTAGCGGTAGCGCTGGGCCTTGCACAGCCGGATGCCGTCGATGATGGAGGCGTGGTTGAGCGCGTCGCTGATGATGGCGTCCTGCTCGCCCAGCAGGGGCTCGAACAGGCCACCGTTGGCGTCGAAGGCGGCGGCGTAGAGGATGGCGTCCTCACAGCCGACGAAACGGGCGATGCGGCCTTCCAGCTCCTTGTGCAGGTCCTGGGTGCCGCAGATGAAGCGCACCGACGACAGGCCGAAACCATGCGTGCGCAGGGCCTCATGCGCGGCCTCGATGACCTGGGGGTGGGAGGACAGGCCCAGGTAGTTGTTGGCGCAGAGGTTGATGACCTCGCGGCCGTCGGTCGTCTTGACGACGGCGCCCTGGGGCGTCGTGATGATGCGCTCGGCCTTGAAGAGGCCGGCGGCGCGGATGCCGTCGAGTTCCGTCTGCAGATGTTGATAGAAAGCCTGGCTCATGAAGGGGCTCCTGATGCACAATTCGGTAAATTGAACGCGTTCGATATATCGAACTTTCGTGCAGTATCTGAAAAACGTCTATCGCCGTCAAGCATGAACATGGACACCGAACCGCCCCGCGTCGGCGCTGCCCTGCAGGCCCTGCGCAGCAGCCGGGGCCTGTCGCTGGATGATCTCTCCAAGCGGGCCGGCGTGAGCAAGTCGATGTTGTCGCAGATCGAGCGCAACCAGGCCAATCCCACGGTGGCCGTGGTGTGGCGGCTGGCCAATGCCCTGGGTGTGGACATGGGCGAGCTGCTGGGTACCGAGCGTGTTGCGGCACCGGCCATCGAAACCGTGCCCGCCCACGCGACGCCGGGGCTGACCAGCCCGGACGGCCTGTGCAAGCTGCGCATCCTCGGCCCCATCGAGCTGGCGGGCCAGTTCGAGTGGTACGAACTGAGCATCCAGCCCGGCGGCGTGCTGGATTCGCAAGCCCATGAGCCCGGCTCGCGCGAGCACCTGAGCGTGCTGACGGGCAGCCTCGAGGTGACGGCCTCCGGGTTGACCAGCAAGCTCAAGGTCGGCGAGACGGCGCGTTATGCGGTGGATGGGCCGCATGCCATCCGCAATGCGAGCAAGTCGGCGGCGACCGCGCTGCTGGTGGTCCTTCATCCGTAGACTGCAGCCTCCGCTCAAGGAGGCATGCATGCAGATTTCCCGTCGCTCGACCCTGGCCGCGCTCGCGGCCCTGCCCTTCGCCAGCCGGGCCGATGACAAGCCCATCCGGCTGCTGGTCGGTTTCCCCGCCGGTGGCGGCACCGATGCCATCGCCCGCCTGCTGGGCGAGGCCCTGCAGGCATCGCTGGGCACGACGGTCATCGTCGACAACCGGCCCGGCGCCGGCGGCCAGATCGCGGCCCAGGCGCTGAAGACGGCGCCGAACGATGGCACGACCTTCTTCGTCAGCCACGACCACACCATCTCCATCCTGCCCCTGGTGCTGAAGAACCCGGGCTTCGACCCGGCCAAGGACTTCGTGCCGGTAGCGGGCTTTGCCACCTTCGCCAATGCCTTTGCGGTCTCCGGCGGCACGCCGGCCGCCAGCCTGCCCGACTACCTGGCCTGGGTGAAGAAGCAGCACAGCGGCCAGGGCAGCGTCGGCATCCCGGCGCCGGCCTCGGTGCCCGAGTTCCTCGTCAAGCTGCTGGGCGAAAAGAACGGGCTGAACCTGCTGGCCGTGCCCTACCGCGGCAGCGCGCCCATGATTGCCGACATGCTGGGCAACCAGATCAGCGCCGGCGTGGGCTCGGTGCCCGACCTCATCACCAACCACCAGCAGAAGAAGCTGAAGATCGTCGCCGTCATGGGCCAGCAGCGCCAGGGCGTGCTGCCCGAGGTGCCGACCTTTGCCGAACTCGGCATCGCCGGCTTCGAGGACCTGCCCTACTACGGCCTGTTCGCGCCCGCAGGCACGTCACCGGCCGTCGTCGAGCGCTTCTCGAATGCGCTCGCCGGCGTCATCGCCCAGCCCGGCGTGAAGGCGCGGCTGACGGAGCTGGGCCTGTCGGTCGGCATGATGAGCTCGGTCCAGCTCGCGACCCGCGAACGCGCCTACGCGGCGGCCTGGGCCAAGATCATCAAGGCCGGGGGCTTCCAGCCGCAGTGAGGCTCAGTTGCGCCAGCCCGTGACGGAGGCTTTGGCGCCTTGAACGCGCGCAACGGCGGCCACGTCCTTGTCGACGATGGTCTTGCCGATGGGCGCCAGCGCGATCCCGGCCAGTTTCAGGTGCTGAAGGGCGAAGGGGATGCCGATGATGGTGCAGAAGCAGGCCACGGCCGAGAACACGTGGCCGATGGCCAGCCACACGCCGGCGAAGATGAACCACACCACGTTGCCGATCAGCCCGAGCTCGCTGGTGCCGATGTCATCCACGCCCGACAGCGTCTTGCGGCTGACCGCCTCCTTGCCGAAGGGGAAGAAGGCGAACTGCCCGATGACGAAGCAGGCACGGCCCCAGGGGATGCCGATCACGCTGATGAAGGCCAGCAGCCCGACCACCCACCAGCCCAGGCCCATCAAGGCACCGCCAAGAACAAACCAAAGAAAATTTCCAATCGCGCTCATCGTTTTCTTCCCTATCAGCGCACGGTCGCGCTGGTTCCGGTCGTGAACAGGTCGGCCAGTTGCAGGCGCTGCCAATCGCTGCGCTGCCAGAGTGGGCCCAGCGTCGGGCCACGCTCGGCCAGGAAGCCAGCCAGCAGTGCCTCGGCCGGCGTGCGCTCGGGTGTGCAAAGCAGCACCAGGCGCTGGGCGCCCTCCTCTTCCAGCCGGCCTATCCAGTCCATGGCCAGCAGCTTGTCGATGACGGGGCTGAGCTGCAGGGGGTCGACGCGCAGCGCGACGGCCAGGCTCAGATAGGACAGGCCCTGCTGGCCGGCCTCGCGCACGCGCCAGAGCTCGCGCAGCACTTCCAGCGCCAAAGCCATGGGCTGGCCCGGCGTGTCGGGGCGCAGATGCAGGCGGCCCGTCAGGCTGGGCGTGTTGGCCGCCAGGATGGCCCCCAGCAGCACGATGACCCAGCCGAGGTAGATCCAGATCAGGAAGATGGGCACGGTGGCGAAGGCGCCGTACAGCGTCGAATAGGTCGGCACCTGCTTGACGTACCAAGCCAGCAGCGACTTCGCCAGCGAGAAGCCGATGGACACGAAGGCGCCGCCGATCAGCGCATGGCGCCAGCGCACATGGGTGTTGGGCACGTAATGGAAGAGGCCGGCCATGGCCAGGCCAAAGAGCACGATGTCGGCGCTGCCCAGGGCCGTCGACATGCTGGCCGGCATGGCTGTGAGATAACCCTGGCCCACGCTGATGGCATAGCTGGTCAGCGTCAGGCTGCCGCCCAGCAGCAACGGGCCCAGGGTCAGGGCAGCCCAGTAGACGAGGACGCGCTGGGCCATGGGCCGCGGCCGCTTGACGCGCCAGATGGCGTTCAGCGTGCGGTCGATGGTCAGCATCAGGGCCAGGGCCGTGACGCCCAGGGCCACCAGGCCGACGACGCCCAGCTTGTTGGCCTTGGCCGCGAACTGCGTCAGCGACGCCAGCACCGGCTTGGCGATATTGGGCGGGATCAGGCTCTTCAGGAAATACTGCTCCAGCGCGGCCTGGAAGCTGGAGAACATCGGGAAGGCCGTGAAGATGGCCAGCATGACCGTCAGCAGCGGCACCAGCGAGATCAGCGTCGTGAAGGTCAGGCTGCCGGCGGTGAGGCCGAGCTTCTCTTCGCGGAAACGCTGGCGGAAGGTGTGCAGGGTCTGCAGCCAGGGCCAGGCCAGCAGCTCAGTGATGAAGTCGCTGGCAAAGGCGATGGGGTTGCGGGCCAGCGGCGCGTCGGGGTTATCCGTGTTGGCGGGCGCGGCGGGTGGAAGGGGCGTCTCTGACATGGCTTCTATGATGCCGCAGCTATGTCCCCTGCCCTCGAACGCACCGAACCGACAGCCGCCGAGAAGCTGTCGCGCAACCTCGCCGTGGCCTCCGTCACCGCCCTCATGCTTCTTTGCCTGGCCTGGGAGCTGTGGCTGGCGCCGACCGGCCGCGGCACCCTGGCCCTCAAGGTGCTGCCCCTGCTGCCGGCGCCGCTGGGCCTGTGGCGCTATCGCATGTACACCTACCGCTGGGTGGCCCTCTTCGTCTGGCTCTATGTGCTGGAAGGTCTGGTGCGCTCGACCAGCGAGCACGGGCCCGGCCAATGGCTGGCTCTGGCCGAAGTGGTCCTGAGCGCTGTCGTCTTCACGGCCTGCACGGCCCAGATCCGCCAGCGGCTGGCGGCAGCGAAATCGGCATGAAGGACTTCCTCGCCGCGCTGCACGGCCAGCTCGGCGACGCTGGTCTGCTGACCGGTGGTGATCTGTCGGCCTACGAGAACGACTGGCGCAAACGCTATTCCGGCAAGGCCTTGGCGGTCGCGCGGCCGGCGTCGACCGACGAGGTTGCAGCCGTGATGCGCCTGTGCCACGAGCATCGCGTGGCCGTCGTGCCCCAGGGCGGCAACACGGGTCTCGTGGGCGGCTCGACGCCCGACGACAGCGGCCGCCAGCTGGTGCTGAGTCTGTCGCGCATGAAGCGGGTGCGCGGCATCGACATTGCCAATGCCAGCCTGACAGCCGAGGCGGGCTGCGTACTGGCCGAGGTGCAGGCGGCAGCCGCCCGGGCCGGCCTTCTCTTCCCGCTCAGCCTCGCCGCTGAAGGCTCCTGCACCCTGGGCGGCAACCTGGCGACCAATGCCGGCGGCACCCAGGTATTGCGCTACGGCAATGCCCGCGAGCTCTGTCTGGGTCTGGAAGTGGTGACGGCCACCGGCGAGGTCTGGCAAGGCCTGTCGGGCCTGCGCAAGGACAACACCGGCTATGACCTGCGCGATCTCTTCATTGGCAGCGAGGGCACGCTGGGCATCATCACGGCCGCGACGATGAAGCTCTATCCGCAACCCAAGGAGCGCCTGACTGCGTTGGCAGCCTGCGATTCATTGGACGACGCGGTCGCCCTGCTCGGCCTGGCGCGAGAACGCGCCGGCGATGCGCTGACTGGCTTCGAGGTCATGAACCGCGCCTCGCTGGCCCTCGTCGCACGCGAGCTGCCGCAACTGGCGCAACCGCTGGGAGCAGCCGAGTGGACCGTGCTGCTGGAACTGTCCGACGCCGAAAGCGCGGCGCATGCGCGCGCCGTCTTCGAAGGCCTGCTGGAGGCCGCCGTCGAGGGCGGCTGCGTGCAGGACGCTGCCATCGCCCAGAACCTGCAGCAAGCCCAGGCCTTCTGGCATCTGCGCGAGTCCATCCCGCTGGCCCAGGCCCAGGCGGGGCTCAACATCAAGCACGACATCTCGCTGCCGGTGTCGGCCATCCCGGGCTTTGTGGCCGAAATGGACGCGGCGCTGGCGGCCTATCTGCCCGGCATGGCGATCATCGACTTCGGCCACCTGGGCGACGGCAATCTGCACTACAACGTGCAGGCCCCGGCCGGCGTGGCGCCAGCGGAGTTCCTGGCCGCGCATGAGGTGGCTATCAACGAACGGGTCTATGACGCCGTGCAGCAGCGCGGCGGCTCGATCTCGGCCGAGCATGGCATCGGCCGGCTCAAGCGCGAGGAGCTGGCACAGCGCAAGGACCCGACGGCCCTCGCGCTGATGCGGGCCATCAAGCAGGCCCTGGACCCGCTCGATCTGCTCAACCCTGGGCGGCTGGTGTGACCGTCACGCGGCGGCCGGTCACGAGACGGCCGAGCTTGACGATCAGCCGGAACACGAAGCGCAGCAACACCAGGGCCAGCAGGGCTTCGAGCAGCGTCAGCACGAAGGCACCCACCATCGTGAACCGCGGCGTGCGGCGGTGGAACTTGGCCAGTGCGTGGTCGCGGGCGATCTCGATGCTGTCGTAGAAGGTCGGCACGATCAGCAGCGTCAGCAGTGTCGACGTGATGGTGCCGCCGATGATGGCCACCGCCATCGGGCGGTAGAACTCGCCGCCCTCACCCACACCGATGGCCACCGGCATCATGCCGGCGATCAGCGCGAGGGTCGTCATCAGGATGGGACGGAAGCGCTTGCGGCCCGCGTGCATCAGTGCCTCCTCGCGGTCGACACCGGCCTTCTCCTCCTGGCGCGTGGCGTCCAACAGCAGGATGGCGTTCTTGGCCACCAGGCCCATCAGCATGATGACGCCGATGAGGCTCATCAGGTTCAGCGTGCCGCCGGTCAGGATGAGGGCCAGCACGACGCCGATCAGGCTCAGCGGCAGCGACAGCATGACGCCCAGCGGCGCCGTGAAGCTGTTGAACTGGATGACGAGCACGAAATACATCAGCGCGATGCCGGACAGCAGGGCCGTGATCATGGCCGTGAAGACGACTTGCTGGTCACGCGCCGAGCCAGCCAGCTCGATGCCGAAGCCGGGCGGGAAGTTGATGGCCTTGGCCAGCTTGACGGCCTCGGTCGTGATCTCGCCGGGCGAACGACCCTGGGCGTTGGCGCTGACGGTGATGGTGCGCTTGCCGTCGCCGTGCTGGATCTGGCCCGGGCCCTTGCCCATGGTGACGGTGGCGATCTGGTCCAGCGGCACCATGCGGTTGGTGCCCGAGACGGCGATGGGCAGGCGCTCGATGTTGGCCGCGTCCACGCGATCGCTCGGGTGCAGGCGGATGGACACGTCGCGCGTCTCGCCGGTGGGGTCGACCCAGTCGCCAGCCTCGACGCCGGCAAAGGCCACGCGCAGCGACTGGGCGGCGTCGTTGACCGAGATGCCCAGCTGGTTGGCGAGGCCGCGGTCGAGTTCGATCTGCAGCTCGTTCTGCGGGTCCTGCTCGGAGTAGCCGACGTCGACCGCGCCCTTGATGCCCTGCATGGTCTTCTGGAACTCTTGCGTGAGCTCCTGCAGCTTGCGCGTGTCGGTGCCATAGAAGCGGATCTGCACGGGCTTCTGGGCGCCATTGTTGAGGTCGTCCAAAACGACATATTCGGCGCCGACCAGCCGGGCGACCTTCTCGCGCAGCTCCTTGGCGATGAGGGCCGCGGAGCGCTGGCGTTCCGTGCTCTTGCCGATGTCGATGTAGATGCGGCCACCGCTGGCGTTCGGATAGGCCATGGTGGCCTTGGTTTCCTTCATCGTCGAGGCGAGTGCCGCGGCAGCGTCCAGCTTGAGCTTGGAGTAGTCCAGGCTGCTGGAGGCCGGGCTGCGCACGTCGATGGCCAGGAAGCCGGCATCGGCCTGGGGCAGGAAGCTGGAGCCGCCCACCGTGGCCTGCAGCGCGATGGCGCCGACGAAACTGACCACGGCGAAGGCCGCCATCCAGCGACGGTGATGCAGCGCCCAGGCGATGACATGGCCATAGCCGTTCGCGACACCATCGAACCAGTGGTTGAAGTGCTGCAGGATCTTGCCGAAGCCGGCCTTGGGCTGCTCGTGATAGCCCGGGGGATCGCCCCAATAGGCCGACAGCATGGGGTCGAGGGTGAAGCTGATGATCAGCGACACGGCGACGGAGGCGACGACGGTCAGCGCGAAGGGCTTGAACCACTGGCCGGGGCCGTTGCCCATGAAGGCGACGGGCACGAAGACGGCGATGATGGCGAAGGTGGTTGCCGCGACGGCCAGGCCGATCTCGGCGGTGCCCTCGCGGGCCGCGGTCACGCGGTCGCTGCCGCGCTCCATGTGCCGCACGATGTTCTCCCGGACCACGATGGCGTCGTCGATGAGCACACCGATGGCCAGGGACAGGCCCAGCAGGCTCATGAAGTTCAGCGAGAAGCCCATGATCCAGACCGCGATGAAGGCCGCCAGCACCGAGGTGGGCAGGGATAGGGCCGTGATCAGCGTCGAGCGCCAGCTGTTCAGGAAGGCGTAGACGACGAAGATGGTCAGGCCGGCGCCGAACACCAGCGCGTCGGTGACGTTGTGCAGGCTGTTCTCGGCGTCCTTGCCGCCGTCCTGGGTCACCTCCAGCGTCGTGCCGGCGGGCAGCTCCTTCTTGATCTCATCGACCAGCTTGCGCGCGTCGTTGGCGACACTGACCGTGGACGCATCACGCGAGCGGGTGATGGAGATGCCGACATTGGGGCGGCCGTTGCGCAGCGAGTAGCCGCTCATCTCGGCGAAGCCGTCCTTGACCTCGGCGATCTGGCCCAGGCGGATGACGTTGCTGCCCGTGCGCTTGATGATCATCTGCTCGAACTCGCTGGGCGAGGCCAGGCGACCGAGCAGGCGGATGCTCTGGTCTTCCAGCGCACCGCGCACCTTGCCGACCGGTGCGGTGGTGTTCTGGGCGCGCACGGCGCCGAGCACTTCGGTGACCGAGACGCCGAACTCGCGCAGCTTCTCAGCGCGCAGCAGGATGGACAGCTCGCGCTGCAGCGAGCCGTTGACGGTCACGACCGACACGCCGGCGATGCCGCGGAAGCGCTCGGCCAGCTTGTCCTCGGCCAGGCGGCTGATCTGTGCATGCGTCAGCGAACTGCTGGACAGCGACAGCTGCAGGATGGGCTGGGCGCCGGGGTCGGCGCGCGTGATGATGGGCTCGCGAATCTCAGTCGGCAGCTTGTAGCGCACCGAGTTGATCGAGTTGCGCACCTCGTCGGCGGCCTCGATCATGTTCTTCGAGAAGTCGAACACCAGCACGATGGTGGCGCTGCCTTCACGCGACGTGGAGTTGGAGCGGTCCACGCCCGAGATGCTTTGCAGCGCCTTCTCGATGCGGTTGACGACCTCGCGCTCCACCGTCTCGGGCGAGGCGCCGGGGTAAGGGATGTTGATGACCAGCACCGGCGGCTCGACGTCCGGGAACTGGTTGACGCGCAGCTTGGACAGCGCGATGAGGCCCATCAGCATGAGGCCGATGACCATCACGACGGTGGCGACCGGCCGGCTGATACTGAAGTTGGAGAGGAACATCTCGCGACCTCCTGCTTACTTGCTGGCCGCCGGGGCAGGTGCTGCCGCGACAGCCGATGCGGCGCCGGCGCCGGGCTTGACGCGCTGCAGCGGCGCGCCGTCCTTCAGGTTGCTGCTGGGGTTGCGCAGCACTTCGTCGCCCAGGGCCAGGCCGGTGGCGATGACGATCTCGCCGCGGCGCTCGTCGCGCTCGCCCAGCGTCACCGTGGTCTTCTTGAGCTTGTCACCGGCCAGTTTCCAGACGAAGGCCGTGTCGCCCTCGCGCAGCACCGAGCCTTCGGCCAGCACCAGGGCACGGCGGTCCGTGCTCTCGACGCGGCCTTCGGCGTAGAGGCCGGCAACCTGCGGTGCCTTGCTGGCGTCGTCGAAGTTGGCGATCAGCTCGACCTGGCGGGTCGTCGCGTTGGCGGAGGCATCGATGCGCGCCAGCTTGCCGTGGAACTCATCGTCGCCGAAGCCGTTGATGCGGAAGGCGACGCGCTGGCCCAGCTTGAGCTCCCCCAGGCGGTCGGCCGAAACCTGGCCTTCGAAGCGCATGGAGCCCGGGTCAATGACCTTGATCAGCTCACGGCCGACCTGTACCGTGTCGCCGACCGAGACCTTGCGCTCGCTGACGACGCCGTCAAACGGCGCACGGACCTCGGTGCGCGAGACCTGCTGGCGGGCCGTGACCATGCGGGCCTTGGCCGCGGCCAGTTCGCTCTGTGCCGCGTTGCGGCGCACCTCGGCGTCTTCCAGGGCCTGTGTGGAGATCATCCCCTGCTGGTTCAGCGTGCGCTGGCGGGCCAGCACGCGTTCGGTCTGCTCGAAGCTCTGCTGGGCGGCACGCAGGCCCTCGTCCGCCGACGTGGCGGCGTCGCGGATGGAGGTCGGGTCGATGCGGATGATGAGATCACCCGCACGCACGCGTTCGCCGTTGTCCTTGGCGATCTGCAGCACCACCGCCGCCACCTCGGCGCGCAGATCGGCGCGGCGGGCCGGCTGGATGGCGCCCGTGATGACGGGCGAGCCGATCAGGCCGCTCTGGGTGACCTGGCGCACGTCCTCGGGCGCCAGCAGCAACGGGGCTGAGGGCTTGTCCGCGGCCGCCTTGTCATCCGGCTTGCCACCCTTGTTGCAGGCGGTCAGGGCGAGCGTCAGGGCCAGGGTCAATGCGGTCAGGGTCAGCGTTGCACGCGTCATGGAGAGAAGCTTTCTGCGATGGAAAGGTTTTCGGGCGGCTCAAACGCCTGAGCTTAACGGTCTGGCAACAACTCGCCAGAGGTCATGTACGAAATGTTATCGAACGTAATCAGGCCGGCTGCCAAGGCAGTGGCCAGGCGCCCTGCTGCCAGCGCTGCAGCCACAGCAGCCCGATCAGCGTCTTGGCATCGGTCAGTTCGCCGCTGACGGCCATGCGGTCGAGATCCTCGACCGTGTGCGTGACGAGTTCGAGAAACTCGCCTTCATCCAGCTTTTGCTCGCCCCTCGTGAGACCGCGCGCAAAGTAGATGTGGATGCCTTCGTCCGAGTAGGCGATAGCGTTGTGCAGCACCCCTGCATAGGCCCACTCGGCGGCGCTGTAGCCCGTCTCTTCCAGCAACTCGCGCTGGCCGCATACGAGAAGGTCTTCACCGGCGTCGAGCTTGCCGGCCGGAAACTCGAGCATCACGCGGCCCATGGGGTAGCGGTACTGGCGCTCCATCACGAGCCGGCCATCGTCCAGCAGTGGCACGATCATGACCGCGCCGGGGTGGCGGATGTATTCGCGGTGGGCGGTACGGCCGTCGGGCAGCGCGACGCGATCGCGGCGCACGTCGAGGAAATGGCCTTGGTAGACCTGGCTGCCCTCGAGCAGCTTCTCGACGAGGTGGTCGTCCTCAGTCCCGGCCACGGCGCAGATACCTCCAGACGAAACCGGGGAAGCCAAGGGTGATGAAGAGGCAGGCCGCGGCGGCGTAGAACTCCCAGCCCTGCTCGTGGCGCTGACCGATGCGGGCCTCCAGCACGGAGCCGAGGGCAAAGGTCAGGCAGGCCATCAGGGCCAGCTCCAGCAGTCGCCAGCCCGCCGGCTTGGGCGCGCGGCGCGGGCCGACAAGCAGCAACCTCTCGTTGAAGTAAGGCAGGTTCGCGGCCACGACGGCCACAAGCAGGATCAGCCAGACGGCGACGGATTGATCCATCATCTTGCGGGCCGAGCGACGGGCCGCTCCCCAGCCGGCTCGCGCTGGCGATGTGCTCGCGGCTCAACGCCGCGCGCATCGCCGTCCCCTCGGGGGACCGGCCAGGACCGCCCGCGTTCAGCGGCGCGGTCGTGGACGAGGGGCTGCATTGTCAGGTCGTCAGGGCCTGGCGGATGGCGACCTTGCACAGCTCCAGCAGGCCGCCAGGCAGCAGGCCGAGCACCACCACGGCTGCGCCGTTCAGCGTCATGACGAAACGCACGTCGCTCGGCGCCGTGATGGGCGCCGCGTCGGACGGCTCGTCGAAGAACATGACCTTGACGACACGCAGGTAGTAGAAGGCGCCCACCAGCGAGACGATGACGGCAAAGATGGCGAGGTAGAGGTAGGCCGGCACATTGGCCGACACCAGGGCCTGCAGCACGGCCAGCTTGGCGTAGAAGCCCACCGTCGGCGGCACGCCAGCCAGCGAGAACATGAACATGGTCATGACCAGGGCGAACCAGGGGCTGCGCTTGCCCAGGCCGGCCAAGTCCTTGATCTCCTCGGCCTCATGGCCCTGGCGCGAGAGCAGGATGACCATGCCGAAGGTGCCCAGCGTCGTCAGCACATAAGTGATGACGTAGAACATCGACGAGCTGTAGGCGTTCAGGCCCCAGGTCGTGCTGACGTTGACGACGCCCGCGGTCATGCTCAGCAGCATGAAGCCCATGTTGGCGATGGTCGAGTAGGCCAGCATGCGCTTGAGGTTGCTCTGCGCGATGGCCGCCAGGTTGCCGACCAGCAGCGACAGGATGGACAGCACCATCAGCATCTGCTGCCAGTCCACGGCCAGACCGATCATGCCTTCGACGAGCAGGCGCACGGTGATGGCGAAGGCGGCCAGCTTGGGCGCGCCACCGATCAGCAGCGTGATGGCCGTCGGAGCGCCCTGGTAGACGTCGGGCACCCACATGTGGAAGGGTGCGGCGCCCAGCTTGAAGGCCAGGCCGGCGACGACGAAGACGACGCCGAAGACCAGCACCGCCTTGTTCGGGATGCCCTTGGAGATGACGCTGAAGACCTCGGGGATGCTCAGCGAGCCGGTGGCGCCGTACATCATCGACAGGCCATAGAGCAGGAAGCCGCTGGCCAGCGCGCCGAGGACGAAATACTTCATCGCCGCTTCGGTCGACACCGCGTGGTCGCGGCGCAGGGCCACGAGGGCGTAGAGCGACAGGCTCATCAGCTCCAGGCCGAGGTAGATGACCAGGAAGTTGTTCGCCGACAGCATGACGCTGATGCCCAGCAGCGCGAACAGGCTGAGGATGAAGAGCTCGCCCTTCAGCATCTCGCGCGAAGCGGCATAGGGACGCGCATAGACCAGGGCGATCAGCGTGGCGACACAGGCGAAGCCGCCCAGCAGATGGCCCATCGGGTCCGCCACGACCATGCCCTGCATGGCGTAGGTGGTGAGACCGACGTCGTAGTAATAGAAATGCATGCCGGCCACGACGGCCAGCGTCAGCTGGGTCAGCCAGTAGGTGGGGCGGCGCTGTTCATCGGTGACCCACAGGTCCACGAGCGCGACCACGCAGCCCATGGCCAGCAGCAGGATTTCCGGGTAGATCGCGAGCCAGTTGACGTTGTTCATTGTTCTGCCCAATTGTTCTGGGTGTAGCTCGGGATCAGGCGGGGATCTTGGTGAGCGCCACGTGCTTGAGCAACTCGGTGACCGAGTTGTGCATCACGTCGGTGAAGGGCTTGGGATAGAGGCCCATGTAAAGCGTCGCGATCGCCAGCAGTGCGAGCATGAGGAATTCGCGCTTGTTGATGTCGGTCAGTGCGCGCACATCGTCATTGGCGATGTCGCCGAAGTAGACGCGCTTGACCATCCACAGCGTGTAGGCCGCGCCGAAGACCAGGGCAGTGGCCGCGATGCCACCGAGCCAGAAGTTGGCCTTGACGGTGCCGAGGATGACCATCCACTCGCCGACGAAGCCGGCGGTCGCTGGCAGGCCGCAGTTGGCCATGCCGAAGAAGACGGCGAAGGCGGCGAACTTGGGCATGGTGTTGACGACACCGCCGTAGGACGCGATCTCACGCGAATGCACGCGGTCGTAGAGCACGCCGATGCACAGGAACATGGCGCCCGACACGAAGCCGTGCGAGATCATCTGCACCAGGCCGCCGGAGACGCCCAGCTCATTGAAGATGAAGAAGCCCAGGGTCACGAAGCCCATGTGGGCGATGGACGAATAGGCCACCAGCTTCTTCATGTCCTTCTGCACCAGGGCCACCAGGCCGATGTAGACGACGGCGATCAGCGACATGGCGATGATGAGCCAGGCCCACTGGCGGGCGGCGTCAGGCGCGATCGGCAGCGAGAAACGCAGGAAGCCGTAGCAGCCCAGCTTCAGCATGATGGCCGCCAGCACGACGGAGCCGCCGGTGGGCGCCTCGACGTGGGCGTCGGGCAGCCAGGTGTGCACCGGCCACATTGGCACCTTGACCGAGAAGGCAGCCAGGAAGGCGAAGAACAGCCAGGTCTGGGCCGAGGCCGACAGCGGCAGCTTGTGCCAGGTCTGGATGTCGAAGGAACCCAGACCGTTCGGGTCACCGACGGGGATGGACTGGTAGTACAGGTAGAGCAGCGCGACCAGCATCAGCAGCGAGCCGGCCAGCGTGTACAGGAAGAACTTGAAGGCCGCGTAGACGCGGTTCGGGCCGCCCCAGACGCCGATGATGATGTACATCGGGATCAGCGTGGCCTCGAAGAACACGTAGAACAGCATGCCGTCCAGCGCGCTGAACACGCCCACCATCAGACCCGAGAGGATCAGGAAGGCGCCCATGTACTGGTTGACGCGCGTCTCGATGACTTCCCAGGCCGAGATGACGACGATGATGGTGATGAAGGCCGTCAGCGGCACGAACCACATCGAGATGCCATCCACGCCCAGGTGGTAGCTGATGTTGAAGCGCTCGATCCACGGCTGGTTCTCGACGAACTGCATGGCAGCCGTCGTCGTGTCGAAGCCGGTGATCAGCGGGATGGTGGCGAGGAAGCTCGCCACGGCCGCGGCCAGGGCCATCCAGCGCACCGCGTTGGCCTGTTCGTCGCGCCCGAGCGCCAGCAGCAAGGCGCCGCAGGCAATGGGCAGAAAAATCGCAAGACTCAGCAACATTCTTGTTCTCCGCCTCGTCGCTCAGAACCCGAACAGGGCATTGAACTGGGGCTTGATATAGGGCCACAGCTGCCAGGTCATCAGTCCGGTGACGCCCAGGATCATGACAAGGGCGTACCAGTACAGATAGCCGGTCTGGAAGCGGCGCACCAGGCCTGCGAAACCGCCGACGGCCTTGGCCGAGCCGTTGATGATGAGGCCATCGATCAGGCCGGCATCGCCGCCCTTCCACAGGCCGACGCCGATGAGGCGGGCGGCACGGGCCAGGATGTTCTCGTTGATCCAGTCCATGAAGTACTTGTTCTCCAGGACGACGATCACGGGGCGCAGCACCTTGGCGATCGTGGCCGGGATGCCGGGCGCGACCATGTAGAAGACATAGGCGGTCACGACACCCGACAGGGCCAGCCAGAACGGCAGCGAGGTCAGGCCGTGCAGGGCCATCGCTGCGGCGCCGTGGAACTCCTCGGCCAGCTCCTCCATCGCCGGGTGGGCGTGCAGGTTGACGAAGATGGCGTCCTTGAAGAAGTCGCCGAACAGCATCGGCTGGATGGTCATGAAGCCGATGACGACCGAGGGGATGGCCAGCAGCACCAGCGGCGCGGTGACGACCCAGGGCGACTCGTGCGGCGTGTGGTCGTGATGGTGGTCATCATGGCCGTGCTGCTCGTCGTCTTCCGGCGGGAAGGGCTTGTGGTGGAAGTGCTCCTTGCCGTGGAAGACCAGGAAGTACATCCGGAAGGAATAGAAGGCCGTCACGAACACGCCGACGATGACGGCGAAGTAGGCGAACTGGGCACCCGGCAGATGGCTGGCGTGCACGGCCTCGATGATGGAGTCCTTGGAGTAGAAGCCCGAGAACAGCGGCGTGCCGATCAGGGCCAGCGAGCCCAGCAGGGACGTGATCCAGGTGATGGGCATGTACTTGCGCAGGCCGCCCATGTTGCGGATGTCCTGGTCATGGTGCATGCCGATGATGACTGAGCCGGCACCGAGGAACAGCAGGGCCTTGAAGAAGGCGTGCGTCATCAGGTGGAAGACGGCGACCGAGTAGGCCGAGGCGCCCAGGGCGACCGTCATATAGCCCAGCTGCGACAGCGTCGAGTAGGCGACGACGCGCTTGATGTCGTTCTGGATGATGCCGAGGAAGCCCATGAACAGCGCCGTGATCGCGCCGATCACCATGACGAAGTTCAGCGCCGTTTCGGACAGCTCGAACAGCGGCGACATGCGCGCGACCATGAAGATGCCGGCCGTCACCATCGTGGCGGCGTGGATCAGCGCGGAGATGGGCGTCGGGCCTTCCATGGAGTCGGGCAGCCAGACATGCAGCGGGAACTGGGCCGACTTGCCCATGGCGCCGATGAACAGGCAGATGCAGGTGACGGTCATCAGCGACCACTCGCCTGTTCCCAGTGAAAGCGGGAAGGCCATCTGCGACAGCAGTTCGGACTTGGCGAAGATCTCGGCGTAGTTCAGCGAACCGCCGAAGGCCACCAGCAGGCCGATGCCGAGGATGAAGCCGAAGTCGCCGACCCGGTTCACCAGGAAGGCCTTCATGTTGGCGAAGATGGCCGTCGGCTTCTTGTACCAGAAGCCGATCAGCAGGTAGGACACCAGGCCCACCGCTTCCCAGCCGAAGAAGAGCTGGAGCATGTTGTTGCTCATGACGAGCATCAGCATGCTGAAGGTGAACAGCGAGATGTAGGAGAAGAAGCGCTGGTAGCCGTCGTCCTCTTCCATGTAGCCGATGGTGTAGATGTGCACCATCAGCGACACGAAGGTCACGACCACCATCATCATGGCCGTCAGGCCGTCGATGAGGAAGCCGACTTCCATCTTCAGCGTGCCGAGGTTCATCCACTCGTAGACGGTGGCATTGAAGCGCGCGCCATCGACGGCGACGCTGTACAGCGTCATGGCCGAGATGATGAAGGCGACGAGGACGCCGAGGATGGTGACGATGTGCGAGCCGCGGCGGCCCACCGCCTTGCCGAAGAAGCCGGCCACGATGGCGCCCGCCAGCGGCGCCAGCGGCACCGTCAGCAGCAGGTTCTGGGAGAGTTGTGCAGACATCTGGGTGCCCTTAGCCCTTGAGCGCGTCGAGCTCTTCGACGTTGATGCTGGCCCGGTTGCGGAACAGCACGACCAGGATGGCCAGGCCGATGGCCGACTCGGCCGCCGCGACGGTCAGGATGAAGAACACGAAGACCTGGCCGTCCATATTCCCCAGGTAATGGGAGAAGGCGACGAAGTTCAGGTTGACCGCCAGCAGCATCAACTCGATGGCCATCAGCAGCACGATCAGGTTCTTGCGGTTCAGGAAGATCCCGATCACCGACAGCGCGAACAGCATCGCGCCCAGCGTCAGGAAGTGGCCCAGGGTCAGTCCAGCGGCGCCGATCATGCCTGGCCTCCTTCGGTGGGTGCGGCAGGTGCCGGCGGTGCAGCGACGACAGGCGCCATCTTGACGATCTTCAGGCGCTGGGCCTTGGTGACCTTGACCTGCTCGGAGGCGTCCATGGCGCGGGAGTCCTTGCGGCGGCGCAGCGTCAGCGCGATGGCGGCGACGATGGCGACCAGCAGCAGCACGGCGGCGATCTGCAGCGGGTAGAGATAGCTGGTGTAGATCTCGATGCCCAGCAGCTTGGTGTTGCCCTGTTGGATCTGCGCCGCGGTGGCCACCGGCGCGTCGGCCAGCTGGAAGCCGCCCATCAGCACGATGCCCATCTCGAAGGCGATCAGCGCGCCGATGACGGCCGCCACCGGCAGATGCTTCCAGAAGCCCTCACGCAGGCTGTCCGTATTCAGGTCCAGCATCATGACGACGAACAGGAACAGCACCATGACGGCGCCGATGTAGACGAGGACCAGCGCAATCGCCAGGAACTCGGCCTTCAGCAGCATCCAGATGCAGGAAGCCGTGAAGAAGGACAGGATCAGGAAAAGCGCGGCATGCACGGTGCTGCGCGCCGTGATGACACGGAACGAGCTCACCAGCAGGATGCCGGAGAAGACGTAGAAGAGGATGGTCGTGATGTCCATATTTACTCGGTCAAACACTGCTGACTTTGGATCCGGGGCGTCCGCCGGGCCGCCCCAAGGACGATCCGGGCAGATGTGGACGGCGGCGTTTGCCGGTGTTCATCTGCGTCCCCTCGGGGGACCGGCCGGGTACTCCCGGACGAGGGGTCAACGATATTTGGCGTCGGCCTCCTTTTGCGCAGCAATTTGCGGCTCGTACTTGTCACCGACTGCCAGCAGCATGTCCTTGGTGAAGTAGAGGTCGCCGCGCTTTTCGCCGTGGTATTCGAAGATGCTGGTTTCGACGATGGAGTCCACCGGGCAGCTTTCTTCGCAGAAGCCGCAGAAGATGCACTTGGTCAGGTCGATGTCGTAGCGCGTCGTACGGCGGCTGCCGTCGGCGCGCACGTCGCTCTCGATGGTGATGGCCATCGCGGGGCAGACGGCCTCGCAGAGCTTGCAGGCGATGCAACGCTCTTCACCGTTCTCGTAGCGGCGCAGCGCATGCAGGCCACGGAAGCGCGGCGACAGCGGCGTCTTCTCTTCCGGGAACTGGATGGTGATGTTGCGCGACAGGAAGTGGCGACCCGTCAGCTTCATCCCCTTGAGCAGTTCCCAGAGGAAGAAGGTCTTGGCGAAATTCGTGATTGCAGTCATGGTCGCCGCCTCACTTCCAGGGGTTGAACGGCGTCTGCATGACAGCACCGACAACAACCAGCCAGATCAGCGTGATGGGAATGAAGATCTTCCAGCCCAGACGCATGATCTGGTCATAGCGGAAGCGGGGGAACGTGGCACGCACCCACAGGAACATGGTGACGACGAAGAAGGTCTTGGCGAACAGCCAGAACCAGTTCCAGAACGCCATCGTGTGCTGGAAGAAGCTCGGCACTTCCATGCCGAACAGGCTCCAGGAGATCGGTGCGCTCCAGCCGCCCAGGAACATGATGACGGCCAGGGCCGACACCAGGATCATGTTGGCGTACTCGGCCAGGAAGAACATCGCGAACGACATGCCCGAGTACTCGATCATGTGACCGGCGACGATTTCCGATTCACCTTCGACGACGTCGAACGGGTGGCGGTTGGTTTCGGCCAGGCCCGAGATGAAGTAGACGATGAAGATGGGGAACAGCAGGACCCAGTTCCAGGAGAAGATGTTCAGGCCCATGTTGGCCCACACACCCTTTTCCTGCACCTGCACGACCGTGGTCATGTTCAGGCTGCCCGTCACCATCAGCACGACGACCAGGGCGAAGCCCATGGCGATTTCGTAGCTGACCATCTGGGCCGAGGCGCGCAGCGCGCCCAGGAAGGCGTACTTCGAGTTCGACGCCCAGCCGGCGATGATGACGCCGTAGACCTCGAGCGAGGTGATGGCCATCAGGAACAGCAGGCCGGCATTGACGTTGGCCACGGCCGCGTCTGGGCCGAAGGGCACGACGGCCCAGGCGGCCAGCGCCGGCATGATCGTCATGACGGGGCCAAGGAAGAACAGGCCCTTGCTCGCGGCCGCCGGCTTGATGATCTCCTTGAAGATCAGCTTGACCGCATCGGCGATGGGGGTCAGCAGGCCGTAGGGGCCGACGCGGTTCGGGCCCGGACGGATCTGCGACCAGCCGATGGCCTTGCGCTCCCACAGCGTCAGATAGGCCACGCAGCCCAGCAGCGGCAGGATCACCGCGACGATCTTCAGCAGGCTCCAGACCAGGGGCCACAAGGCTCCCAGCAGCGAGGCGCCGTTCTGGTAGAGAGAGTCGATCATTCTGTTCAGCTCCCTCAGACCTTGCTGATGCTCAGCGTGCCGAAGGCGGCACCCAGCGCTGCGGTTTGGGCCAGACCGGTCGGCACGCGGGCCACGCCTTCCGGCAGGCCGGCTTCCAGTCGGGCGGGCAGTTGGGCGGCGCCGCCGTCCTGCACGACGCGAACCTGGTCGCCTTCGGCCAGGCCGAGCTGGGCCCACAGGCTGCTCGGCAGGCCGACCGTGGCGGCTTCGCGGCCGTCGGTGGTCAGCTGCAGCGACGTGGAATTGCGCACCAGCGCGTCGGTCGCGTAGATGGGCAGGTTGGCGAAGCGTTCGACGCCCTCGCTCTTCGAGGCGGCCTGCGCTGCGGCGGAAGCGGCGTTGGACAGGCGAGCCGTGATGTCGCCACCCAGGGCTTGCTCACGCACCTGCTCGGAGCTGTCCTGGTCGAAGCCCGGCAGACCCAGCAGATTGCCCAGCACGCGCAGCACCTTCCACGCCGGACGCGTTTCGGCCAGCGGGCGCACGACGCCGACGAAGCTCTGCAGCCGGCCCTCGGCGTTGACGAAGCTGCCGGAGGTCTCGGTGAACGGGGCGACGGGCAGCAGCACATCGGCGTATTCGAGGCCCGACTTGAATGGGCTCAGCACGACGACCATTTCGGCGGCGTCCAGGGCCTTGGCGGCGGCGGCAGCGTTGGCGGAGTCCAGCACCGGGTCGGTGTTCAGCAGCACCACGGCCTTCAGCGAGGTGCCGTTCAGCATCTGGCCGGCGTTCAGGCCGTCGATCTGCGGCTGGGCCTTCACGAGCTGGGCACCGACGGTGTTGGCGGCTGCCGTCAGGTAGCCGACGCTGGCGCCGGTCTGCTGGCCGATCCACTGCGCGAGCGCCAGCAGACTGGTGGCCTGCGGGTGTTCAGCGGCAGCGTTGCCGAGCAGGATGGCCTTCTTCTGACCGGATTGCAGGCTGGCGGCAATCGCCTTGGCTTCGTCCGTGGCGTTGCCAGCCAGCGGCGCACCGGCGCCAATGGCGGCGGCGACATCGGCCAGGGCTTGCACCCAACCCGAAGGGGCGACGGAAGATGAACCGGCGAGCGGCATCAGCCAGTCATCGCTGCTCAGGCCGACGCGATGTACGGCGGCGCCGCGGCGCGCGGCGTGGCGCAGGCGGGCGGCGAACAGCGGGTGGTCCTTGCGCAGGTTGGAGCCGAGGACGAGGGCGCGGTCAAGCTCGGACAGGCTTGCGATGCTGGTACCCAGCCAACGCGCTTGGCCGGCGGCTGCGGCGTTGCCGAAGTCGCTGTGGCGCAGGCGGTGGTCGATGTTGTCGCTGCCCAGGCCGCGCACGATCTGCGCGAGCAGGTGCAGCTCTTCCACCGTGCTGTGGGCCGAGCCCAGCGCACCGATAGCCTTGGCGCCATGGTCGCCCTTGATGGTCTTCAGGCCGTTGGCGATGTATTCCAGCGCCGTCGTCCAGTCGACCTGCTTCCAGGCGCCGCCCTGCTTGATCATGGGCGCGGTCAGGCGCTGATCGCTGTTCAGGGCTTCATAGCTGAAGCGGTCGCGGTCGGCGATCCAGCATTCGTTGACGTCTTCGTTCTCCAGCGGAACGACGCGCAGGACCTGGTGGTTCTTGACCTGGACGATCAGGTTGGCACCGGTCGAGTCGTGGGGGCTGACGCTCTTGCGGCGCGACAGTTCCCAGGTGCGGGCGCTGTAGCGGAAGGGCTTGCTGGTGAGGGCACCGACCGGGCAGATGTCGATCATGTTGCCCGACAGCTCGGAGTCCACCGTGCGACCGACGAAGGTCTGGATCTCGCTGTGCTCGCCGCGGTGGGCCATGCCGAGCTCCATCTGGCCGGCGATCTCCTGGCCGAAGCGCACGCAGCGGGTGCAGTGGATGCAGCGGCTCATCTCCTCCATGGAGATCAGCGGACCGACGTTCTTGTGGAAGACGACGCGCTTCTCTTCCGAGTAGCGGCTCTTGCCAGCGCCATAGCCCACGGCCAGGTCCTGCAGCTGGCACTCGCCGCCCTGGTCGCAGATGGGGCAGTCCAGCGGGTGGTTGATCAGCAGGAATTCCATGACGCCCTGCTGGGCCTTGATCGCCTTGTCGCTCTTGGTGCGGACGATCATGCCGTTGGTGACCGGCGTGGCGCAGGCCGGCATCGGCTTGGGCGCCTTCTCCACTTCCACCAGGCACATGCGGCAGTTGGCCGCGATGGACAGCTTCTTGTGGTAGCAGAAGTGCGGGATGTAGGTGCCTGCCTTCTCGGCCGCATGCATCACCATGCAGCCTTCGGCGACTTCGACCTTCTGGCCGTCGAGTTGGATTTCAACCATGTCGTGTGTGTCCCGGCTGTCAGGCGGTGGCGGTACCGGAAGAACGCTTGTTCTTCTGGATCAGCGCCTCGAACTCGGGGCGGAAGTGCTTGATCATGGCGCGCACCGGCATGGCCGCTGCGTCGCCCAGGGCGCAGATGGTGCGGCCCTGGATGTTGT
>FTCT01004941.1_pt1 | contig 69238 bp, 70 predicted proteins | sample 1658881 | NCBI WGS metagenome assembly FTCT01 (sample SAMEA3914864, study PRJEB12502) | metagenome | biome: forest; material: soil | place: USA | collected 2012-03-12 | depth 0.3 m | reverse complement strand
GCCTGGATGGATGATCGAGTGTCCAACTTGCAGGATGCGTTTGCGACAATAGCTCGCGAGCGGATTGAGGCCCTTCGAAAGGCGGCCACTTAGCGCCAGAAGGAGTCCTTGGGATCGCTCCAGGTTCCGGACGTTCGGTTGGATCATGCCATCGACCAGGCCGATGTCGACGCGGTACTGGCGGTGCTCGCCAAGCCTCGCTGACACCCGATTCCAGGACAACGCGGCAGGCTAGACCCCCATTCGACGGATGAACGACTTCTGCGGCCTGTTACGCACCATGTCGTCCCACTTGAGGCTCTTGGCCGCCGGACGGGCCTTGCCTTCGGCGGTGAAGACGTCGACCTCCGCATAGGTGTCGCGCAGCTGGATCACCGCGTCGGCGACCATCTCGAAGGTCAGCGGCGTCTCGTTACAATGCGCCCGGAAGAGGTCGCCGAGCGTGACCGGCGCGCTCGCATCCTGTGCGTCGTCCCGGATCATCCGAGGCAACTGATTGATCGCCGCGGCTAGTGAATCCTTGCGAGCGTCTACACCGAAGTCGAACTCAAGCCTAATCTGCTTAGGATCGACGCTAGGGTCATAGCCGAGCGCGTTGAAGCCGGCGTCGCCAGGATGGGAGAAAAGATTGCTCATGTCCCAGTGGAGCCGAGCCATTTCGTCCCGGGCCCGCTCATGCTTGGACAGGTGGAGCAGCCAATAGGAGCGCCGGCTGTCGGCTGATCTGATGAAGAAGGGCGTGTAATATTTTGCGCCCGTGCTGCCGATGATGTGCTTGTAAAGAAAGCCTTGAATGAGGCGTCGTTGATCCTGTTCGGACTTGAGCGCCTTGATCGCTTCGCCCATTGCCGGATCGAGTTCGATCGCGCGGCCGCCGGACGTCCGCGCCGTCTGGTCCGAAAAGTAGTCGATCAGCGAGTCGACCGAGAAGGTGAGCAGCACCTCGGGATTGCGGAGGCAGGCGAAGATCTGCCGGATGGTCGCGAACGAGACGGCACTCCAGCCGTACTGGTCAAGCAGGAACAGCGCCCGGTGGCTTGATCCGCGATCCTTGATCCGCTGGATGACTTCGGCGGCCTTTTCCTCGAACAGACCGGTCGAGACCGAAATCGAAGCCCCGACCTCGCCGCTGAACTCCGATTTCATAAGCTCGTGCTGCAGGAACTCGATATGCTCGGGCTGCTTGTCGATGAAGAAGAACTGCGACTTCATCTGAAAGCCGTTCTGGCGCGTGAGCGTCAGACCAGCCTCGGCCGCCTTTACCGCGCGAAGCACCCTCAGCGGGGACCCCGGAACGATGACCGAGCCGTTCTGGTAAGCGCCGCCGCCGCAGAACCCATCGACAATCGTCAGGTTCAATTCCCGTCGACGGGGGTTGGACGACAGGATCTTGATGTAACTGTCGATGTAGGTGGCGAAGACGTCGTGTTTGGCGATGCTGTGCGCGCCGATCTTCGGCAGCCGCTCACCCACCTTCCACGCATAATGCTTGGTGACCATGTCGTCCGACTATCCCCCGCCGGGCGGCGTCGCAAACGACCTGGGCCTCAGATCGCTTCCGGCGTCGCCGGCATCTCGTTCCAGGTCCTTCCGCGGTATTCGCGGCCATTGGCTTTCTTGGAGCGTTTCTTGTTGTCCTTGCCCCAAGTGCCCCACTGCTTGAAGAAGAAGGCAGTATCATAGGTATCGCATTGCGCGTAAATCTCGTCGATCCAATCTTCACGGATCGGACGCGCGTTCAGACCGCTCTCGCCGCCGACAATCGCCCAGTGCACGTCCGTGAGATTTACGGCCCCCACCGGGCCGATCAGCGGCTCGAACGAGATGAACCGTATGGCGGCCGGCACGGCTCGTAAGTGATCAATCCGGCCAATGACGTCTTCATTTTCGACGCTGGTGCCTAGCCAGACGTTGGGCAGCACATCAGGGATCGCGCGCGCCACGACCTCGGCCATTCGCTCGGGCCGCTTGGTGAGGATCTGGTAGTTGTGATGCGGGGTCTCGCGCATGACCCGCCAGACGTCGACGATGAAGTCCTCGCTCACCGCGTCGTGGAAGAGGTCGCTCATCGAGTTGACGAAGATCTTCCGAGGCTTGCGCCATCCGTAGGGTATTTCGAGCGCCGAATGATCCTCGCGCACCACGCCGTTCCAAAGCGCGCGCTTGCCACTCTTGCGGGTCAGACCCTCGTATTTTTCGACGCCCATGGCTTCGAGACGGCGAGCCATCTGCATGGCGTAGCAGTTGGTGCAGCCAGCGGTGACGATGGAGCAGCCCGCCACCGGATTCCAGGTGGCGTCGGTCCACTCTATCTGCGTCTCGGCCATGCTTCTAACTCTGCTGCCGCGTCCTCATGACGCGTCGGTTGCGGCCTACCATCCAACGCAAGCGGAAAGACTTCCTTAAACATAACCCTTCCGAGCGAAACGCGGTCACGCCACCATGGCGAACGCTCGCGACAAACCCGGACGCAGGCGGAGCGACGATCAGCCTTGATCAGGAACAGGCCTGCGAGACCTTCTAACAAACTACCCGCGGCTGGCCGGCCTCGATGATGATCTCGATATCCCCCGTCAGCTCGCGCCAAGTGCTGACCTTCCGGCCTTTCTAAATTCCGGACCTTCGCCGTCAACTTTACTACTCGACAGCCGTGAGCTTCATCAAATCGTCCACGCCACCCGCCTGCATGAACCGTGGCTCACCGGGGGTGACGGCGATGGCTTCGAAGTGTTTGCCACCGCAGCGCACCTTGCCGGCCTCCAGGTGATGCAGGTCGTCGACGAGGTTGGTCGGCTTGGTCTCGACAACGAAGTAGAGCCGCTCACCGTCGTCGGTACAGACCAGGACCGCCCAGTCGGGATTGTAGGAGCCCAGCGGCGTTGGGATCTTGAACCAAGCGGGTAGCTTGGCGAACACCTTCACCGCTTCGTTGGCGTTGAGCGCCTCGGCGAAAGCCCCTTCGCTCGGCGTATCGAAGCGGATGTGGGTCGTGGGCGCCTTGGTCGCGGCGACCATCTTGTTCAGATAGCCCTGCAGTTCATCGGCTTCGAACAGCGCCTGAGCGTAATAGTGATCTTCACCCAGCTTCTGGTAGCGCACGCCGTCAACGAGGGCCGCGACCTTGGCCGCGTTGATCAGCTTGGCGGCCAGGTCGATGAAGGCAGCGGGGTTCTGGCGCAGATCGTCCAGCCGCTCGCTCTCGACCAACACCTTGGCCAGCGTGCGACGCGTCAGCTGGGTACGGTTCTGAAGCTCGCCCAGCACGTCGGGAACATGACCATTGCCGCCCGCGAGGTGCTGAAAGCCCGAGACGCGCTCGTGGACGCCAGTGACGCCGCCATCGGTAATCTCCAGCTCAGCCGTGCGCCAGCGGGCTTGGGCGCGGGTGATTGCCGGCATGTCCCGCAAGCGGCCGATAGCGTCAACGATCAGCGCCTCGTTGTCGAAGGCCAAGCGATAGGTGGTCTTGGTCTTGATCCGATCCCACAATGCCTTGAAGTCCTCACCCAGGAAGACCTCGCGATTTAGGGCGATGGGTTGGCGCTCGTCGGCGTCGCGAACGTCCAGCTTGCCCGCCAACTTGGTCAGAAGGGCTTTGGCCGCCGCTTCGACCGGAGCGAACTCCGGGGGCAGAGCCAAGGTGGCGTCCTTGAGCGCGCGGCGCAGGGTGTCCTGCACCTTGCCCTTGGCGTCGATGAAGTTCTGATCCCGTAGCCAGGCGACCAGCGCCGCCGACTGCGCCGCGCCCAGGGGGTTGATCTGCCCGTCCTCGTCCTGGAAAGCCAGAGCGGCGAAGGTGTCATTCGCCACCGTGCCGAACTTGATCCCCAGGTCTTCCTCGATCTGTCTTTGCAGACCTTCGGCGAACTGCGCGTAGCTCTCGCCCGCGATCACCGTCAGCACGTTCAGGCCTTCGTCGCGACGCCGGTCGCCGTGCTTGTCCACGCAGAGCCGCAAGCCTCGGCCCACGGTCTGCCGGCGCTCCGTTTCGCTGCCCATCTCGCGCAGAGCGCAGATCTGGAAGACGTTGGGGTTGTCCCAGCCCTCGCGCAGCGCCGAATGGGAGAAGATGAAGCGAAGCGGCTCGGCCTCGTCCAGCAGCTTTTCCTTGTCCCGCATGATCAGGTTGAAGCCTCGCTCGGCGTCGTCGCGGCTCGTGGCGTTCTTGAGTTCGCCAGCGGCGTTCAATTCGGGCTCGGTGACGCGCCCCTTCCTATCCTTGGAGAAATAGCCGTCATGGGCCGAAGCCGGATCGACGGCGACACCGCCAAACAGCGTCCTGAAGTCAGGATGGGCCGCCAGTTTGCCGTACTCCTGCTCGAAGATCTCGCCATAGGGACCAAGACCGAAGGTCCCATCGTCGTTGTAGAGACGATAACGATCGACCCGGTCGATGAAGAACAGGCTCAGCACCTTGATCCCCATCGGGCGCAGGATCTTTTCTCGGTTGAAGTGCTCGCGGATGGTCCGCTCGATCATGCGACGCGCGATCGCCAGCGGGTCGATGCCGCCGAAGGCTTCCCCCTCCTGGAGATAGCGCACGTCACCTGGGACGTTCAGTTGCAGAAGCGCTCCGTCGCCAGTCTTCTCGATCGTACCGACCGAAACGTCGCGATAGACGTCGCGGCCGGTGATTTCTGCCAGAGGGTCGCCATCCCGCACGGTCTTGATCTGGCGCAGCACCTGGCCGGCACCCTGGATGTCGATCTCGACCCGCGCCGTCGGGGCCTTGCCCTTGGCGGTCTTGACCTCGATCAGGCGGACATAGGGGCTGTTATAGGCGTCGACGATCTCCAGGCCTGCGACGTCGATCCGCTTGACCAGGCTCTGCTCGTAGGCGTCCACCGCGTCCAGGCGATAAACCATATGATGCTTGTGAATGTGGGTCGCCGAATAGCGCAGTCGGCACAGGGCGTTCATCTCGCGCAGCGCCTTGGCGCCGGCGCCCTTGATCCCGCCCTCCACGGACTGTGGCTCGTCTATGATGATCACCGGTCGGGTGGCCTTGACCAGGTCCACCGGCCGCTCGCCACCGGTCTTTTCCTGAGGTGTGTAGAAGACGTTCTGGTCCAGCTTGTTCAGCGAACCGATAGTGGCGACCATCACCTTGATGGTGGATGAGGTGGCGAAGTCGCGGACTAGACCTAGCTTGGCGCTGTCATAGATAAACCAGTCCATCGGCTGGCCGGCATAGAGCGCGTGGAAGTGATCGCGGGTCATCTCCAGCGTCTTGGCCACGCCCTCGCGGATAGCCACCGACGGCACGACGATCAGAAACTTGGTGAAGCCATATCGCCGGTTCAGCTCGAAGATGGTCTTCAGATAGACGTAGGTCTTGCCGGTCCCGGTCTCCATCTCGACCGTCACGTCCATGTCGAGCAGATGGTCGGCAGGGGCCAGGGCGTTGCGCACCTGAACTTCGCGCAGATTGGACAGGATCTCATCGCCCAGCAGGGTGCAGCGATTACCAAAGCCCAGGCCGTCATCGTCCAGGCCAAGCTCGGCTTGAGCCGCGTTAGCCGAGACGCGGCTGACGGTGAATTCAGTACGATTGATGTCCTGGCCCTTGAACAGGTCGCAGACCGCGTTCACAGCCGCCGACTGATAGTCCAGATCGGCCTCGAATTTCAGCTTCATACGCTGCGCACCTTCAGCAGTTGGTCGCCCAGGCGCTGCTCCAGAATGGCCGCGACATTGGTCTTGGCGGTGTCGTTCTCGAAGCCGGAATCTTTGAAGAAGACCGTGGTCGGTGCGGCAGGCGTCAGGGCCAACAGCCATTCGGCCATGCCGTCTGCGAGGGCGTCGGCGCTGGCAGCAGCGACATCGGCCAGACACACGGCCAGAACCCCGCCGCCGAAAGCGTGAACCACCCGATTGGCGATGACCTTCGTTACGACTGGCTCGCACAGGTCGATGCCTTGCTTGAGCAACAGCTCGACCAGCAGATCGTCGTCACTCCGGCCGGGAGCCAGATTATCGGCAGCCGACAACAGGTCGGCCTGCAAGTCATCGCCTGGTTGCCAGGCCTTCAGATTTGAGGTCGCCAGCTTGTAGACCCGGAAGCCGAGGTCGGCGGCCGAGCCTGGATGTTCGGCTTTGATCTTTGCACTCGCTTGCCGCAGTCGTTTTTTCGTCAAATCAGAAATTGTCGCTAGCGCCTCCCGGCCAGTAGGTTCTGGAAGCTGCACGAGAACAAATCTTCTCTGAGCATTATTGCCAGCGTTCAAATTCATGACCGCATGGCCAGTACTTCCTGAGCCTGCGAAAAAATCGAGAACTATATCTCCACCTTTAGTGACAAGTTCAATCAGCTCTAATAGAACGTCCGTATTCTTAGGAAAAGGGAATAGGCCCTTTCCAATAAGACCTTCGACTTCAAGAGTGGCGGATCGCCCATCCCTGTAAAAAACAGACGTGAAGGGTTCGCTGTCGATCTCGGCCAGATAGCTTTTTCGATTTGGGATTGTGGTTTCGTCGTCTCCGAAATGGATTCTCGGGGGGACTTGGGAAAGCGCCCAGTCCGTCTTTTCCTGGTCCCAACGCCAGCCTGTGGAGGGTTTTTTACAAGAAAGGCCGGTAACTGGGTGCAAGATGTCATGCCTAGGCCGTGAGGCCCGCCCATCATCTGGCCCTGCGAAATCGGCGGCGAAATAAAGGCCGCGATCATCGGACCACGAATAGTGCTTGTGTGCCTTTCGGGGGTCACCCTCTGGCAGTTCCCGATACCAGGTCATCATTGCTGTGCGAATTGCAGCGTGATCGCCTGCCAGGGATTTCCGAACATCTTCGTACTTATCTAGGACGTCCCCCGCCCCTAACTTCGGCCGTCGCCAAGGACCAACGCTGATGAGTTTGTCTTTGTTTTTTGCGTAGCAAATAATGTACTCGTGCACCTTGGCAATCAGCTTTGAGTCGCCCTTCTTCGAGCGCTGCCACACCACCTTAGATACAAAGTTTTCCTCGCCAAATACCTCATTCATGATCATAGAAAGTCTCGCGACTTCATTATCGTCACACGATACGAAGATCGCGCCACTCTGCGTAAGCATTTCGCGCGCCGCCATGAGGCGCGGATAGATCATATTCATCCAGTCGGTATGAAAGCGCCCAGATCCTTCCCGATTAGATGTGATTGCGACGCCGTCCTTGTCCACCTGCCCCGTTCTACGCAGATAATTACTTAGATTATCCGCATAGTCGTCCGGATAGACGAAATCACTTCCCGTGTTATATGGAGGATCTATGTAGATAAGCTTTACCTTGCCGGCATAGCTCTTCTGAAGAAGCTTCAGAACCTCAAGGTTGTCGCCCTCAATCATCAGATTTTGGGTCGCATCCCATTCAACACTATCCTCCGGTGCCGGGCGCAAGGTTCCCAGCGACGGGGTCAGGGCCAGACGGCGGGCCTGACGCTTGCCCGACCAGTTGAGGCCGTACTTTTCGTCACCGTCATCGACCGCGTCGCCCAGCAGTTGGCGCAACACGTCGAAGTCGATCTTTCCCTCGGCGAAAGCGTCGGGGAACAAAGCTTTCAGGGCCTGGATATTGCCGGACACGATGTCGGCGCTTTGGGCGGACGGATCGGCGGCGGTGACGGGCGTAACGGCGGGAGTGTTGACGGACAAGGGAGCGCAGCCTTCGGAATAGACGATCAGGTCAGGGTCTTGATCAGGTCCACGAGCCGACCCTCGGCGCTCGCGACCTCACGGGCCAGATCCAAACGCCGGGCCAGGCGCTTTTCCGCCGACGCCGCCGTCTTCAGCCGGACCACCTCGCGCGACTGGCCCGCGTGGGCAGCCAGTGCGGCCTGTCGCGCTCTAGCCTCGTCGCTATCCCGAGGCAACCGAAAGGCCCCGGTGATGCGCGCAGCGGCGAAGGCCTCGATCCGCTCTTCCCACCCCGTGTGCAACGACCATAGGTCGTGCGCGGGAACGGCCGCAAGCGCCAAGCTGTGCAGAAAGGCCTCCTCAACCGCATCGCCGCCCCCGTCTACGACCGGACTTGTCGTCAGTCGGTCTAGGACGACCCGCCCTGATTCTCGCTCGTGCCGCCGCTTCAGCCCGACCGATAGGCTCGCGCTCGCCGCGTCGCCAGCGATCACGACCAGCGGCTGCGACAGGGCGCGGTGAATCACCTCGATCAAGCGGTCCGCTCGGCTCGGCTCGCGAAGAACGGCGACAACTACGACCAGCTGACCATAGTCGCGGACCGCGTCGCCATGGGCCGCCACGCCGACGCCCGACGGCTTCAAGGTAGCCCTCCAGGTCAGCCGTTCCAGCGCCTGATCGACCAGCCGGCGATCGGAGGCCCCCAAGCCGCCGCGCTCGATCAGCAAGGCCTTGGCGATCCGCTGATCGACCCGCGCCGCCTCCGGCAAGGCCAGGGCGCCATAGATCAGCTTCTGGGCGTCCTGCGTCATCGGACGGCGTCGGCCTCCGGCCGCGGAAGGATCGCGAACCAGCCGACGACCTCCCAGTCGTCGAGGCCGGCATGTTCGCCGGGGTCGGCGACCTCGCCCGCCGTGAACAGGCTTTCCACGGCGCGTTCGCGCGCCTTGCCCGAAACCGCCGTTATGGCGTCGGCAAGGGTCCGCTGCCACGCGTCCATGTCACGACCGCCCTTGGTGAGGGCGTCCAGCCGCGACCACGCCTCGGCGTCGGGAACCTTGCCTTGCTCACCCATCAAACGGGTCCGATCCAGGATCTTTTTGGCTTGGCCTTGGGTCAGTATGACCGCGCCATCCATGCCGACATGGATCAAGGCGTGCGGGCGCAGCGGATCGTTCGGCGGCAAGGCCGACAGGGCCGCTGGGGTTTCGGCGCGCAGGCAGAAGATAGCGCCCGCCGGAATATCCGGCCCGGCCCACACCGCGGCGTGCGCGGTCAGCGGGGTCCTAGCCAAAGCCTCACGTTGTTCGGGTCGCAAGCCCGCCAGGTCGGCGCGCAGATCGTTGAGGGTCAGATCGGCGATCGATACGCCAGAAGACAGATCCTCAAGATCAACTACCGTCTCCTGCATCGCCTCCATCTGCCGGCGGCGATAGTCGAGATCGTTCATCACGTCGCCCGACTGGGCCTCGATGATGTTTTCCTCACCGGTGGCCGAAACGTCCAGCAGCACCATGCGACCCGACACCTTCTTCTCCAGACCGATATAGGCGTCGAGGTCCATGTTGGGCCAGTAATTGACCAGCTGGATTGTGGCGTTGATCGACCCCAGGCGATCGATCCGACCGAAGCGCTGGACGATGCGAACGGGATTCCAGTGAATGTCGTAATTCACCAGGCAATCGCAGTCCTGGAGGTTCTGGCCCTCGCTGATCACGTCGGTGGCGATCAGCAAATCGATCTCGCCCTCCGCCGAAAGATCCGTGGGGCGCCCTTTCGAGCGCGGCGAAAAGGCGGTCAGGATCGTGGCGAGGTCGGTTTTGAGCCCCTTGATGTTGGTCCGATTGGCACCGGTTCCCGCGACCAGCGCCGCGTTCAGGCCCAAGGATCCCGAGAGCTGATCGTATAGATATCGTGCCGTGTCGGCGAAGGCGGTGAAGACGATCACCTTGCGATTGCCGGTATTGAATGGCTCGGCGACCTTGTCTGCGATGAAGGCCCGCAGGTCGGTCAGCTTTGCGTCATTGTCGGGCGTCACCGCGCGCGCCTGGTCCAGCAGGCGATCCAGGATGGCGCGATCGTCCATCAGGTCCTGGCGCCAGCGCACGCGGTCGGCGTCCGCCAGCAAAACGCGAACGCTCCTGCCAACCGACAGGCTCTCGAACAGCGGGTCGTCCAGCCCGAGATCTTCGATCCCCAGCTCCTCAATGCTCTCCTCGTGAGCGTCGAGGCGCGCGATGAGGGAATCGACGGCGGCCAGTTGGCGCTCGACGGTGAGGGCGAAGCTGACGACCGAGCTTTCCATGCGCTTGAGCATGTTGACGCGCATCAGGTGGACCAGGCTCTCTTCGCGGTCCAGCTGGCTGAATACGCCGCGACCGCCCCGGACCTCCTGTGTGTAGGCCCGCTCGTAGGCCCCCCGCTTGGAGGACAGGACATAGCGCAGGGGCGCATAGGAGGCCAGCGTCAGCCTGCGGATCTCGGCGTTGACCTCGGCGATCGGCGGGAAGGCGCCAGAGCTATCCACGGCCGGCTTGCGATTGATCGGCTTGCGCCGCTCGGGAAAGGCGCCGGTTTCGTCCACCCCATAGTATCGCTCGACGTGCTTTCGGCTGCGCGCGATGGTCAGCAAGTCCAGCAGGCGGAAATAGTCGAACCCCAGCATATCGAGCAAATGCTCGGACGTGCGACGCTCTTCCGGGAGTTCAAGCCACCGGTTGAACTGACCTTGGGCGATACGGATGGTCGCGTCGACCGAGGTCACGCCATGGTCCCGCAAGGCGGCGTCATTGCTCTCAGTAGCGAAGGCGATCTGGTTTCGAAGATCAGCCAGGCGATTATTCACTGGCGTCGCCGACAGCATCAACACGCGGGTTTTCACGCCGCTCTTGAAGACCTGGTTCATCAGGCGGTCGTAACGACTGTCTCGGTCGCTGTGCGCCGCGCGATTCCGGAAATTGTGGGACTCGTCGATCACCACCAGGTCATAGTTGCCCCAATTGATGTGGGCCAGATCGATGTCGCCGGAAAAGCCGGCGTCGCGCGAAAGGTCGGTGTGATTCAGGACGTCGTAGTTGAGACGATCAGCCGACAGGATGTTGCGGCGGTCATTCATTCGCCAAAGGGTCCAGTTGTCCCTGAGCCGCTTGGGACACAGGACCAGCACTCGATCGTTTCTCAGCTCGTGATACTTGATAACCGCGAGGGCCTCAAAGGTCTTACCCAGGCCCACGCTATCGGCCACAATGCAGCCGCCGAAGCGTTGGAGCTTGTCGATGGCCCCGACAACGCCGTCGCGCTGGAAACGATAGAGCTTGTTCCAGATGACGGTGTCGCGAATGCCCGTCGCCGATTTGACGATTTGCTCTTCATCCAGCGCCTCGCCATTTTCCGAGAATAAAGCTTCGAGTAAACGAAGATGGATCTCGGAGGCGGCGCGCCGTTGCCCTATTGCACCGAGCTTGCCGACCAAGTCGCCGACGACGGGGCGCGGGTTCAATGAGAGCGCCCGCCACTGGTCGTCAAACCATCCCCTTAGTGGGAGAGCTTCTTCCCCTTCAGCGAAGTGGATCAAGCTGAAAGGATCGCCCGGCGCCAGACCAAGGCCTTCAGATGTTGGCGCGCATCCACCCAGCAGCCCTATTGAAGCATCGTCACCATCCAGAACAATCGCCGACTGGGGTAAGCGCGCTGCCGTGTGTTTAATCAAAGCAGATCCAAGCCACTCGGCAAGGTCGTTTGCAGTCGCGCGTACGCTGAGAGCATTGCGGCGAATCCGGTCTGCGGCGCCTCCGACTAGATCGTCTTCAATCACGTCTGGGGTTGGGGTTATTAGCCTCAGATCCTGAACACCGCCGAGGGCAGATCGTAGGGCGTCCAGTCCGAAAATGCTCAGCGAGGCTGCTGCAAGCCGAACAACGCGATTACTTCCGCTATCGCGAATGGCCTCGATGACCCGGTCTAGACCTTTGTTCGTTACAAGCCTCATGACTCTCGATTCAACAGGTTGTCGTGTTGGCGCAACAGCCGACTAGATGCACCGACGAATCTGGCTGGCGCTTCATGCAAGTCACCGACCGTACTCCCTCCGTTCTCCATGCGGACGAGATTTTCTACGCCTAACTATCGCTCGTTGGGCCGGTCTGATTCTGCGGAGGTGTCGCAGCTTTTCCACTCATGATAGCAAGTCTATATGCGGCTATGGCAGCACCGACCAATAAGACTATCGCGTACACTGTCAGCCAATATCCAAACGCGCCTGCGGTCATTGTCATATAGCGTTGCGCTTCTGACTTTGTATTGCTTTCTATATTTAGCAGTCCAACCAAGTCCACCAGTAATGTGGATTTTTGCGACAATGCGAATATAATCGCAGCTGTTTGGACAAGTATAAAGTGTAAGAATGTTGCGTTTATAACTCTCAAAAGCGTGGGCCCGCCGTGCTTAGGTTGGGCGCTTAACGCGCCCAAAAGCCTCTCATTTGCCAGACTAAAAATCAGCGCGTATGCGCCCAGACTGAAACCAAGAAGATTTGGAAGCAACGATAGGGGAAGCTCCACCCAGTCAGTCTTGAGCCATGCGCTATATGAAGCGCCCGAAATGAGAACAGAGAGGTGAAATAGCGGCGATGCAAAGAAGTCCGTCCAGCCGCCATAGTCTTTCCAGTACCGGCCAACCGATACGAAAAACCCACGATAGCTGGGTGGAATATGCATCATTCTCCAGCTTCCATTGAGTTGCGGAGTCGTTCGAAAGCATGCACTTCACTTTCGACTTCCTCATTATATGTCGTCTGATCGAGGCGTGGGCTGTCTATTGTGGAAATTCGCTGGTGGGCTTTCCCTTCGGTTCCGGTCGCTTCGATCGCTCCGTTGCGAAGCGCCGTACTTCCAAGCTTACGCAATGACGGCGTCTCGACCAGCGAGCCGCCGGAGGGTGCAGTGTATGTTACCGATATTTGTTGTGCATGGACCGCAGCGAGGTGAGCATCGACTTGACCTTCAATGTCGTCGCTCCAAATGTCCGGGTTGGGGCGGTCCACAATGAATGTAATGCGCTTAAGTCGGGTCATTCCAAAAATACGGTCAAGCGAAGATTTTTCTTGCAAAATACTAATCTTCACGGCCCCAAATTTGGTCGTGATGTCAAGATTGTCGCTCAGCTTGCGAAATAATGTATAGGCGCTCTTGGGAACAAGGTACTTTCCAGCATTGTAATGTTCAAATGTCAGAACGTGGTTGTTGACATTCATAGCAAAACGAAAGGCTGCCGAGTTCGGATGGACGTTTTCTGGTATATTAATCTCTTTCAGTAGATCTGGTGACACATCATCGAGGCGGGCTTGGTCAAACCATCGTCCATTCATATCGATTTTCGTAAAAGTCGTGATGATGCCACGAATAATTCCAGTCTCAAGATTTCGTCGATCCAAAGCGGTTATCATCCCATGGCGATCGCCACGGATGTGAACAGGTTCTCTGAGAGCATAAATCGCCTGCAAGAATTGATCGTACAACTCGGGTGAGTGCGGATGTATCCGAACGTTAAGGCCGCCTACCGACAGTTTCAAATTTCGCGGCATGCCTGTTCCCCCAGTTTTCACGGCCAAGTTAGGCATAGGGTGCCAGCAGCACAAGCCTGGGTCGCATAGGCCCCATCCTTCAAGCAGTCCGGCGAAACCTCCAGGCCGGCCTCCCCAAGGTCAGCTTGGAATCAGACTTCTTGGTTCCCGGGACCGCGCCGGTTACCTTGCCTTGGCTTTCAGGAAGCGGACCTTCTCAACGGACGCGAAGAGTCAGATTTGCTACGTCGGCAATCGTCCCCTTCCAGGGCCGAGACCGCCGCGACTGGCTCGGGCACCCACCGCCGTAGAGCGCGGCCGTGCCAAAGGCGGGAGCTCCACCCTTCCTCTTCGCCTCCTAGGCCCCTACTCTCCCCCTCGCGGGCGCCGCCCTATAGGCGCCGACCTGGAGCCGGGGGTCATCGGCGGCGGTCGGCGCTGAAGTCGGCGGGCCTTCCTCATCGCAAGGTTTCCAACGCCCGCCCCCAATTTCGCCTAACAACGATCCCCGGCTTGCGCCCGAGTCCCGATTGATTCAGGATTTCGGGGCCGGCGCCTCGCGCGCTGGTGGGGCGTGGAAACCCCGTGCGATGCCTAAGAGCCATAGCGACGAGCCGATCACAGCGGCTCGGCGACAGCGCCCGCGCCCCCGGGACGCGCCCCCGTGTCCGCGGTTCGCGGTCGCGCGCCCTTGCCCGCCATGGAGTTTCCGAAAGGCCCCGTCGAACCGACGGAGTAGGCGATGGACCGCAAGATTCCGCGCGTGGCGACCCAGCCCGAGGGCGACTGGGACGAGCACGACGACATGGATCAGCTCTATAGGCGCTATGCGCCCTGGCTGGGCGCCATGCTGCGCCGGCGCTTCGGGCGCGGAATGGACGCCGACGCCGAAGATGTAGTCCAGGAGACCTATGCGCGGCTGACGTCACGCGACGCCTCCGAAATCCAACGTCCCCAGGCGTTGTTGATGCGGGTGGCCTCCAACCTCGCCAAGGACCTGCTGCGCCGCCGCGCGGTCCGCGGCCGCCACGTTCAACGGGTCCAGTCGTCAACTGGCCAGGATGAGACCATCGCCACGCCGGTGGACGACCTCCTCTTCAAGGAAGCGATCCTATCGATCCCCGAGCGCTATCGGACCGTCTTCGTCTTGAGCCGCTTCGACGGTTTGACTTATGAAGAGATCGCTACACGCTGCGGTTTATCGGTGAAGGCTGTAGAGTGGCGGCTGAGCAAGGCCATCGAGCACTGTATTGGACGCGTTCAGGACGAAGAAGAAGAAGCCTGAGATGAGTCTTTCGATCGCCCCTTCCGAAAAAGCCAAGGCCGAAGCGGCCGCTTGGTTCGCGCGGCTGAAGAAGCGCGATGTTCCGGCCGCCGACATGGAAGCCTTCCGCCTATGGCGCAAGGGACCCGGCAACAAGGAAGCGTACGACGCCGTCGACGCCTTTTGGCGACAGAGCGAACGCCTGAAGTCCGACCCTGACATCCAGGACGCGATCGACGCCGCGCGCGGACAGATCTCGCTTCGGGCGCCCCGGCGGTTGCCTGGGGCCGCGCTGGGCTTTGGACTGGCCTTCGCGCTGGCGCTTCTGGCGATCGGCGGGGTCGGCCTCTACCGCGCGTGGGGACCCGCCACATATACGACCCGGGTCGGCGAGCAGCGGCTCGTGCGGCTTACCGATGGCTCGACGGTCATGCTCGACACGGCCAGCAAAATCGTCGTGCGCTACGGCAAGGATCACCGCGACCTCGACCTCGAAACGGGCCAGGCGATGTTCGATGTGGCCCATGACGCCACGCGACCGTTCGTCGTGCGGGCGGGAGACACGTCGGTGACCGCGCTGGGCACACGCTTCGATGTCCGACGTGACGATGGCGGCGCCCAGGTCACTCTGGTTCGTGGTTCGGTCGAGGTGCGCAAACAAGGCGAAGCAAAACCTGCGGTCTGGCGGCTCTCGCCCGGTCAGGCGCTCTCGACCACTATGCCCGCGCCACGTCCGGCGCCGGTCGACGTCGCGACGAAGACCAGCTGGAGCACCGGGCGCCTCGTGTTCAACGACGTGCCGCTCGCCGCCGCCGTGGCCGAGATCAACCGCTATGACAAAACCCAGATCGTCCTCGACGTCGGCCCGCAAGACCCCGCCAGCATCAGTGGCACTTTCGACGTCGGCGATACCGACTACTTCGTCAGCGCGGCCGCCGAACTGAACGACTTCGTCGTCAGCCGGTCAGAGCCGGGCGTCATCCGCCTGACACGCGGGCCCCAACCGTCGACGGGCCACTGAAATTCTTTTTCGGAGCAACAGGGTTCAAGGCCGTCTGGCGCGTCAAAGCCGCGACGCCATGCGCCGTGCACAGAAGATCCGTCCATTGACGGGCGCCGGCTGGGCGTCGGAGGGGACCGATCTTGCCTAGCACCACCTTGAAACAGCGCCTGCTCGCGGGCCTGGCCATCACGCTCTTGGGCGCCGCCTCGGCCGCGCCCGTCCTGGCCGCACCGACCGAACAGGCCCAGGTCATCGCGTTCAACATCCAGGCCGGGCCGCTAGACGCCGCGTTGCAGACCTTCGCCGCCCAGAGTGGTCGCCAGGTCTCGTTCGCGCCCGAACTGGTCGCCGGGCTCAGGACGGCGGGCCTGCACGGCAACCTGACGCCGGAAGCGGCGATCGCCCAACTGGTGGCTGGCGCGCCGCTGGACATTCGCCGCGGCGGCCGCAACGGGTTCATCCTCAAGCCGCGCACCGTGACCACGGGGTCGAACGCCGCCGACCCTTTTGATGCAACCGGCGAGGTGGCGGCGACGGAGGTCACCGAAGTCCTGGTGACCGGCTCGCTGATCCGTGGCGCGCGTGACGGCGCCTCGCCCGTGGTGTCCTTCGATCGCAAGGACATCGACCGTGGCGGCTACGGTAATCTGGCCGAAGCGCTCAGCGCCCTGCCCCAGAACTTCAGCGGCGGCGCCACGCCGGCGAGCCAATTGCTCGGCTCGGATCGCACCTTCGTCAACGACACCGTCGCCTCCGGCGTCAATCTGCGCGGCCTGGGCAACTCGGCCACCCTGGTGCTGCTCAACGGCCGGCGCATGGCCGGCACGGGCTTGAAGGGCAACTTCGCGGACGTCTCGGCGATCCCTACCGGCGCCATCGATCACGTCGAGGTCCTGCTGGATGGCGCCTCGGCGCTCTATGGCGCGGATGCGGTCGGAGGCGTGGTCAACGTGATCCTGCGCCAGAAGTTCGAAGGCGCCGAGACCCGCGTGCGCTCGAGCATCGGCCAGAAGGGCGACGCAAAGGAACTGCAGTTTGGTCAGACCTTCGGGACCGCCTGGAGCGGCGGTCGCGCGGTGATCTCCGGCGAATACTATCAACGCGACGCCCTGGCGGCGTCGGCGCGAAGGCAAACCGCCAGCAGCGATTTGCGCGCCCTGGGCGGCACGGACCATCGCACCCAGTTCTCCAACCCTGGCAACATCGTCGACTACAGCCCTGCGGCCGGAGCCTATGTCCCGATCTACGCGATCCCGTCGACGGGGACGGGTCTGACGGCGAGCGATTTCGTGGCCGGGACCATGAACCTGGGCGAGCCGCGCCTGGGCTCCGACACCCTGCCGGACCAGGAGCGCGAGAGCGTCTATGGGACGCTCGCCCAGACCCTGGGCAAGGTCGAGTTGACGGCTGACGCGCTCTACACCCATCGCAAGTTCAGCTTCAGCCAGGGCGCGGCCTCGACGATCCTCACGGTCACCAACGCCAACCCCTACTTCGTGCCGATCACCGGCGAGACCTCGCAACTGATCGCCTACGATTTCACCGGCGCCGTGGGTCCCGTCAAAGCGGTGGGCACGGCCGAGAACCTCGGACTTTCGCTGGGCGCGGCGCGGGACTTCGGCCGAACCTGGCGCGGGGAACTCTACGGGGCCTACTCCACCGATCGCGGTGAAAGCCGGCAGGACCACGCTCTCAATTCCGGCTTCCTGCGCGAAGCGCTCGGCTCAGTGGCCGACGACCCCGCCACCGCGTTCTCCACCGCGCGGGACGGCTACTTCAACCCCTATGGCGACGGCGCGGCCAACAGCCAGACGGTGAAGGATTTCATCAAAAGCGGCTATCAGCACCACTGGCGCCGCAACCGGGTCTCGTCGGTCAATTTGAAGGTCGATGGTACGGTGGTGGAACTGCCGGGCGGCCCCCTGAAGCTGGCCGCCGGCGGCCAGCTGCGCAAGGAAGACTTCCTGGTCCGCGACGCTTACTACACCTCCGGCGCCAAGGTCACCTCAGCGGGCGGCACACTCTACGATCGCCACGTCAGCTCGGCCTTCGCGGAACTGCGCGTGCCGATCGTCGGACCGCATCAGGATATTCCACGAGTGTATCGCCTGGAGCTGTCGTTGGCCGGCCGCATAGAGCGCTACAGCGATTTCGGGACGACTAAGAACCCCAAGGTCGGCGTGGTCTGGGAGCCGGTCGAAGGCGTCAAGCTGCGGACCAGCTACGGGACGTCGTTCCGGGCGCCGACCCTGGCCGACATCTACGAGCCCTATACGATCAGCGCCGCCTTCGTGCCGGACGTGTCGGGCAATACGCTGAGCCTGATCCAGACCGGCGGTAATCTTGGCCTTCGGCCTGAGACGGCCAAGTCCTGGACGACGGGCGTCGACTTCACGCCGGTGTCGCGTCCGGGCGCGCGACTGGGGATCACCTATTTCGACACCAAGTTTTCCAACCAGGTCGGCCACCCGGTCTACGAGGACATCCTCAACGCGCTGAAGAACCCGATCTACAAGGACTTCGTGCGGCGGCTGAGCGCCAGCAATTCGGCCGACGTTTCGGCTGCGCAGGCCTTGATTGACGCAGCGACCAGCTCGACGCCGAAACTGTTCCCCGCCACGGCCTATGGCACGATCATCGACGCGCGCAACCTCAACGCCGGCGAGCTGGACGTACGCGGCCTAGACGTCACTGGCGCCTGGCCGGTTGCGGTGGCCAAGGAGACCGTCACCTTGACGGCAAACCTCTCCTATCTCTTCGAGTACAGCCGCCGGATCAGCCCGTCCGCCCCCTCGACCGAGTTCGTGGACCTCGCCGGATTCCCGGTCGATCTGCGCGCTGTCGCCGGGGCCAGCTGGACCCACGGGCCGTTCACGACCAGCCTCTCGGTCCACTATGTCGACGACTACAAGTCTTCGGCCGGCCAGAAGATCGGGTCTTGGACGACGGCCGACGTCCTACTCGGCTGGACGGCGCCGGCGCCTGACGGTCCGCTGCATGGCGTGTCGGCGACGCTGTCCGTGCAGAACCTGCTCGGCACGAAAGCGCCGTTCTACGATTCGCTCGACGGGGTCGGCTACGATCCGGCCAATGCCGACGTGCTCGGGCGTGTGATCGCGATCCAACTGACCAAGCGCTGGTAGCCCTCACGGCGGGCGCGGAGAACCGCGCCCGCCGCACCTCCCCTAAAAAGGTCTTTTCCCATGCGACTGCTCTTGCAGTGCGCGGCGCTGTGCTGCGCGCTTTTCGCCACGGCTGTTCACGCCCGACCGTTCACGATCGACGACCTGATGAAGGTCGACAAACGGTCGGTGATCGGCTCCTCTCCCGACGGACGGTGGCTGGTGATCACGATCGACCAAGCCCCCGACAAGGCCCCGCGCTTCGACTATGGCGCCCTGCCCCAATATGCGGCCCGTCGCCTCTACAAAGTCGACCTCACCCATCCCGGCGCCGCAACGCCCTTACTGGCGCAGGATCCCGACGCCGGCTACACCGCCGGCGCCTTTTCACCGGACGGGCAGCGCGTCCTCGTCACGAGGATGCGTGGCCACCAATCCGAAACCGGCGTGGTCGAAATGGCCACCGGCGCGGTCCGATGGCTGGGCGTCGGCCTGGACTTCTCGCTCTTGGGCCGGACCGCGCAGTGGCGCGGCGATCACCAGGTGATCGCCATCGTCAATCTTCCGGAGCGGCCTCACTTCGTCTTTCGCCGGGGTTGGGAAAGCATGGCCTACCGCTCGGCCGCCGCCAAGGTTACGGCCGAGGGCGGTGGGCCCAGCGTGCTGACCATCGGCAGCGGCAAGTATCTGGACGCCGGCGCTCCAGGTTTCCAACGCCTGCTTGCCAGGATTGACGTCGACACCGGCCGGGTGACGGCGCTCGCCCAGGGCGAGTTCCTGGATCTCGAACTCTCATCCACGGGGCGCTTTGTGGCGGCCTACAAGTACGGCGCCGAAATCCAGCCGCAGGCCAAGGACACGATCCTGGGCGGAACCGCCACGCGCCGGCGCGATCTGACGGTCTTTGACTTGGCCAGCGGTCGACCGCTTCATGGCTGCGACGATTGCGATCTTTCGTCGTTCTTGATGGCCTGGGCCCCGCGCTCGGATCGCTTGCTGGTCTATGCACGCCGACCCGGCCAGACACCGAGCGAAGGGGCGCTGGTCCTGGTGACGCCCGATGGCGATCGGCTTTCAACCCGCCGCATCGATCAGGTTCGTACCCATCTCGACTTTACTTACGAGGGCTTCGAGATTCCGCGCGCGGGCTGGGTGGGCGAGACGCCGGTGGCCTTCGGTCGTCCGCGCGCGCAAGCCGAAGGCGGCCATGAGACCTGGTTGGATGTGTCCGGCGGTAAGACCGCGCCGCTGCTTCCCGACACCGCCCCGATCCGTCCGGATCGTATCGTGAGCGATCCGTGGGGCCGCATGCTCTTGACCGGGAACGGCGGCGCGTTTCGCCTCGTCGGCGGCCAAGTTCGGACCCTCGACGCGGTGACCGCCGCGCCAACGCCCACCCTCGGAGACCAGGGTCGGCCAGCCATGGCGCGACTGGTCGGCGCCGAACAGCTTCTGATCCGCCGGAAAGATCGCCTGATCCGCCTGACGGTGGCGGGCGAACAAGACCTTGGACCCGCGCAAGACCGGGCCCTGATCGTCACCAACACCGGCTGGTCCGTGGTCGCCGATCGCGACCGTCATGGCGTCGAAACTCTGCAGGCGCGTCGCGAGAATACAACGGTCGACCTCATGACCCTTAATCCCCAGCTGGCCGAGATCGACTTCGGCGACGTCCGGCCGATGTCGCACAAGGGACCTCGTGGCGAGTCGCTGACGAGCTGGATCGTCATGCCGCCAGGCTGGCGCGCCGATCATCCGCCGCCTCTGGTCGTCATCCCCTACCCTGGGGAGGTGTTCAGCGCTGCGGGGCCGCCAGCCGACGCGCGCCCCGGCGCCGGCTACACGACGATCGCCGCCTCGGTCCTCGCAGGACACGGGTATGCGGTGCTCTATGCCAGCCTGCCTCACGACCGCTTTCCGAACGAGCCTGCACAGGGCCTGGCTGAAGAGATCCTCGCCGTCGCCGACGCGGCAGGCGCGGCGGGCCTGGCCGACACGCGAAGGGTCGCGATCTGGGGTCACAGCTTCGGGGGTCAGGCCGCCCTTTCGGCTGCAACTCAATCCGGCCGCTTCAAGGCCATCGTCTCGACGTCGGGGATCGCCGACATGGTCACCCGGTGGGGGAACAACGTCCTGCAATCGACGCCGGAGGAGGGTCTGCCATTCCTGGGCACCTTCGCCTATTTCGAGACCGGTCAGATGTCGGTCGGCGCGTCACCTTGGGCCGCGCCGGAACGGTACATTCGCAACAGCGCGCTCTTTCAGGCTGACAAGATCACCGCCCCCGTCCTGCTCGCTTACGGCGACTTGGACGAGTACAGCTACGGTCAGGGCGCGGAAATGTTCGCCGCGCTTTATCGCCAGGGCAAGGACGCCAAGCTTCTGACGTTCTGGGGCGAGGGCCATGTGGTGAACGCGCCAGGAAACGTGCGCCATCTCTACAGCGAGGTCCTAGACTTCCTGGACCAGGCGTTCGGCGAAGGCGGGTCGGGTCAGTCGGCTCAGACGGCGCGTCCATGAACGCGCCCACTGCTCGAGGATAACGGCCTCGACAATCTCACGATAGGGTCCCTTCCAGATCAGGGTTTCGGTCGCGAGCAACTGGTCCAGGACGGCCGGGTCGAGCAGGCCGGCCTGGACCAGACAGCCGTCCAGCAGGAGTTCGCGCAAGGCCGGCAGCTCCTCGGCCACCGCTCTGCCATAGTGCCGGCCAAGATCGCCCTTCGACCGCCGGGCATAGATCTCTGGCGCCAGGCGTTCGCGAAAGGCCTCGCGGGCCATCAGCCGATCGTCGCCGCCGCCGGTCTGCGCCCGAGCTGACAAGCTTAGGCACATTTCCATCACCGGCTGGGCCAACAAGGGGTGGACAAGCTCGATCACCTGGCCTCGCGCCGTTCGTCCGGAGACCTGTAGTTGCTGGGCCAGGTGGCGAACCTGACGCGCCTTGGCCGGCGCGACATTTTCAAGACCCTCGAACCAGGCATGGCCGGCTGGCGTAAGACCGCGCAACTTGGCCGCAAGATGAGCGGTTTCCCCGGTCGGCGCGGGTCGTCGCCAGCCCATACGGGCGACCTGAGCCTCGCGCCACACCGACCAGACCGACTTGTGGCTCCGTCGCGCGATCTGCAGCGCCGGGGCCAAGCCCACCGACCAGAACGGACGCCGCCAGTAATCGTCGGCCGCCAGCAGCGATCCGCCACCGGCCAGAAACACCGTGTCGCCCGCCAAGCCGGTGAACAGCTGCTGGGCGCCCAGCCGCCGGGCGCGGGCGGCGATATCCTGGTCGTAGTGGGCGTCGGCGATGGCGCCGCTGGGTCGAATGGATCGCGCGGCCATCGCCAGGGCGTCGAGATCCAGGCCGAAGGTCGCCTTGGGCGCCTCTGTAACCTCGATCTTCAGGTGTCGGGCGGCGGCGCGCGCATAGCGTCGCTCATCGGCGCCGGGGTCCTCCACAAAATAGTGCAGCCACTGCACCACCGTGATGTTCGATTGCCGCACCAACGCACCCGCGACGATCGAGGAATCCAGCCCGCCAGAAAGCTCGGCCATGGCGCGCGCGCCGGGCCGGGACAGCCCGGAGATCGCCATATCGACCGCTCCAACCAGGCCACGGCGGGTCGCTTCGGTGTCGTCCAGCGACAGCCGGGCAAAATCCGCTGGCCGCCAGGCCAAGGCCTCCGTTCCATCCAGCCAGCGCATGGTCCCCGGCGTCGCCGCCAGCACGCCGCGCAGTGGACAGCGGCCGGCCAGGGCCAAGCGATCGACGAGAGCCCGGCCGAGGTGATCCCAATCCACGGCAAGCTCGGCGGGCGGGACGGCCTCCAACAGCCCATCGAGATCCGAGGCCACGAGGGTCAAGCCTTCACAGCGCCAGGCCAAGGCTTCGACCGCGCCCGAAGGATCGCGCAACATGGCGATGGCCGCCCCGTTAGTTTCCCGGAAGACGGCCACGTAGCGTCCCCAGACATCCCGGCACAAGGCTCTGGCGCAGGCGAGTGGTTCGGCGGTCCACGTCGCCTGTGGTCGCCCAATGACGTCGCCGACGATCAGGCCGTCATGGGTGGGCGAAAGCCAGATCGAGGGCGGCGTCGCGCTCGAACCCCAGACTTCCAGCCCGGGCTGTACACCCATCCCCTCCAGCCCCAGGCGCTTGAGGATCGCCTTGGCCGCCTTGAGCGGGCCGCGCGCCGCGCCGTCGCCCGGCCGCCAGGTCAGGATCGCGTAGTCGGACATCGTTAGATCGCCAGGATCGGGGTGAACGGCCGGACGCGATCGAGGCTGTCGTCGAGCACGGTGTCGCCGACCTGCAACCAGCAATGGGCTTCGAACGGCCAGGCCTGCACGCCGAACACCCAGGTCGCCTCAAAGCCTCGCCGGCGCAAAAAGGCCAGGAGGTAGAAGGAGCGGTAGAGACACACGCCTTGGAACGGCGCCCAGGGCAGGATCTGCCGAAAGGCCGTGACCTGGTCGGCAAGGGCGGCGAGAGACTGCGGCGGCATCGGGCGTCGCTTTCTCGCGGCATAGCTCAGGAGGCGGGGGAACGGGCGGCCGTGGTAGCGTCTAAGTACGATCAGATACGCCATGATCCCGGCGACCCGATCGGCTCGGGTCAGCAGCTTATCGGGTTGGGTGACAAGATCGGCCGCCGCTGGCGGCGGCAACGCCACACCCAAGGATACGCCGGCTCCGGTCAAGCCAAGCGCGGCGGCTTCCTCGGCCAGATCCTTATCGAGGATGTGCGTAGGCCCGGCGGTGGGCTGCGCGAAGGCTTCTGCTGCCTGGGCTAAGCAAAGGTATTCGCCCCGACCGGCATCGAGCAGCACAACATCCGATTCGAGCCGGGCCAGATGAACGTCCGGTCTGAGGTACATGGCGTCTCCAGGCGGGTGGACGGCGGCCGAGGCCGCCGCCCGAGGCGTTTCAGCCTTGCGGTTCCATCGGCAGGAACTTGAAGTCGAAGCCGTGGTCGCCGCCACCGCGCGTCAGGCGCTTGGCCTTGCCGAGCTTGACGATGCGGCGGGTTTGGATCGCTTTCATAGCGTCCTCCAGGTCTTGCCGGAGCGTGCCGGCGCTGGACGGGAACTCGCGACACGGATCGCGAGCGGCGTACCGACCCAACCGGGCGTAAGATTGAATTCCAGGCCCCCGTCGGGCCCGCCCCGCGTCACAGCCCGGGCGCTGCCGAGGCAAATGAATCGGGTCTGGCGTTCAGCGGTCATGGAAGCCTCCTCACAACCGGTGGGACGGCATCGCGGCGGCTGCCGACTTGGCAGCCCGCGGAAGCTCAGCCGGCGTCGCGACCCGGCTTCAGGTTGATCTCGACGCCGAGGGTGCCTTGGCCCTTGGTCAGGCGCTTGGCGTCGCCCACGCGGACGAGGTGGATCTTGCGGGTCTTGGTCATGGCTTGCTCCTGGGATTGAAGTGACCGCACGATCTGCGGCGTCTTCATCAGCGCACCTCGCGTTCTGCATTGGCAGTATATTGCAGCTATAAGGACGCTATATTCGCCCCAGCGCGTATGGCGCGCATCAACTCAGTGGCCCGCAGACGCCGTGCTTCATGCAAATCGGTCAAGGCGGCGGCCAATTCGCCTGGATCGCCGAGACCCGCCTGAAGCGCGTTGAGCTCCTCAGCGAGCGGAAAGACCTGAGCTTCCGCACGCACGGACGGGACCAATCGCTCGCAGACCTGGCGATAAGCGTCGAACAGAGCGCGATTGCCGGCCCGCGCCGCGATCCAGTCGAGCATCTGGCTCAGTTGAACCGCCGCCGACAGCGCGGGCTCGACCTCATCCGGGGTCGGAAAGGCCGCGGGCGCGGCGTCGGCTGCCAGCGCCTCGGCCAGATAAAGCCGTCGCAGGCCGTAGAGCTCGACGAGGTCTGAGACGTCCAGACGCGGCGCGAAATAGCCGCGCCCCCTGCGATCCTCGATCAGTCGCTCGCCCGCCAGCCGCGATAGCGCCTCACGCACCGGCGTCGCGCTCAGGCCCAGGGTATCGGCAATGTCGGTGATGGTGAGCGGCTCGCCCTGGACCAGCTTGCCGCTACGCAGTTCTTGGCGCAGGGCGTCCAAAGCCGCGCTGAACGGGTCTTTCGGCTTGCCGGGCGCGCTTACCCTCACGCGAATCTCCAGACTCTGAGAGCGCACGCCAGTCATCGCCATCGCTCGCCACAACTACACAAATAGTCATAGCTAGATTTCAATGCAACCATAAGATACTTGTAAGAACAATAACAGGGTTACGCAGAATGTTTGCGCCTTCGCGCAAATATATTGCGCACATCTATTTGCTGAATATTTGACCGTGACATCCCTGCGAAGTCCGCCTATGGCGCACGTGATGGTCAAGGGCGGCCAATGATGCAACTTGGCGCTGACGGCTTTCGCTATGCGCCCAAGCCTTGTTACACCTAGGGTAGATCGCCTTTGCGTGAGTTTGGATGAGTAGGGACACGGAGGATAATCAGCGCTCGAAGCTCCTGTCGCGGGCGCTGCGGGCGGTGCGCGCCATCCGCGATGTCAAACCCCGCGCCCTGGCCGAAGCCCTGGGCTTGTCGCTGCGCGGCTATCAGCACTTCGAAGCCGGCGGCGGCCAACTCAACATCGATCACGTGACGGCCTTCGCGCGGGCCAGCGACGCCGATGCGATCGGCATCCTGACCGCCGTCCAGATCGGCAAGCCGGAGTTCGCCGCCTGGGTGGCGCAGAACAAGGCGATGATCGCCTTCATGATCACGCTGCAGGAGTTCGCCGAAGACACGGGCGAAGCCATGGCCCGCCTGGAGACCACGACCTGGGTGTCCGCCTATCGCGAGATGTTCAAGGGCCTGTCGGCAAAGGCGCTGGCCGCGCAGGTCCAGAACGACACCTGGTTGGCCGAGAACGCCGCGCGCCTGGGCCTGGGCGCGGCTCGTCCGGAAGGCGACGACAGCTCTGACGCCGCCGATGGCCAAGCCGACGACGCCGGCGCGGACGATGGCGAGGATCCCAGCGATGACGGGTCCAAGACGCCAGACGGCGACTCATAGGCCAGGGCCGCGTGCGCGTCCCAGAGACCAAGTCATGCCGCCCGGCTCCATGACCCCGGCGACCGTCAGGCCCCGGCGGGCCTCCAGCGCCGAGCGCCAGGGCGCCAGTTGAAAGCCCAGGCCATCGTCGAGCACGGCATAGCGCCCCGAGGCCAGGTCGAGGCGCCGCTGATAGACGCCCTCGACCGCCTCGCCCGGGGCGAGCGATCGGGCCGGCCGCCCGGTCTCGCGGGCCAGCCGCGCGGCCGCGCTGTCCAGATCCTGGGCCTGAAGCGTCGCCAGAAGACCTGGGGCGGGCACGAGTCGGCCATCGCGCACCGATGCCAGGCCCCGGGCGACCAGCACGCCGGCGCGCTTGGCCATCGCCGCGGCCACCTCGCTGGCGAAACCCGCCGCGCCATCGTCCGGCGCGCGCTTGAGGATCTGGCGATCGAGCCAGGTCGCCCCCCGGGCCTGCACCTGCGCCTCGAGGCCCAGGTCGCTGCGGACGGCCAAGGCTTGGCGCGCGACGCCGTCGCGATCGACATAGGCGCGCCGCTCGACGATGGCGCCGGTCGGCGCATCGGTGGTGGCGGCCAGGTCGGGGAAGACCAAGTGGTGCTGACGGCCGTCCATGCCGTCGACCAGGACGTAGGCCGAACCGGTCAACTCGTCGTGGAGGCCCCGGTCGACGAGACGTCCGATCACCGGCGGGCCGTCATCCTGTCCATGGATGACCAGGCGCTCGGGCGTCGGGTGGCGGCCGCCCCGCGCCATCGCCTGGTGATAGGTCTTGATGATGTCGCCGCGCACGGACAGATCGCGCAGCCGCGGCTCGAGGTCGTCGGCCAGCCTCCAGCGCCCTGGTCCCTCGGCCTGCGCCAGGCCGAGCTTTTCGAGATGGGCGGCGCGTCCGAGTCGTCGTGCATCATCATGGCCCCCAGCCGCGTCCCGCCTCAGGTCGACCACGCGATCGCCGGGATGGGCCGCCTTCACCAGAGCCTGGTCGAGCCGCGTCCAACGGTCGGCGGCGACATCGGCGTCGCGGCCTGCGTCGATCTCGTGTTGAGTCCTGGGGCCCAGCTCCAAGGTGGCCAGCGCCTGGGCTCGCCGACGCAGGCCGCTGCCGAGATACTCGCCGGCGATCACCAGGTCCTTGCCGTCGTCCGCGCGGCCGCGCACCAGGACGTGCAGGTGGGGGTTGTCGGTATTCCAGTGGTCGATGGCGACCCAGTCCAGGCGCGTCCCGAGATCCGCCTCGGCGCGACCCATCAGGTCGCGGCAGAAGGCTCGCAAGTCGGCCAATTCGGCGGCGTCCTCGGGCGAGACGATGAACCGGAAATGATGACGATCGTCTTCGCAACGCTCGGCGAAGGCGGCGACGTCGGCGTCCCCATGGGCGTCGAACATCCGCGCCGCGGTCTCGTCGCGGGTGACGCCCTCGCGCTGCAGATAGCTGATGTGTCTGGCCAGCGGCGCGGCGCGATAGCGGCTGCCGGACTGCCGGACGACCCTCGCCTTGACGATCACGCGCCGGTTGGTTTCCGCGCCGGCCCGGGCTCGCCCGGCGCCGCGCCCTAGCCGTCCGCCCGTTCGGCCACGGGCCCCGACGCGGCGTCCCGGCCCGGGATCCCCAGCCGCCTCGATCGCCCGGCGGACTTGGCCCAGGAAGCGCGCCGGCTTGGCCGAACGGTCGAAGCCGACACGGCCCGGGCGCAGCAGGAAGTCGTCGTCGAACTCGCTCATGGCCGGGCCGACGGCGCGAAGGCGTTTGAAAACACGAGGCAAAGCGCCAAGACCGCCAGCCGCGACCACAGGGGGATGGCGCAAAAAACCCAACCCAACCAACGACATGCCGCCCGTCCGACGGCGCGGCTTTTATCTGGCCATCCCAGCTGCCTTCGCTGCCACACGCCCCGCTTCGCCTTGTCGTTCATCGCGCCTGGCCCGGTCGGAACACGAACAGTTCCCGGTCATCGCCCACCGACACCGGCTTGGAGGCCTCCGGCGTCTTCACCGCCACCGCCGCGCCGAGGCCCGACGACCAGGCTGGCGGAAAGAGGCCAACGACGCGCCAGTCGGGGCCGGCACGCCCAGTCCCGGCCACCCGCTCGACGATGCGATCGACGTAGCGGCGCGTCTCCAGCGGCAGGGGTCTCCCCGCCAGGCTGGCCTCGTATCGTCCGGGTCCGGCGTTGTAGGCGGCCAGGAACCCCGGCTCGCCATAGCGGTCGCGCAGCTCACGCAGGTAGGCCGCGCCGGCCAGGATGTTGTCGGCCGGATCGAAGGGATCGGATCCCAGGCCCAGGCGGATCCGCAGTTCCCCCCAGGTGCCGGGCATGAGTTGCATCAGGCCCAGGGCGCCGGCGGGCGAGACGGCCCTTGCCTGGCCGCCACTCTCCGCTGCGATGACCGCCTCGATCAGGTCGACCGGTAGGCCAAAGCGGGCGGCGGCGATCTCGACCTGCGCCCGGACCGAGGCGTCGGCCCGGTCCTGCGCCTGAGCCTGCCCCGCCGCGAACATGAGCGCGAGGGCGATCGCCGGCGCCCAGCGCTTCATCGCGTTCCCGCCGAGCGGACGACCCACAGCGGACGCGCGCGCGCCAGCACCTGTCCGTCATCCGTGATCCCGAAGTAGCGACCATCGAGACTCCCGAAGGCCGGGGCCAGCAGGAAGATCTCGCCGGGCCCGAGGGCGCGACATCCGCACCAGCTCGGCAGCGGACGCCCATGATCGTCGACGCTCAAGGCGCGCGCGACCCGGCGCCCATCGATCGCCAGGTCCTGTCCGACGCGGCAGACCGATTGTCCGGCGATCGCGGCCACTGGCTTGATCAACGGCACGCCGCGCGGCAACCACCCCCCTTCGTCGAGGAAGGTCGCGAGGGCGGGATCGGGCGCCACGACCACGAGGTCGCCGACGGCGAGCGAGCCGGGCGGCGACAGGCGGTAGAGCCCTACCGGCACGCTGGCCGTGGTGTTCAGCAACAGGCGCGGACGCGGCGCGGCGGCCAGCGCCAGGCAGGCGAAGAAGCCGGCCCCAATGACCAGCCGCCTCATGACGAGACCCGCGCGCGCAGGCGCCAGGCGCAATGGCGGCGCGCATCGTAGGGTCGAGGCGTCAGGCCCGCCGTCAGGCGATTGTGGACGTGACGCCAATGGTCGGGCGCGATCGCGTGCGGGGCAAAGCCCGCCGCCTCGATGGCGTCGATCGCCGCCAGCCCCCGTTGCACCCGGGTCCAGCCGCCGAGCAGGGCGAGCGCCTCGGCGCCGGGACGCACGCCTGGCAGGGTTGTGCAGGCCTCGGCGAGCCTCGGCGCGCGGAGGATCTCCAGCGCCGAGGCGGTCGTGCCGTAGTCGCCGCCCGTCCAGCGAACGCGGGCGAACACCGCCCCTGGCGCGAAGGCTAGGGTGCGCCGGCGGCGATCGTGGAGGACTTCCGCCCGCGGCTGTCCAAAGCGCAGCCATTCCTCGACACGGCCCCGCCACCAGACCAGATCCACTTCGGTATCGCGCTCGGCGCTCATGTCGGCGTCTCCGGGAACTCACGATCCAAAAGGGCGCGGACCATGTCGGCGACGGTCTGGCCTCGCGCGAAGGCGGCGATCTTGATCCGCCCGCGCGTGGCCGGCGTGACGTCGATCGTCAGGCGCGCGGTGTACGGATTCTGGCGTTCGACCGGGCCGCCGCCCTGCTCGGCGCGGACCCATGCCTCGGCGCCGGCTCCAGCGCCGCGTGGCCGGGCCGCGAAGGGTTTGCCGCTCATCCTTGGAGGGCCTCCAACTCGGCCCCGACCGCGGCGATCTCCGCCGCCGCCGGACCATCGGGCTCCAGCTCCGCGACGGTCTGGCCGCCGGCCATGGCCTGGGCGAACAGCACCCGCTGGCCCACCGTGCGGCGCAGGGCGCCGGTGTCCTGGGCGGCCAGGGCCTCCTGGGTCTCGCGGGCGATCACGGTCCGCGCGCCGCAGCGATTGAGCAGGAAGCGCGCGCGCAGATCGGGGCGATAGATCCGCGCCTCGTCCAGCAGGCGCAGCATCTCGGCCGACGCCCAGCCATCGAGCGGCGAGGGCTGCACCGGCACGACGACAAGGTCGGCGGCCAGGAGCGCCGAGCGCAGCAGCGGCGCCACGCGGGGCGGTCCGTCGATGATCAGGTGGTCGCTGGCCCGCGCCAGGTCGGGCGCTTCGAGATGCAGGGTTTCGCGAGGCAGGCCCACGACCCCGAAGGCGCGCGGCAACCCGGCGTGGCTGCGGGCCTGGGCCCAGTCGAGGGCCGAGGCTTGCGGATCGGCGTCCAGCACGGTGACCCGGCGTCCCTGACCGGCCCAGAGGGCGGCGAGGTTGAGGGCCAAGGTGGTCTTGCCGACACCGCCCTTCTGATTGAGGAAGGCGACGATCATCGGGCCGGCCCCGCGCCCGAGGCGTGCGCCCGCGAAAAGTTAGACTCGGAGTTAGAGTCCAAGTTAGGCCCGTCGCAAACGCTTGTGTCACAAGGGTTTGACGGCGCCTCGTGCGCCTGATGTCCCGATGCCCCTGCGCCCGATCTCACGATAGGGTCTGCGCCCAATGTCACGAGCCCATCCACAGGACGGTCCCCTTGGCGGCTTGCCTCGCCCACCGTCCGGTCCAGGGCGATCTCCACCACCATGGGCAGGATGCGCAGCCGTTCCTGGCCCTGGGCGCGGTCGAGGATCAGCCGGTAGCCCGGCAAGGGCTGGCGATGGACGATGCGCCGGATGTCGAGCGCGAAGTCGGACGGACGGGCGAGGCTCCCGGACTTGTGGTGCAGGTGGGCCAACTCGAACACCCAGCCGCCGACCTGGCGGCCGGCGTGCTTGCGGGCCACGCGATAGAGCCAGCGCTCGATGCCCCCCGTCAGCCGGAAATAGTGGGGGTCGATGCTGAGCACGAGCGAGCGGTCGACCACGCCGCGATAGAACCATTCGGGCAGGACGATCTCCACGCCCTCGACGCGCCCGCCCCGACCGCTGCGCTCCTCCCATTCGTTGATCCAGGAGAACTGCTGGCGGCGCCAATGCTCGCCCTGGCGAATGGTGGTGGCGACCACAGTCGACTGCAGCCGGCGCAGCGCGGCCTTGAACAGGCGGTATTCGGTGGCCCCGGTCGCCCGCCCCACGCCTGTCAGCAACTGATACGGCGTAAAGCGCAGCAGTCGGGAGGTCCGAAACCCTTGGTTCTCGGCGTCGACGATTTGCGAGGCGGCCCAGATCAGCACGTCCGCGTCCCAGATGGTCGCCATGCCGTGCTCGGGCAGGCCGTGGACCTGCACCTCGACATCGCCGGCCCGATAGAGGATCGGCCGGGTGCGACGCGACTTCGACAGCGAGAAGAACGGCCGCTCCATCAGGTCGCGCTGGTCGCGGGGCCTGGCGTCGCCGGTCACGACCACGAAGGGGTCCAGGCGGTCGATCGCGGCAGGCTGAAACAGGGACTGGCGCGCCATGGTCAGGCCTGCCCGCCGTCGGCGGGGGCGGCATGGCGCTTGGCCGGCAACACCTCGCCGACGCCCGGGTCGGTCGTCGAGACCCGCGCGCCGCGATCGGCCCAGGCCTGCAATTCGTCGATCGCGTAGAGCACCCGACCGCCGAGCTTGCGGTAGGCCGGGCCGGTTCCGTATGTGCGGTGCTTTTCGAGCGTTCGGTGGGACAGGCCCAGATAGGCGGCGGCCTGCTGGGTGCGCACGAACCGTGGCGCGCCCGGGGTCGGCGAGGCGTTCATTGGCGGTTTCCCTGGTCTCATGGCGCGGGGCCGGATGGCCCGGCGCGGACCGGGGAAGGCTGGCGAAGCGCCGGCCGGGGCAGGGAGTGCGAAGACGGCGAGCGCGATTTCGCACCCCCGTGCGAGGAAGGCGGCGTGGCGGGATCAGGCCGCCGGATCGGCCGGCCGGCCACCGAGCAAGGCGAGGTACCCCCCACCAACCAGGACGCCGCCGTCACGGACCAGGCGCAGGGTTGCGTCGCGCAGGGCTGAGGTCTTCCAGGGTTCGGCCGCGACGCGGGCGCCGCCCCAAAGCGCCCCGGCGATCTCGCGGTGGACCGCGCCGCAGGCGCGCCCATCGAGCGCCCGGAGCATGGCCTTCAGGCGTTTCCGACGCTGGGGGGTGACCAGGTCGGGCGGCGGCGGCGCCCCCTCCAGGTGGCGCCACAGGCGGGTCAGGGCGCGCAGGCGGTCCGGCGCCGTGGCATCGAGCGGCACGACGGCGGCGAGCGGCTGGCCGGGGTCGGCCGCATGGGCCAGCAGCGCCAGGCGGATCTTGTCGCGGCCGCGTCCCAGCGACCACCAAGCCTCGCCCGGCGCGCGGATGGCCGGACTGTGAAGCCGCGCCCCGACGCTGGCTGGGGCCGGCTGCAGCTGGATCAGTTCGGCGTCGACCTCGGGACGCCACCAGACCTCGACGCGATGGGCCTCAAGCGAAGGATCGATCGGGAAATCGCAGCCCCCAGCGGGCGCTCAGCAGATCCTCGCCGCGCCCCTGGCTCGCCGTCTGGAAGTCGTTCTGGTAGTCTGGATTGCGACGAAGATATTCCCAGGCCAAGTCGGCCGCGGAAAGGTCGTCGAGATAGTCATAGGCTTCCGCGGACCGCCACCGTGAGGCGTCTGGCGACATGAAGAACCTCCGACGAGGCTCGCTCTAAAATTGAGCGGCGGATCGGTTTTTTCCGTGCACGGAGTCAGCGGGAAGCGCCGGGGGTGCGAACGCCCGATGCCACCGTGGCATCACCCTTCGGGCCGCCCTTTCAGAAGGTCGCGATAGCCGGCCGTGGCCATCCATCGGGCCCGCTCGAGATGGACGTCGTGGATGCGCCGCGCCCGCGCGGGGTCGGCCGCGACGTCGAGTCCCAGAATGAGCGCCGCCGCCTCGCGCCAGTCGGCGTGGGCGGCGGCGGCGTCCAGGAGACGCAGATAGGCCTGGAGATGGGCCTGGTCGTAGCCGGTGACCTCGCGGTCGCGGATCGGCGTGTCGCGCAAGGCGCCGTCGGTCATGGTCGTCCCCTCCCCGGCGCGATCCTACTGGATATCGTCAGGGAGGGGACGGCCTCGAACCCGGATCGGGCGATGCGCTGGCGGCATCGCCCCGCAAACCGTCAGGTCGGCGGACGCGGCTTGCCGTCTTCGCCGGGCTTGTCGGTCGCGCGGTCTGGCTTCTGCCGGATCCAGACCAGCGGATGGGGTTCCTCGCCAGCCATCAGCCGGGCGTTGACCGGCTCGGTCCAGGTCGGGTCGTCCAGTTCGACATTGAGGATCGCGCCGCTGGCCGGATCGAGCGGGCGCCAGGCCGCGCCGCACTCGTTGTCGCCGACGAAGGCGCGGAAGGCCGGCGCGCGCGGCGAGATCTTTTCGATCGGGACCAGGCGCACGGCCGCGTCGATCTGCAGGGTGGCGAGGCGGCCGACGAAGATTTCGCCGTCACGCCGGAAGTAGCCGATGGTCGTCAATGGGACCTCCTTTTTGGGCAGGTGGCGGCGGCGCGAAGCAAGTTGGGGGGAGGCTTCGCGCCGCCGCGTCGCTCCGGGCCGGGAGCGCAGCGCGCCCCGACCGGCTCGGGGCGACGGCGTGACGATGTTGGGCGCGCGCCCCGACCTCAAGGGGCGACCGCCGCGCGTGCGGCAAAGACAGGCGCTGGCGAACTCTGGCGAAGACGGCGCGTCTCCGCCGACGGACCCTCTCCAGGGATGCGACGGCGCTGGCGCGTCAATAGACCCCGATGGCGCTGGCCGTCGCAGCGCCGGAGTCCCCGTTGAAATCGTCCCCCGTACCGCATCCCGTCGACGTCCATGTCGGCGCCCGCCTTCGCTTGGCCCGCACGGCGTGTGAGCGCACGCAAGGCGAGCTGGGCCAGGCGATCGGCGTCAGCGCTCAGCAGATCCAGAAATACGAGCGCGGGACAAACCGGATCTCCGCGTCCACGCTTTTCCGGTTTTGCGGATTTCTGGGGCGGCCGGTCGCCTGGTTCTTCGAGGGCCTGGAGCCGAGCGGCTCGGCGTCGGACGGCGGGCCGGACGCCGTCACGGCCCTGATGGCCAGCGGCGAAGGCGCGCGGATGGCCCACGCCATGGCGCGACTGTCGCCGGCCATGCGCCGCAAGGTGCTGGCCGTGGTGCGCGCCTTCCTTCCCGGTCCGCCGAGCGGCGACGCCTGAGGCCTCGCGACGGGCGGGGCGCCCCTTCCGGGGCGCCCCTTTAACGTCAGTCGGCCTTGGGGGTGCTGCGCGACCAGACCAGGGTGTGGACGCCGTCGATGACCACCAGGGCGGCGTTGACCGGCTCGCCGAAGCTGATGTCGTCCAGTTTCACCGACAGGTACTCGTTGTTGTCCTTGCTGATCTTCTTCCAGGCCGCCCCCAGGTCCGTCTGTCCGGCAAAGACCCGGAAGTCGGGACCGCGCTCGCCGGTCTTCTCGACGGGGCGGATGCGGACGGTCTTGACGTTAAGGGTGAGGGTGCGGATGGCGCCCGAGAACGAACCGTCGGCGTTGGCGGTGAAGGTGCCGATCGTAGCCATTGAAGTCTTCCTTCTGTCTTCGGGCCGCGACCATCGCGACCTCGATGGCGATCCCAGGACCGGGGGTGACAGGAGGATCGGCAGCGCGCCTTGCGCGCCCGCAGGCTTGCCGCAGGACCGAAGGCGGCGAGTTTCTTGCCTCGCGAGGAATGGCGGCGCGCCGCCAGGGGATGAAAGTCGGCCGACGAGGTTGCCGGGCCTCCGGCCCCGGTCAGATCGGGCCATGAGAGATCGCGGATGGACGCGCCTGGAGACAGCCGGAAGACTTCAACGGCTACGATCGGTCCTTCGCCGCCGACGCTGGCGGTTTGGGCTTGGGCGCCATCCGCGCCCTCGCCCCCGACGCCGGGACCGTGCGCATCCGCCCTCGCGAGAAGACCGGCGAGTGCGGTCTCGACGTTCGGGTCTTCGCCGGACAGACGGACCTGGGAGCGGCCTGGAGGACGATCGACGAGGGCGGCGACGCGGCTCTGTCGGTGACGCTGGCCAAGATCGGTGAGCGCGAGACGGTCAACGCCGCCTGGTGGTCATCGACGGCGTCCACACCCTGGTCTGGTCACGTAGCGCCCCCAGGCTGACTGACGCCCAAGGGCGCCCCGGAAGGGGCGTCCCGCCCGTCGCGAGGCCTCGACCGCCGCCGCGCCAGCCGCACGGATCGCAAAGCCGAATGAAGGCGCGGTCGATCCCATGGGATCGACCGCGCCTCACGCGTCATGGCCATCCGGGGCGGGCCTGTCGCCCGCCCCGCGCCGCACCTAGCCCGCCGCGCTTTGCGCTTCGGCCTCGGCCTCCAGTCCTGGCCCTTCGGCTTCAGCTTCGGGCTCACCCTCGGCCGCCTTCGCCCATGGCAAGGGCCGCCCTGGCGTGCGCAGGCAGGCCGGGAGCCACCGCGCGCCGACCAACTGCGGCTCGGCCGCCTCGATCATTTCGGTCTTGCGCAGGCCGGTCAGGCGCTCGGCCGCCTCTGGCGAGACCGCCTCGGTCACCGCGTCGAGGATTTGTCCCTTGGTGACCGCCCCAAGGTAACGATGGGCGGTCGGAGACCACCAGTCGCTCATGTCCAGGTCCAGGGCGCTGGCCAGCCGGTCGGCGTGCTTCCACGCCATCGGCCGGTTGTCCCAGCCGCGCACCGCGTCCAGCGATAGGCTCACGCAGTGGGCCATGAGGCTCATGCGGCTGTCGGCGTCGAGCCCGACCACGAACGCCCAGTAGGCGTCGGGGTCGTCGGGCATCTGCCGCGCCCAGGCGTCATGGCGCTCGGCGTTGGCGCGGGCGGCGGGGCTGTCATCGATCCCGTCGCCATCGGCCGCGAGGTTGCGAGAGCCGAGCTTGACGTCCAGGCACGAGGCGTAGCCGCCGCTCCCCCGGAACACCCGCAACAGCAGGGCATGGGTCAAGGCGACCAAGGCGAGGTCCGGGTCCTGGGCCAGGGCGTGACGCAGGGCGGTGCTGCGATGGGCGGTCAGGTCGGCGCGAACGCGCGGCGAAATCGGCGCGTTGGCCTCGCCGAGCGGCTCCTCGAATTGGCCGGGCGCGTCGTCCTCGTCGTCTTCGGCCTCGTCGTCGCCGTCGTCCTTCGCCTGGGCCGCGTCGTCCGCCTCGGCTTCGGTTTCGGCCTCGGCCGGGGGCTCGTCCTCGGGCCGGACGTAGCCGCGCTCGATTCGGGTCTCGCCGTCGTAGCCCAAGACCACGAACGCGCCCGCGCGCGCCTTCTCCACCGGATCGAAGCCGTAGGACTCGGCCAGGGCGTCCAGTTCCTGGTCGATCTGGCTCAGCCGGGCCTCGGCGTCCTCGGGCAGTTCGGCAAGATCGGGGTAGCGCTCGATCAGTCCATCGCGCTCGGCGTAGAGGTTGGTGCGCAGAGCCTCCTCTTCCGGCGCGCGCGGCAAGGCGCGTTCCCAGATGCGCCCGCAGCCATGGTCATTGGGGTAGGCCAGATAGGCGGCGGTCCACTTCCACCCCTCGGCGTCACGCAAGGCGACGGCCTCGGCCTGCAGTTTCTCGGCCACCAGCCTGTCGAGCAAGCCGACATCTTCCAGCCAGCCCTCGCCCGCCTCCGTGAAGAGGTCCACGAGCAAGGCGCCGCCCGCCGCGACATAGGCGTCGACGCCCACATAGAGGGCGCGCGGGTCGTCGGCCGCGACCTTGGCCTGGGTCATGGCGCGGCGGATGGCGTAGGTCTGGCGCTGGTGCGGCGCCAACTGAGCATAGACCTGCATCTGCCGCTCGGTGTCGGGATTGACCGCGAAGGCCATGATCTGGTCCAGGGTCAGGCCGCCCTCGCGGTAGAGGTCGAGCAGGGCGGGCGCGACCGCGCCCATGCGCAGGCGTTGGCGCACGGTGTTGGGCGAGACGCCCGACCGCGCCGCGATCTCCTCGGCGCTGTAGCCCTTGCGCTCGGCGAGGTCTTTCCAGGCTTCGAACTGGTCGGCCGGGTGCATGTCGCAGCGCGAGGTGTTCTCATCGAGGGAAATTTCGCCGGGATCGTTGAGCGTATCCACCACGCAGCGCACCGGCTCGGCCTTGCCCAGCAGCTTGCGCTTGGCCAGCAGCCGAAGGGCCTGACGGCGGCCTTCGCCGATGGTGACGAGGTAGTAGCCGCTGGCCTCGCCGCTCTCCTTCACCTCGGGCTCCACCACCAGGGGCTGGAGAAGGCCCTTGTAGCGGATGCTGGCCGCGCGAGCCTCGATATCCTGGGCGCTGTGGCTGACGCGGCGCACGTTCTTGGGCGAGGCCTTCAGCTTGTTGAGGGCGATTTCACGCACCTCGCCGGTCTGGATCAGGGGCCGCTCGGCCTTGCTGGCGGTTAGAGCGGGCTGGGCTTGGATGGTCATGTCTGCCTCCTAGGGGCTGGTCGCAGGCGCAAGGCGCGCCTGCGGCCTTGCCCGTCGGCGAGACCGGGGGTGCAAACGGAGGGGCGGCTTCGCGGGGACCCGGCTGCAGGGCGTGAGGGTTCGTCGTGGCGAGGCGGCGCGGGGCGCCCGAAGCTGGGCGGAAGACGATCCGAAGTGCGCCGGGGGCGGAGCCCCAAGTCCCACGGGCGCGGGAGCGCCCGGCAAAGACCCCCGTCGATCGCCGGCGAACCCGACCTTCGGCGGATCATCTGACCGCCATACCCGTTCAGGCCTCATGGCCAAGCCAAGCCTCGCCAGCCAAAAGAAGGTGACCGCCGAGAACCTCGCCGGGCTCGGCGTCGATCGCTTGGCGGAAATCCTGGTCGAGGTCGCCGAGACCCGGACGGACCTCAAGCGCCGGCTGCGCATGGAATTGGCCGCTGGCCTCGGCGCGACCCATCTCGTCCCCGAGATCGACAAACGACTGGGCGCCTTGGAGACCAGCCGAGGCCAGGTCACCTGGCGCCAGAAGCCCGCCTTCCTGCGCGACCTGGACGCCCTGCGCGGCCTGATCGCCGAGCGCCTCGGTCGCCAGGAGCCGGACGCGGCCCTGGAGCGGCTCTGGCGCTTCCTGGCGACCTACGCCCAGACCTCGCCGCGCCTGCGCGAGCGAGAGGACGCCTTCGAGGCCGTCTACGCTCAAGCGGCGGGCGACCTTGGCCGCCTGTTGGCCGGCCATGATCCGCACCTCGCCGCCAACGCCCTGGTCGATGCGGCGGCCGCCGCGCCCCAGGCGTGGTCGCACTGGATGCCGCGCGCCTTGGCGGCGACGCCCAAGGCGACGGACCAGATCGCCCTGACCCTGGCCCAGGCGCGCGCCAAGGCCGCGCCCGGCTGGATCGTCGTCATCCGCCACCTGGCCGACGCGGCCGGCGACGTCGAGGCCTACGCCGCCACCTACGCCGCCCCGGCCCTGGAGACGCCGACGGTGGCGATCGCCGTGGCGCGCCGGTGGTTGGCGGCCGGCCAGATCGAGATGGCGGGCGAGGTCCTGCGGCGCGCCGCGCCCAAGCCGAGGGGCTTGCGCGGGCGCTTGGCCGCACCGGACTTCGAGTGGGAGACCGCCTGGATCGACTACCTGGAGGCCGCCGGCGACACCGCCGGCGCCCAGGCGGTGCGTTGGGCTTCGTTCCAGCGCACCCTGGACGTCGCTCGGGCCAAGGCCTTCGTCGGACGCCTCGACGGCTTCGACGACGTCGAGGCCGAGGGCGAGGTCTTCGCCTATGCCCGCGCGCACGACGACTTCCAGAGGGGCCTGGCCGTCCTGATGGCCTGGCCCGCCTTGGCCGAAGCCAGCCAAATGATCATCGACCGGGGCGACGGGGCCAAGGTCGAGCCGGACCAGGCCGAGGCCTGGGCGGCCAAGCTGCGCGCCCGCTTTCCCGCCGCCGCCCACCGCCTTTTGCGCCGGGCCGCGGCCGCCGCCTTCAAGCGCCGGGAACTGAAGCTGTCGCAACGCCTAACCGAAGAGGCCGACAGCATTCCGGTCTGACCACCGCGACAATCTGACCGCCCAGATCACAGCCCGGCGACCTGGAGAACCAGGCGGAAATTCCTATCTAAGACCCTGACAAGACACGGGAGTTTCGAGGCTCATGGCTGGTGGATGGACCCACGACGGGGGCGTTCTGGATCAGATCGAAGACACCGTCACCGACGGGGTTCTCAACGCACGCGCCCGCCTCCCGGCCGGAGAAAGCCTGCTGTTCTGCGTCGAATGCGGCGAGGACATTCCCGAGGCGCGCCGGCGCGCCCTGCCCGGCTGTCGCACGTGCATCGAATGCCAGGCGGGGCGCGACAAGCAGGTCGTCTTCAGCAGCATCAATCGCCGCGGCAGCAAGGACAGCCAGTTGCGCTAGCCCGGTCACTCTGGGACCTGGACGCCGCGGCGGCCGTTCCTTCGCGAGAGTCAAACGCCTTGCCACCCCTTTCCAACGGTCCACGGTCCTACCCATGACCCGCACCCCACGCGCTCGGTCGCTGATCGCCGTCGCCGTCATCGGCGATCGCGGCTACCTCGAAACCCACCCGTCCACCATGCACTTGGGGGCCGGCCGCGACGGCCAGGTCGTCGTCTGGCTCGACGAGCCGGAAGGTGACGGGCCCGTCCTCGACCAGACCCGGCCCGATCGGCCGCCAGAGGTCGAGCTCCATGGCCAGGGCGCTCCCCCGTCCGCCTTGCTGCACCATCCATGCGCCCAGCACGCGGAGGTCTTCTTCGACGCCCTGGGCGATCCCGAGGCCGCGCCGCTGGGATGGTGGCATGCGCGGATCTGGCTGAGGGCGGCCTAAGGCCGCGTCCATCTTGCACCCACGCGCCTGATCGTTAGCGTTGGGATCCTTGGTCTTCTGGAGCGCCCCCTCGGATGTGCAACCTCTATGCCTTGATGAAGGCCCGCGCCGAAGTCGCGGCCCTGGCGCGCGCGATGTCCGACCTCAACAACAACCAGCCGCCCATGCCGGGGATCTATCCCGACTACGCCGCGCCGATCATCACCCATGGCGAGGACGGCCAGCGGATCATGCGCGACGCGCGGTGGGGCATGCCGTCTTCCAAGCAGGGCCTGCGCGAGGCGGCGAGCCTGCGCGCCGACAAGCTGCGGGCCAAGGGCACGGAGTTCGACTTCGCCGAGCTTCTGAAGATGGAGCCGGACAAGGGCACCACCAACATTCGCAACACCACCAGCACGACGACCGGACGCACCAACCAGCATTGGGCGCCGTGGCTTGGCGCCGGCAGCCGCTGCCTGGTGCCGTTCACCTCGTTCGCCGAGCCCGACCAGGATCACGAGCGGACCCGCAAGAACATCTGGTTCGCCCTGGATGAGAGCCGGCCCATCGCCTTCTTCGCGGGGATCTGGACCCCACATGCCTGCGTGCGAATGATCAGCAAGGGCTGGGAGGAGATCGTCGCCTACGGCTTCCTGACGACGGACTCGGCCCAGCCGGTCAAGACCTACCACTCCAAGGCCATGCCGGTGATCCTGACCGAGCCGGAAGAGTGGGACCTCTGGATGAGCGACGCGCCTTGGACCGAGGTCGCCAAGCTGCAACGCCCCTTGCCCGATCGCCTGAAGATCGTGGCCATCGGCGGCAAGAGCGACGAGCTCGTCCCCGCCTAGCGGCCCGTGTCCGGCGGCGTCCACGACCAGGGCCCGTCGTAGAGGTGGGGGAAGACAGCCACGTCGGTGGACCCGCACCCCTCCTCGCCAGCGCAGGACAGCCGCGCGGCGATGTCGGCGATCTTGACGTGGGTGCGGTCGCCAAATTTCTCGAGCAGGTCCTCCGGCGTCCATTCGATCAGCCGTGGGCATTCGCGACAGCAGATGGCGAGTGAATAGCCCTTGGTCAGGAAGGTCCTCACCGTGTCGGTCCCCACCTGCCCCAGGTGAAAGCGGCGGACGAGCTGTTCGGGCGGCCGCTGCAGCGTGGAAGGCGGTCGGTTCGACATCCAGGGCGATCTCCGCGGCGAGTGGGCCAGGTCAGTCCTGGTCCGCGTCAGGCCAGGTTCGGGGAGCGACAAGGGCCTCCCGACGTTTCGGAACGGAGGTAATCCATGTCCGATCCGTTCGCACCCCCACCACCCCATCCCGAGCCCGGCGGCCCGCCGCCGGAGATCCCGCCCGACGGGCCCCCGCCCGAATTCGGCGAGCCGATCATTCCCTTCGAGGATCCGGGACCGCCGCTCGCGCCGGACGACGACCGCCCATACGACCCGCCGCCGCGCGTGGCGTAGCCGCCCGTCAATGCCCGCCTTCGACCCACGGCACGCCGGCGTCCCGGAAGGCCTGGGCTAGCGCCGCCTCCAGGTCCAACGACTCCCACTGGCGCATCGGATTGAGGTGCTCGGTCAGGACCGGCACGAGCCGGACCCCGAAACGCTTGGCCGCGCTGCTGGCCTTGTAGCCGGTCTTGTGCTGGTCGAAGCGCAGGTCCGGATCGCGCGAGGTCTGGCCGACATAGAGGCCCCAGGGATCGGCGCGGCGCGGGTCGTGCAGCATGACGACATACACCGAGTGCTTGGCGCCCTTGGCGCGGTGGGTCGTGGCCTTGAACGCGCGGGCCGCGCGCTCGGCTTTCGGCCACCAGGAGGGCAGGCTGGGCTGGACCATCGCCGAAGCCTACGGATCAAACGGGCCAACGCCAATCGGCCGGCATCGTCGGCGGCTTTGCCGCTGATGCCGTTTCGGGCGCCGAATGGGACGGCTAGTCGTCGTCGGGCGAGCCAAACAGCCGCACGACCAGGATCGCGTCCGGGTCGCCATCGTCGGCCATCTCCAGCGTCTCGGGGCTGTTTTTTTCGGACACGAAGATGTCGAGATGGGCCTCGTGGACCTCGGTCCAATTCAGCATCTCGCCCGGCATCACGACCCGCATGTCAGGGTCGAACCGCCGCAGTTGTGCGATCAACTCACCGACGTTGAGCGCCGCGTACGGGTCGCGCCGGGCGGTGACGGCGTCCTGCCGCCGCTGCAGATAGGCCCAGGCGCGGCGAAGGACGACGAGCGGCCGGCGCCGCCAGCGTTGGGCGCGCGTGTCAGACAATCCGAGCCCAGGCATGGAAAACGGTCCCTATTGGCGCCAAAGGCGAAGATCACGAGGAAGGCGGCGCAGACCATCGCCACGAGGAAGACGATCGCCAGGACCAGGCGCGAATAGCCCGGTCGGCGCTGGTCGGACGGCGGGTCCAAGGTCAACTGCCGCTGGCGAGGAACTGGCGAACCTTCTCGACGGACGGCCCGGCCTCGTTGACCGCCTGCTGCAGCACGTCGGCCGATACGCCAAGGGTCTTGGTCCAATAGCGGACCTCGTAGTCCTCGTTCATGTTGATGCGGCTGGCGTCTTGCGGGCCGGTCTTGGACGTGTCGTCTGACATGGCGCGTCTCCCTGTTGGGGGACGAAGGCGCGAAGACGAAGGCGGGTTCCTCGCCAGTTGTCGTTTGACGGTCGGCGCCATGCGCTCAAGCCAGCCAAGCTTACGTCAACTTCGGTCGCCGCCAAAAAATTCTGATTCCTCTCAAACCCTTGGCCCGCCTGCATCTTGGCCTTGGCGCGCGCCTGCGCCGCACCCCTGGCCCCGTTGACTCTCGCCAACCAGCGAGAACAAAGATGGAACACAGTCATTTTGTCAGCATGAACCCCTCACGCACCCCTGCCGCGCTCGACGCGCTCCGCCGCCAGGTCCGCGCCCTCGAAATCGAGAGCCAGGCTAGCCGCGCGGTGCTGCCGTTCGGGGTGGCGGAAATCGACGATCGCCTCCCTGATGGCGGTCTGCCGGTCGGGGCGCTGCACGAGGTGGCCGGCGGGGCGGACGGCGCCCTGCACGGCGCGGCCGCCGCCAAGTTCGCCGCCGGCGTCCTGGCGCGCATGGACGGCCCGGTGCTTTGGTGCCGCCGCCATCCGGATCTCTTCGCGCCCGCCTTGGCCCGGGTCGGCCTGCCACCTGACCGGATCATCTTCGCCGACGCCGGCGATGAGGATGGTGTCCTGGCGTCCATGGAGGAGGGACTGCGCTGGCCGGGCTTGGCGGGCGTGGTCGGCGAGGTCTCCAAGCTCTCGATGACGGCCTCGCGAAGACTGCAGCTGGCGGCCGAGAAGAGCGGGCAGATGGCCATCGCCATACGCCGCTGGAAACGGACCGCCGACGCCGCGGAGCTCGGCCGGCCGACGGCGGCCTACAGCCGATGGCGGGTCTCGGCCATGCCCTCCTCACCCCTGCCCACCGCCGGCGTCGGTCCCGCTCGCTGGTTTCTCGAACTTTTCCGTTGCCGCGCCGGGCAAGCCTTCGACCTTGAGATAGAAGCCTGTGACGCAAAGGGTCATCTCCGTCTTCCTGCCCCACTGGCCGACCGACCGGCTGGCGCGCACGCAGGCCAAGACCATGGGCAAGGCCGCGCCGCCGCCTGACACGCCAGTGGCGATGGTCGGGCGCATCGGTCGTCGCCGCGCCGTGGCCGCGATGAACCCGGCCGCCGTCGAGGCGGGCCTGCGGATCGGCCAGGCGGTCGCCCAGGCCACGGCCATGACCAAGGGCCTCGTCCTCCACGATCTCGACGCGGAAGGCGACGCCGCCGCCCTGATGCGGTTGGCGCTCTGGGCGCAACGCCGCTTCTCGCCGGTCGTCGCGCCGGACGGCGCCGAGGGCCTGGTCATCGACGCCACCGGCTGCGCCCACCTGTTCGGCGGCGAGGAGAAGATGCTGATCGACCTGCGCGCGCGCCTGGCCAAGGCCGGCTACGCGGCCCAGTTGGCGATCGCCGACAGCTGGGGCGGCGCCCACGCCCTGGCCCGCTATTCGCGGCGATCGATCTTCGTGGTCGAGCCGGGGAGCACGGGCCGGGCGCTGAAGGACTTGCCGGTGGCGGCGCTGCGATTGCCGGCGGACCTTGTCCAGACCCTGTCGCGCCTCGGGTTCGACACGATCGGCGAATTGGAGGCGACCAAGAAGGGCCCCTTGGCCCACCGCCTCGGGATGGAGCCGGTGCGCCGCCTGGACCAGGCGCTCGGGCGCACGGCCGAGCCGATCGAGCCGGCGCAAGCGCCCGAGACCTTGCGCGTGCGCCGCGTCTTCGCCGAGCCGATCGGCGCGCCCGAGACCATGGCCCGCTATCTTGGCCAGCTGACGGGCGAGCTCTGCGCGGCCCTGGAGGCGGTTGGCCTCGGGGCCCGGCGCCTGGACGCCTACTTCATGCGGGTCGATAACCGCGTCGAGACCGCCCGGATCAGCCTGGCCCAGCCCTCCCGTGACGTCCCGCGCCTGGCCAAGCTCTTGTGCGAGAAGCTGGAGACGGTCGATCCGGGCTTTGGGGTCGAGACGATGCTGCTGGCCGCGCCGGGGGCCGAGCCGCTGGGCTGGCGCCAGGGCGACGGCATCGGCGCCAGCCGCCCCGCCGCCGACATCGCCGGGCTCGTCGACACCCTTAGCGTGCGCCTCGGGGCCGAGGCGGTCTACAAGATCGTCAACGTGCCCAGCGACCTGCCCGAACGCTCGGTCAAGAGGGCGCCGGCGCTGTCGCCCGCCGAGACCGGCGAGGCCACGCCCTGGCCGCGTCCCGAGCGGCTCTTTCGTCACCCCGAGCCGATCGAGACCCTGGCGGCCCTGCCCGACCACCCGCCGGTCGCCTTCACCTGGCGCGGGGTGCGCCGTCGCGTGGCCCGCGCCGACGGTCCCGAGCGGGTGTTTGGCGAGTGGTGGCGCTCGGACGCGGAGCTGACCCGATCGCGCGATTACTTCCAGGTCGAGGACGACGGCGGCGAGCGGTTCTGGATCTTCCGCGATGGCGACGGCGAGGACGCCGCGTCCGGCTCGCAGCGCTGGTTCCTGCATGGGGTGTTCGGATGAGCGCCGTCACCGCCTCCCCGGCCGATCTCGGCGACTATGTCGAGCTCCATTGCGCCTCGCATTTCTCGTTGCTACGCGGCGTGTCCTCGCCGGGCGAGCTTTTCGAGGAGGCCGCGCGCCTGGGCTATCGGGCCCTGGCGATCTGCGACCGCAACAGCTTGGCGGGGGTCGTGCGCGCCCACGTCGCGGCTAAGGCGACGGGCGTGCGCCTGATCATCGGCTGCGAGCTGGCGCTGCGCGACGGTATGGTGGTGCTGGTCTTCCCCACCGACCGCGCCGCCTATGCGCGCCTCTGCCGCCTGTTGTCCCTGGGCAAGGCCCGGGCCGGCAAGGGCGCCTGCGACCTTGGCCTTGAGGACCTGGCCGCGCACGCGCAGGGCCTGATCCCGATCCTCGTGCCCAAGGACGCCGACGAGGCCTGCGCCGTGCAGCTCAAGAAGCTGACGGCGATCTTCGGCGCCGACACCCACCTGGCCCTCACCTTGCGCCGCCGGCCGGGCGAGGCCCTGAGGCTCCACGACCTTGCGGCCCTCGCCAGGGCCGCCGGCGCGACCCCGGTCGCCACCAACCGGGTCCTGATGCACGACAAATCCCTGCGCCTGCTGCAGGACGTCGTCACCTGCATCCGCGAAAAAACCACGATCGATGACGCGGGCTTTCGGCGCGAACGCGAGGCCGACCGCTACCTGAAGGCGCCGGGCGAGATGCAGCGCCTGATGACCCGCCACCCGGAGGCGATCGCCGCCTCCATCGCCTTGGCCCGGCGCTGCGGCTTTTCGCTGGAGGAGCTGACCTACCAGTACCCGCACGAGGTGGCGGAACCGGGCCGCACGGCCCAGGAGACACTGGAGCGCCTGACATGGGAGGGCGCGGCGCGGCGCTTTCCCGACGGGGTGACGCCAGAGGTCCGCCGACTGCTGGTCCATGAGCTGAACCTAATCGGCCAGCTCGGCTACGCGCCCTACTTCCTGACCGTCAATTCCATCGTCGTCTTCGCCCGCAGCCAGGACATCCTGTGCCAGGGCCGCGGCTCGGCCGCCAATTCGGCGGTCTGCTATGTCCTGGGCATCACCTCGATCGATCCGGAGCGCAACGACCTGCTGTTCGAGCGCTTCGTGAGCCAGGAACGCGACGAGCCGCCCGACATCGACGTCGACTTCGAGCATGGCCGGCGCGAGACCGTCATGCAGTGGGTGTTCGAGACCTATGGCCGTCATCGTTCGGCCATCGTCGCGGTCGTCCAGCGTTTCCGGCCCAAGAGCGCGGTCAAGGACGTCGGCAAGGTCCTTGGCCTGCCCGAGGACATGACCGAAGCGCTGAGCAACCAGGTCTGGAGCTTTTCCCGCGAACAGATCGAGGAGAAGCACGCCAAGGACGTTGGCCTGGACCTCACCGATCGGCGCCTGCGCTTGACCCTTGAGCTGGCCGCCCTGCTCCTCAACACCCCGCGCCAGTTCTCCCAGCATCCCGGCGGCTTCGTCCTGACCGAGGATCGGCTCGACGAACTCGTGCCGATCGAGCCGGCGCGCATGGACGGGCGCCAGATCATCGAATGGGACAAGGACGACATCGACGTCCTGAAGTTCATGAAGGTCGATTGCCTGGCGCTGGGCATGCTGACCTGCCTCAAGCGCGGCCTGGACCTCTTGCAACAGCACAAGGACGTGGCCCTCGACCTGGCCACCATCCCGCCGGAGGATCCGCGCACCTATGCGATGATCCGGCGGGCCGACACGCTCGGCGTCTTCCAGATCGAGTCCCGGGCCCAGATGGCGATGCTGCCGCGCCTGAAGCCCCGCAGCTTCTACGACCTGGTCATCGAGGTGGCCATCGTCCGCCCTGGCCCGATCCAGGGCGACATGGTCCACCCCTATCTTCGCCGCCGCGAAGGCAAGGAGGCGGTCAGCTACCCCAAGCCCGAGCTGGAAAAGGTGCTGGGCAAGACCCTGGGCGTGCCGCTCTTCCAGGAGCAGGCCATGCGGGTGGCGATCGAGTGCGCGGGGTTCACGCCCGGCGAGGCCGACCAATTGCGGCGGGCCATGGCCACCTTCAAGTTCACCGGCGGCGTCTCGCATTTTCGAGACAAGCTGGTGGGCGGCATGGTGGCGCGCGGCTATGACGAGGCCTTCGCGCTGCAGACCTTCGCCCAGTTGGAGGGCTTTGGCAGTTACGGCTTTCCGGAAAGCCACGCCGCCAGCTTTGCGCTTTTGGCCTACGCCTCGTCCTGGCTGAAGTGTCACCACCCCGACATCTTCTGCGCGGCCCTGCTCAACAGCCAGCCGATGGGCTTCTACCAGCCCAAGGAAATTGTCCGCGACGCCAAGGAGCACGGCGTCGAGCTCCGCCCCGTGTGCGTCAACGCCTCGCGCTGGGACTGCACGCTCGAACCGCTTGGCGACACCGGCCGGTTCGCCGTGCGGCTGGGCTTGCGCCTCGTGCGCGGGCTGAAGGAGACCGACGCGGCGCAACTGATCCTGGCCCGTGGCGAGGATCCCTATCAGGCCATCGACGAGGTCGCGCGGCGCTCGGGGATCGGGACGGGCGCGCTGGACGCGCTGGCGCGGGCCGACGCCTTCGGGCCCGAACTGCAGCAGCAGCGTCGCCAGGCATCGTGGGCCATCAAGGCGCTGCGCGATGCGCCCCTGCCGCTGTTCGACCATGCCGGCGCGTCCGAGCTCAACGAGCCGGCGCCAGCCCTGAAACCGATGACGGAAGGCCGCGAGATCATCGAGGACTTCAGCCACCTGGGCCTCAGCTTGCGCCGCCATCCGCTGGCCTTGCTGCGCGAGGACCTCACCGCGTTGGGGCGCGCGCCCTGCAAGACGGCGGCGACCGCCAAGGACGGCCGGTTCGTCAAGACGGCGGGCCTGGTCCTGGTCCGCCAGATGCCCGGCACGGCCAAGGGGGTGATGTTCATGACCATCGAGGACGAGACCGGCGTGGCCAACCTCGTCATCTGGAAGACGCTCTACGAAAAGCAGAGGGCAATCGCCCTGTCGGCCCACCTGATCGGCGTGGACGCCCGGGTTCAGCGCGAGGGCGACGTGGTCCATCTGGTCGCCTACCAGCTCCACGACCTCAGCGGGGTGCTGGGCAAGCTACAATCCAGGTCCAGCGATGCGGGCGACCTGGCCTGGGCGCGCCGCAGCCGCAACTTCTGTTGACGTCGCCGGACCATGCGCCAGCCGAGCGGCAAGCAGGACTGCGCTCAGGTCTCAGGCCGCGAGCTCTGGGCCACGCCCGCCGCCGCGACGGCCTGGGCGTCCGGGTCGGCCGGTTCGGCCCGGATGGCGCGCACCCCGTCACGGGCGATGACTTCCCAGACCGCCTCGTCGCGCCAGATTTCGACCGTTGCGGCGGCGGCATGATCGCGAAGGAGTTGGAAGGCCCGCTGGCGACAGTGGTCCGGCGGCAGCGTCGCAAGTTCGCGGTGCACCGCGACTTGGTTGGCGGCGAGGCAAACGAAGGTGAAGGCGACGTCCATGGCGCGAGCTTAGCAGCGCTGCTCAAACGTCACCGTCGAAAATCGACCCTGCCGGCGTTCTCAAGGCTTGCGCGCGAACGCCGTCAGGAAGTCGGCGATCAGGGGGCCGGCCAGGGCCTCGAACCGCTCGACGGCCGCCAGGGGCACGCGAGCGACCAGGCCGCCCGGAAACTTGCCGATCGATCCCCCGGTCAGGGCGATGGCGAGCTGAAGCTGGTCGCGGGCGTCGCGGGCAGTTGCTGAGGCGCCGATCGCCGCGACCGTGGCGCCGTCGGGAAAGAGGAACTCGTAGCGCGCCACCCGGCTGGAGGCGGTCGCATAGGCTTCGAAGCGCGCGCGCCGCGCGGCGATCTCAAACTGAAGAATCTGGGCGGCCGACGGCTCGGCGACGACGTCCGAAGGCGGCGCGGTTTTGGCGTTGATGGCCATACTAACTCAGATAGGCATGGCCGTCCGAACCGGTACCGAGGCGTATCGACACGCCACGCCTACGCCGGAGCGCGATGACCTGTTCGCTGGACCACCGCCGCCCGAGGCCGCCATTGGCCCAGCGACGCCCGCCAGGCCAAAGCCCCGCGGGCCCTAGCCCTTTTGGCGATCGCCCTTGTCGCCTTGGCCGCGGCCGGCGTCATGCTCGGCGTGCCGGCGTTGGTCGGCGGCCAGCGACTTGCCGACGTCGACCTCATCCTTGAAATGTCCCTGGTCGTCGCGGCGCACGAAGCGCTTGTCGCCAGGGGTGGGTTCGATCAGTTCGCGTTTGGACATCAGCGCGTCGCCTCCATGGAAAAGCGAATCCCCGACAGGCTAAACTATTCCGCGCGCGACCTGCACCTAGCGGCCGGCGCTAGCTTGCGGCGGGGCCGCGCTCGCGGCTCAAGCCGCGCCCGTGCCCTTGCGCACGACGCTGATCTTGCCGCCGGCCTCGAGCGTGGCCAGCCTCACCTCGTCCACCGTCTCGACCTGCTCCATGCGAAGGCCTTCCTCCAGGTCGGCCTTGCTGATGGCGTGGCGACGCATGGCGGCGGGGTCGGCGACCCCGTCACGAACCAGGATGACCGGCCGCCCCTTGAACAGCCGCGCCAGCATGCCCCAGCGCAAGGTCGCCATGGCGATCAGGCGATGGAGCACGACGACCACGAGGGTAGCGGCCAGGCCGCCGAAGAACGGGGCCTTTCCGGTCATGGCGCGGCTGATGTTGGAGCCGACGATGATGGCCACGAAGATGTCGAGCGGCGTGATCTGGGAGAAGGTGCGCCGGCCGGCGATGCGGATGCAGACCACGCCGAACAGGAAGAGGACAACGGCGCGGGCGCAGAGCTGGAGGACACTGGCCTCGCCGGTGTCGGGACCGATCAGCACGCGGAAGGTTTCCATGCGGATCGAACGCGAAAGGACCCGCCCCGGGTCCTTGAAGATGGCCTAGCCGGCGATCACGCGGGCCGCGGCGGCCCCGTCGCGCACGGCCAGGACCGTGAAGGCGACGCCGCGCAGGGCGTCGTAGTTTTCCCAGAAGGCCGTCAGGTTCTTGAGAAACGCCGGGTCGAGGTCGCCTGTCGCGTGCACCTTGGCGAACAGATGCGAGACGGCCGCCACCGCCAGGATCCGATCGTTGCGCAAGGTCAGGCCGTCCTCGGACTGCTCGGCCTCGATCAAGCCGATCAGGCGCACCGCGAGCAAGGTCCCTGGCGCCGAGGGTTCGTCGCCCAGAACAAGGATGTCGAGCGGGTCTCCGTCCTGGCCGCGCGTGCCGGGCACGAAGCCGAAGTCGAGCGGAAAGCTCATGCCGTCCGGCAGCATCCGCTTGAGCTCGAACGCGCCGCTTTGCGGATCGTAGGCCAGCTTGCCGCGCCGGCCCTTGGGAGTCTCGATGACGGCGCGGCAGGTCAGAGCCTGGACGTCGAGGCGATGATCCAGGCGGGTCAGGTCGCTCATCACCGGTCCTCCAGCTCGATCCAGGTCGGGGCGTGGTCGCTGGGCCGCTCGCCCGCCCGGGCGAACCGGTCGACGTCGGCCGTCTTCAGGCGCGGGGCCAGGTCCGGGCTCAGCAGCAGGTGGTCGATGCGCAGGCCGGCGTTGCGGTCGAACCTTCGGCGCAGATAGTCCCAGAAGGTGTAGATCACCTCGCCGGGATGGCGCGTGCGCAGGGCGTCGATCCAGCCCTGCTCGAGCAGGCGGGCATAGGCGGCGCGGACCTCGGGCCGAAAGAGCGCGTCCTCGCGCCAGCGGTCGGGGACATAGACGTCGAGGTCGGTGGGAATGATGTTGTAGTCGCCGGCCAGCACCACGGGACGGTGCTCGTCCAGCAGCCCTCGCGCGTGCGCCTCGAACCGCTCGAGCCAGCGCAGCTTGTAGTCGTACTTGGGCCCGGGCGCGGGGTTGCCGTTTGGGAGATAGAGGCAGCCGACCACCAGCTGGCCGATCTCGGCCTCGATATAGCGGCTGTGAAGGTCTTGCGCGTCGCCTGGCAAGCCGCGCCGGCGTTCCTTCGGCGCGGCGCCGCGCGCCAGGATGGCCACGCCGTTCCAGGCGCTCTGGCCGTGCCAGATGGCGCCGTAGCCGGCGCGTTCGAGCTCGGCGACCGGAAAGCGCGCGTCAGGCGCCTTGAGCTCCTGCAGGCAGGCCACGTCGGGCTGGGTTTGCTCCAGCCCGGCCAGCAGGGCCGGGAGACGCGCGCCCACGCCATTGACGTTGAAGGTGGCGATCCGCATGCGTTCAGCCTCCCGGGGCATTCAGCTCGACCCGCACGCCGTTGGGGTCGGTCACATAGATCTGTCTCAGCGCCCCGCCGGGCGTGACCTCGGTCTCGTAGGCGACGCCCAGCGCGTCGAGCCGGGCGCGCTCGGCGTCGAAGTCGGCGATGCGCAGCGCGAAATGGTTGAGGCTGGAGGTCTGGCTGCCGCCCTTGTCCTGCGCGGTTTCGACCAGGTGGACCAGATCGTGTCCGCCCGCATAGAGCCAAAGGCCCGGAAAATCGAAGGCCGGGCGGGGACCGACGCAAAGGCCGATGACCCGGACATAGAAGTCGCGGCTTTGCTCAAGGCGCGCGGTCTTGATGGCCACGTGGTCCAGGCGACGGACAGGGATCGGCGCGGTCATCTCGGCTCCTTGTCAGCTTGGCCGATCCAGTCGTCCAGCGTGATCGCCAAACGCATGATCGGGCCAACGGCGCCACGCGATCGCGGCGGATCGACATCGCGTCGGCCCAGGAGCCCGCACGGCCCGGCGGTTCGATCGGCTTGCCCAAGGACCGACGGCCCCTCGGCCGGACGGAACGCTGCCCACGCCTCATGCGTAGTTTCAACGCGTCCGGGACAGGTCTCGCTCGAGATCCAGGCCCGGGCGAAGGGTTTGCCAGGAGGTTTGACGATGGTCATGCAACGCTGCGACAGCCGACATTCGGTCCCGAGCGCCACCTTCGTTGCGAAGCGATCCGACCAGGCCTCGCGCCGCCGCGTCCAAGCCGCGCTCTTCAAATAGGTCAGGCTTGGCGCCGCCGGCGCCAGGCCGCCCCAACATCCGAGGCCCACGGCCTCCCGCTCGCCGTCCACGGCTTGAGCGAACACCGCGCCCCGGCCTTGGCCGGGGCGCCTTCGCGTCCGCGGCTCGCCTGTGAATCCTTCCATGGCCTCGCGCGTTGATGGACCAGGAGTCGCCCATGCCCCACGCCGCCGCCAACGACGATCGCCGCTTCAGCGTCTATGCCGACCATGCCGGCCGCCACCACGCCCGCGTCGTGCGCGAACCCAGCTTCGAGGCCGCCGCGGTGGCCTATGTCGAGGACTTGGCCATCGCCCCGGACGCCGACGCGCCCATCAAGGTCATTGTCCGTGACCTGGACGGCGGCGGCGAGCACTGCTTCCGCATCGATCTGGAGTCCGGCGAGACCACGCCCTGCGGCTAGCCGAAACGAATCACCGGCCTTGTCGTTGAGTCCCAGCGCCCCGGACCCGCCCGGCGGCAAGGAACAACGACATGGCGTACCGCCCGACTTGGCAAGGCCACCTGCGCCTTTCGCTCGTCACCTGCCCGGTGGCCCTCTACACGGCCACCAACAGCGGCGGCGAGGTCCACTTCAACCTGATCAATCCGGACACCAACAACCGGATCAAGATGGTGACGACCGATCCCGACACCGGCCCGATCGAGCGCTCGAAGCTGGTCAAGGGCTACGAAGTGTCGAAGGGCGAATACATCCTGATGACCCAGGACGAGATCAACAGCGTCAAGCTGGAGTCGACCAAGACCATCGACATCGAGCGCTTCGTCCCCGCCGAGGACATCGACCGGCGCTACTGGGACAATCCCTATTATCTCGCGCCCGACGGCAAGCTGGCGCAGGAGGCCTTCGCGGTGATCCGCGAGTCCATGGCCCGCTCCGGCCAGATCGCCCTGGGCCGCGTGGTGATGTCGACCCGCGAGCGCCTGTTGGCGTTGGAGCCGCACGGCAAGGGCATCCTGGCCTACACCCTGCGCACCGATGCGGAGGTGCGCAATGAAGCCGAAGTCTTCGGCGCCATCAGCGACGCCAAGCCCGACGAAGCCATGATCTCGATCGCCCAGAAGATCATCGAACAGAAGGAAGGCCCCTTCGATCCCAGCCAGTTCGTCGATCGCTACGAAGAGGCGCTGAAGGATCTGATCAAGGCCAAGCAGAAGGGTCACAAGGTCGCCAAGGTCGCCGAGCCCGAGGACACCAATGTCGTCGACCTGATGGCGGCCCTGCGCGCCAGCCTGGGGGCCAAGGGTCCGGGCGGGCCGGTGTCGGGCAAGGCCGCCGCCAAGCCGGCCGCCAAGGCCAAGCCCGCGAGCAAGGCTCCGGCCAAGGCCAAGGTTCCGCAGAAGAAGGCAAGCTAGTCTCGCCGCGCCAGCCGCGTGCGATGCTTAAAGCCGGCTCGTGACGTCGCGATCCCGCAAGGCCTGGGCAAGGCGCGCGTGGAAGCGTCTGGCCCCATCGCCGTTGCATAAGGTCGGCGTGCGCCGCGCAAATCGACGGACGGCAAGAAACCCTGACGGCTCTCGCGCTTTGCTGTTCGCAGACCCGCAACCCGTGCGCGCAAGGAGCTTCGATGCGGCAGGAAGAGATCACCGTCGAGACCATCGACGTCGAGCCGGGCCATCTCCACCCCGACCATTCGGCCTATGAGACGGTCGTCTTCAGGGTGCTGCCCGCCGATCATCCCAACAGTTTCACCGTGCCTGTCTCGGTCAACCTCAGCCAGTACCCGGCGACGCAGGCCCAGGGTCAGGCGCGGCTGGTCTTCCACCGCCTGATGCGCGCCCTGGCCGAGGCCACGGCGAGCTGGGACACGGCGGACGCGGCCAGCGAACCCGACCCCGCGCTGCCGGTCTCGGCGAGCGAGGCGCGCCTTGGCCCTGCCGCCGATCCGGCCGAGGGCAAGGTCTAGCGCTAGTGCTAGACCTTGCCCAGCCGCCGGATCGCCGCTTCAAGCGGACGTTCGCCGTCGCAGTAGTCTTCCCAGGCCGTCAGCTTGGACACCAGCGCCGGCGCGGTTCGGACCGTGTACTTGGCGGGATCCAAGCCCTTCTTGACTTGCGTCCAGGACAGCGGCATCGACACCGGCGCCCCTGGACGGCCGCGCGGCGACAGGGGCGCGACGGCCGTGGCCATCCGGTCGTTGCGCAGATAGTCCAGGAAGATCTTCCCGCCCCGCTTGGCCTTGGCCATGACGATCAGGTAGCGATCGGGATCATCGGCCGCCATCGCCTTGCAGACGTCGCGCGCGAAGGCCTTGGCGATGTCCCAGTTGAGTCCTTCGGCCGACAGCGGCGTCACCACGTGCAGGCCCTTGCCGCCCGTGGTCTTGCAGAAGGACACCAGCCCCAGGTCGGCCAGTCGGTCACGAACCTCGCGCGCGCCCTCGATCACCCAGTCAAAGGGCACGTCGGGCGCGGGGTCGAGGTCGAAGACCAAGCGCCCCGGCTGTTCGGGCAGGAACGGCTCGCTGTTCCAGGGATGCAGCTCCAGGGCGCCGACCTGGGCTGCGGCCACCAGGGCCTCGACGCTGTCGAACTGCAGGTAGGGCTTGCGATCGCCCCAGACCTCGACTTCGGTGATCAGGGCCGACTGACCGGCGCTGGTGTGGCGCTGGAAGAAGTTCTGCTTGCCGTCGATGCCGTCGGGCATGCGGATCATCGAGCAGGGCCGACCGCGCACATGGTCGATCATCCACGGCCCGACCGCCGCGTAGTATTGCGCCAGCTCAAGCTTGGTGACGGGGGTCCCGTCATGGGCGTGCGGCCACAGGGTCTTGCCGGCGTTGGAGATCGTCTGGCCCAGGACCACAGCCGAGCCGCGCGGGCTGACCGTGGCCGCCTTGACCGTCACCGCGGCCACGGGCGCGGGCTTGGCCTTCTGCGCCTTGGGCTCGGCCAGCGGCGTGTCGGCCGGCGCCGGCTCGACCGTGTCAACTTCACGGGCGGGCTTGTCTTCGCGCAGGCCCTTGAAGGCGGCTTGGCGCAACTGGCCGTCGGCGGTGAAGCCCTCGTACTCGATCTCGGCGACAAGCTTGGGCTTGACCCAATGGACCTCGCCAAGACGTCCCGCGCGGCTTGGCCCTTCCTTGCCCTCGAACGGAGACTTGGCGACCTCCAGCGCCTTCAGGCGAGGCAGGATCGCCGCGACCTTGTCCCGTCCGAACCCCGTGCCGATCCGGCCGATGTGGAAGAGCTTGCCGTCGCGATGCACCCCGGCGATCAGGGACCGGAACGCGCCATTGGTCGTGGTGTAGCCGCCGATCACCACCTCATGGCCGGCCCTGCACTTGGATTTGGTCCAGGTTTCGCCGCGGCCCGAGCGGTACGGAGCATCGAGCCGCTTGGAGATGATGCCTTCCAGGTCCATGCGGCAAGCCGACAGCAGCACCGCGTCGCCGGCGGTGATGAAATGGTCGACATAGCGCAGGTTTGGACCGGCGCCCTGGAGGTGCGGCGCGAGGCGGTCCTTGCGTTGGGCCAACGGCAGGTCGCGCAGGTCCTCCAGGCCGTCGAACAGCTGATCGAACACGAAGAACACCAGCGACGCGGTGTCGCCCGACGAGATCGCCGCCTGCAGGGCGGCGAAATCGGGCGCGCCCGTCTCGTCCAGGGCGACCACCTCGCCATCGACGATGCCGTCGCCCAGCTTGGCGCCGGCCGCGGTGATCTCCGGGAACTTCGCCGACCAGTCCAGGCCCTTGCGGGTCCGCAGCGCCGCCTTGCCGCCCTGGGTGCGCAGTTGCATGCGATAGCCGTCGAACTTGATCTCGTGCGCCCAGCCTGGACCCGCGGGCGGCTTTTCCATCGGCTTGGTCAGTTGCGGCTCGACGAATTCGGGCAGGACCTGGACCGTCTTGGCCTTGGACGCGGGCGTGGCCTTGACCGGCTTGAGGCGCCCGGCCGGCGCGCTGTCGTCGCGGTTGGACTGCCAGACCGCGCCCGCGTCCGCCCCGGCGCCGGTCATGAACGGCGTGGCGGCCTTGCCCTTGCCGTTGGCGATCTCGACCATGGTTCGTCCCGAGGCGATCGAGCGGTCGTCATCGGTCGGGCCGTTCGGATTGCCAGGCTCCGCGCCCTCGTCGCGGTGCTTGATCATCATCCAGTTGGCCCGCCCCTTGCTGTCGCGCTTGGTGCGCACCAGCACCCACGAGCCATGCATGCGACCACCTTCCATGACGAACTTCAGTTCGCCCTTGGCCAAGGCGGCGCCGATCTTCTCGAAACCCTTCTCGGGCGCCCAATAGCCGCGATCCCAGAGCATCACCGTGCCACCGCCATATTGGCCCTTGGGAATCGTGCCTTCGAAGTCTCCGTAGTCGAGCGGGTGATCCTCGACCTCCATGGCCAGGCGGCGGTCCGCCGGATCGAGAGACGGCCCCTTCGGCACGGCCCAGGACTTGAACGTCCCGTCATATTCGAGCCGCAGGTCGAAATGCAGGTGCGAGGCCGCGTGCTTCTGGATCACGAAGCGCAAGGCCTTGGACGGCACGACCCTGTCATTGCCCGCCGGCTCGGCCGTCCGCGAGAAGTCGCGCATCTCCTGGTACTTGCTGAGCTTGTTGGCGGCCATCGGAACTCCTCTCGGCTCCTAACGGCCAGGGCGGCGCGCTGATCCCACGGAGAGCGGACGCAGCCTCGCATGGCGCGAAGGCAGGGTCACACGCCAAGAAGCGGCGATAGCAGCCGCATCGCGCCACGCCATCGGGCGCCGTGTTCCACGGCGATCAGGCACGCGCAGGGGCCATCGTCGGTGACGCGCAAGGCGTGGTCGGCGCCCTTCTCCCCGCCGACGAAATCGCCGGTGCGATGCAAACCCCCGTCCACGACCGAGCCCGTCAACACCTGGAAATACTCTTGGCCAAGGTGACGGTGAGCCGGAATCGCGGTTCCGGCGGGTGCGCGCAGCACATAGGCGCGCCATGTGTCACGCCGAGCCCGCCGGACGGGCGCGACCCAGTAGTCGGGTCCGATAAAGCGACGGGGGTGCAATCCCTGACGGATGACCGCGGCGGGCAGAGGCGTATCGCCGGCGATCGTCTTGGACGTCGGGGCGTCCAGCGCGGCGAGGGCCCTGTCCAGGGCGTCGGCGCGCAGGGCCGCGTCTGGAAGGTCCGCCAGCGCCCGTCCGTGCGCGGCCTCGAGCCGTGAGGCCTGGGCGGTGCAGTCTGGACAGGATTCGATATGGCTTTCGACGACCAGGGACGGGGCGAGCGGGAGCTGCCCGGCCGCGAAGCGCTCGATCAGGTCCGGGGAAGGATGACTCTGCAAAGCTTACTCACTGAGCGTCACCCTCAAGCGCGCCGCCGCTCGGCGCAGCCGCGACTTGACCGTCCCCAAGGGGAGATTCAGTCGCCGGGCAATCTCAGAATGGGGACTGTCGGCGTAATAGGCCAGCCTGACGACGGCGATTTGATCGTCAGGAAGGCTACTTAGCGCACCGTGCAGGCGTCGGGCGTCGTCGGCGCTAAGGATTTGCTCTTCGGGATCGACCGGCGGCGAGCACGGCTGAACCTCAAGGCCAGATTGCCGCGCGGCCTTGCGATAGCGGTCAATTCGCAGGTTGCGGGCGATCGCGTAGATCCAGCCCCAGGGCTCGCACTTGGCCGGATCGAACTGGTCGGCGCAGCGCCAGACCCGCAGGAGGGTCTCCTGGCTGAGGTCCTCGGCCTCGGCGTCCTCGAAGCCATTGCGCAGGAAGTAGCTCTTCAGCTTGGGCGCGAACCGCCGAAAGAGCTTGGCGAAGGCCAAACGGTCGCCGTGCGCGGCGATGCTGGCGATCCAGTTGCTCGGATCATCCGCGCGCGACGCGGTGGGGATGCGGTTTGGGAGCAACATGGGTCCGAGCGGCCAGGCGCCTTGGCGACGCACTGGATCTTCAACCCTTTACGGAGAACTCCGTTCGATCTGCGCGGAGAAATATTCTCTTTTGATGCGATCCAAACCGAATATTCCAACGTACACAGCAAAGTATAAATCTAGTTCAACAACGTCGAGTTGACGACGTTAAGTCATGAGCACCCCAATTAAATTACCAAAATGATGACAGATTACTGAACCGCAAGAAACCTTTGCGAGCGCGCTGAGTTTGTTTGCTGTCGACGCACGTCGACTCCGCCCTATTCAATCCAGGAGAATCTCAGTGCGTAATTACCTTCTGACCGGCGCGGCCGCGCTGACCTTGATCGCCGCGCCCGCCTTCGCTCAAATCAGCAGCGGCAATGGCTCGAACCTGCTGGGCCGCGGCGGCTCCAGCAGCGCGCAGCAAAACAGTTCGACCAACAACTCGCAAAGCGCCAAGTCGAGCGACTCCTGGAAGAACAACGTCCAGAACCGCGAGACCAACAAGACCGGCGACAGCTATCGCGACAGCAATACGAACCTGCGCGACACCACGCTCGGCGGCATCCACGCCGATCCGCAGATCGGCACGTACAAGGACACCTCGAGCAACAACGGATCGACCAGCAACAACGCCGGCGGCAATTCGGGCGCCAACTCGGCGTCGAACAACAGCTCCGACGCCTCGTCGAGCGGCCTGCACATCGGCGTGCCGATCAGCACCGACAGCACCACGATCGGCGGCCTCCAGCGCCAGAGCGCCAGCGGCGAAAGCCACAACAACTCGACCAAGTCGTCGAGCGACCGCAGCGCGGGCCGGTCTTCGATGACCAACCGCTCCAACAGCGGCAGCCAGCAAAACTCGTCGTCCTCGACGCCGCGTTAAGCCACGGCAGGGGCGCGGCCAGGCCGCGCCCTTCCTTTCGGCAAGACCCTCTTTTTCTCTCCGCAGACTTCGACAGGCCGCTCGGAAACGAGCGGCTTTTCTTTTGCGGCGGTAGCGGCGGCAGCACGAAAAAGCGCCCGGCCAGGGGCCAGGCGCTCGATCACGGCGTCAGGGCCAGGAGGCTACCAGACGGTCTTGAGCGAAACCACGCCGCGCCAGGGGCGGCCATCGAGAAAGGCGATGTCGTTGGACAGCGCCTTGGCGGCCTCGACCTGGACGATGGCCTTGTCACGCACCCGCACGCGCACGCCCGCGCCGGCCGAGCGCAGGTCGGCATGCGATCCGGCATAGCCGAAGCGGCCCTTGTACCAGACCTTGCCGCCATCGATGAAGGTGTAGGCTTCGGAGCCAGCCAGCCCCTTGGGCGCCTTGGCCGGGACGAAGGCCAGTTCGGCCGACCCCGCCAGCCCCTGGTCGCCAGCGATCACCGAGGCCTCATAGCCGCGGCCAAATTCATCGCCGCCGATGGCGAACTGCTCGGTGCCGGGCAGGCGATTTGCGGTGGTCTGGCCGGCGGCGTTGAGGCGCAGCGCGCCCTGCTTGCCCAGGCTGAAGGCCGCGCCGCCGCGAACGTTGAGCTTGCGGAAATCCAGCTTGGCCAGCAGCGGGTCGGTTTGGGCGCCCAGGCCGTCGATGCCCTGGCTGACCGTGGCGCTGACATACCAGAGACGCCGGTCGGTCTGGGCGCTGGTCGACAGCGCCAGGCGCGCCGCGCGGGTCTTGTCGTTGGCGAAAGTGTAGCCCAGGAACGCGTTGTCGCTGTCGATCCCGTCCATGGAGATGTTGACGTAGGTGTCGCGCTCGTAGCCACGGCGCAGGGGATAGGACAGCTGGATGCCGCCGGACTTGGCGTGGCCGATGAGACCGCCGACCTTGGGCTTGGTCTTCAGGTATCCGGCGTTGACGCCCAGGGTCAGGCCGTCGTCACCGAGCGGCGTGGTGTGCGAAAGCGAGTAGGACTGGAAACGATCGGTGTCGGTCGGGACAGCCACCGAAAAGCGTGTCTGGTCGCCGGACCGCACCAGGCTGTTGAGATAGAGATCGGCCTGCACCTGGGTGCGTCCCAGATAAGCCGTCCCCCGATTGTTGACCGACAAACCCACTTGAACGGGCTTGGGCGTCAGCTTCAGCTTCAGTCGCACGCCGTCGTCGCCGACGCCGTTCTCCAGCGCGATCTCGTTGCTCATGCCCGGCAGATCGCGGATCAGCGAGATGTAGCGTTCGAGCGTGGCGCGATGGAGCGGCCGATCGGCCTTGAGGCGGGCCAGATAGCGGTCGGCCTGCGCGCGGCTCTTGGCGTTGGGGGCGTCGACCACCGTCTCTGCGATATAGCCCTCCAGGGCGCGCAGGTGCAGGACGCCGTCCGAGAACACCTGGTCCGGCGCGACGACCGTGTAGATCGCATAGCCGCGCTGCTCGTAGGCGGCGGCCAGAGCGTTGGTGATCTTGACGAGATCGCGGGTGTCGACTGTCTTGCCGACGAACGGTCGCCAGGCCGCCTCGATGACGGCCGGCGGCAAGGTCGAGCCTTCCAGCCGCACTTCACGCAGGACGAACGGCGCGACGGGCGTCGAGCGCACCCGGCCGCGCGGGACCTTGGGTCCCGGCGCCGGGCGGGCGCGGGTGACGCGCGGGTTCTGGTCGGGCCGGTTCTGCGGGACCACGCGGGTGGTGCTGGTCTGGGCGTGGACCGTCAGCGGCAGGGCGAGCATCGCCACCGTGGCCATCAACAGGGATGTGGCGCGCATGTCTTCTTTCTCAGTTGCCCAGGAGGCCCGGCAGGACCGGCGGCTTTGGGGCGGTGGGCAGCAGGGGCAGCAGGGTCTGCAGCGGCGTCGTGCCGGGCACGCCGAGGACCGGAGGCAGGAGTGGGCCGCCGCCAGGCGCGTTGATCGGACCGTTCGGCGTGGTGGCCCCGACCGTGGCGTTGATCAAGGACTGAGTGGCGGCCGTGGCCGGGTTCACCGCCGCGCCCACGCCCGCCGAAAGGTTCGGCGTAACGCCAAGGACATTTGGGCCAACGGCGCTTGCGCCAAGCAAGGCCGCGCGCGAGCCGTTCAAGGCCAGCAGCGGGCCACCCAAGGCCGCGTTGACGTTGACGGATGCCAGGCCCGTCGTCAGTCCCGCCGAAGCGTTCGCGCCATTCAAAAGACTGACATTGGCGTCGACGCCGGCGCTGGCCGGACCGGTGCTCAAAAGCGGACCGGCGCCCGACGCGCCGCCGGCATTCAAGGTCGGTGGCGTCAGGTTGCGGCCGCCAGCCAGGAGCACATTGCCGCTGGCGGCCAGAAGGCCCGGAGCGTCACGCTCAAAAGCGGTGTCGGCGTAGGAACCATCGTCTTCGGCAAAGGCCTCGCCGTTGTCCGAGCCGCCCCCGGAACCGGCCACGAAACTGCCCTGGCCCGTTGCGCAAGCGCTCAGGCAAATCGTCGACATGAGGCACGCCGCCAGCGACGTCGCACGACTGACAAGAATCCCCATTTTCCAGCCCTAAACGGAGTTTATCGAGTAGGGGTAATGGCGGCTGCCATGAGCAGTTCCGCGCTGAAAAATCTTTGGAATCGAGGTGATCCGACCTCTGCGCACGGTCGTATGCGGCTGTAACGCTCGCTTTGCGAAGACGCCGCGCCCCGCCCTTGGTCGTCGCCTCAGGCATGCTCCCAACGCACTGGTCATGTCGTGCGAGTCTTCACGCCGCCATCAACGATACGCCGTCAGCAGGCTCTTCCGGATGGAGGACGCGTCCCGCGGTCCAAGACACTTGAGCGCCGCGGGGTTTTGATCTGCACCGTAAACCGCGTCTCCCTCGGCGCGCGGTAGCCGTTACAGAGCTTGGAGCCTAAGCGAGTTCATGACGAGCTGACGCCTAGCCCGCTCAATGGCGTTGGCATGTTGAGCACCAGCTGCGCGTCCCGGACCACGTCCAAGCGGAGTATGGACCTGGCGCCCAGGCCGTTGAGGAGATCGCTCATCGGCCCCCCGTTGCGCGTGAGGGTCACGCCCTTGGGCAAAAGCTCCTGGGAATAGGACAAGGTGTTGGACTGCACGACCGTCTGGTTCCAGCGGCCGTCGACCTGATGGATCATGGTGTTGGCGCCCAGACGCGACTGAGACGGCGCCTCGCGAAAGGTCGTCGCGGGCGCGCGCAGCACCAGGTCGGGCGAGCCGTCGGTGGCCGCGATGCTGGCTCTGACCTCATCGCCGATTTCCACGCTGATCGGCGTCAGCCACTTGGGCAACTGATAGCCCTGGACGCCGCGCACGCGGGCGATCTCGGTTGTGACCGGCAGGGCCAGGACATGGGCGAAGAAATTGCGCCGCCGGATGTCGCCCAGGAGCTGGCCGACGTGCGAGCCCTTGGCGCCAGGCCGGCGCACGACGACGGCGATGGAGACCTCGTCATAGGGGTCGTTGTCGCAGACGGCGTAGGAGAAGAAGGTCAGCGCCACCAGGCCCTTGCCCGGCAAGGGCCTCAGTGGCTCGAGCGGCGCAGGCAGGGCCGCCGCCAGCCGGTCGGCTGGCGCGGTCATCAAAAGCTGCACGGAACTGCTGCGGTAGTAGAAGTTCGGCGCCCAGACGGGGCCGACCCGCGAGGCGACCTTCTGCTTGGGAAACCGCCGGAAGAAGTCGATGTTGCCGGCGGCTGGATCGCGCGCCACCACGTCCAGGTCGGGATTGGAACCGAAGCGGTCGTAGTATCCGCCCTTGGGGACCAGGACCTTTTGGCCGCCGAACTCGACGTCCACGAATTGCTCAACCATGTACGAAACCTTTTGACGGTGGACCAAGAGCGACGGGCCGATGCGACACCGCGCCGAGAGGGCGGCGATCAGGCCGTCGCCGGGCGTTGCGCTATCCAGCGACGATACTGGCGAGCGCTCCTCCTGGCCTGGAGCTGCGCGGTGATCAGGGCCCAGACGGGCGAGACGTTGGGGGCGGTGCGCCGCCGACGGCTCAAGCGCACGAGCTGGTAGCGGACGGCGGCCATGTGCGCCGAAGACGCGATGGGCTTGTTCTTCCAGGTGATGGGCCGCAGGCTGGGCGCGACGGCCTTGCCTTGTCGCCACAGGTTGGGAAGGTCCGGCGCGATGGCCAGCGCCGTGGCGATGCCAGCCATGGCCACACCGCTCTCGACGACCTTCTGCGCCACCTCACGCCGCTTGATGCCGCCCGTGACCATCAACGGCATGGTCGCGATCTTGCCGATCTCTTCGGCGAACTCCAGGAAGTAGGCCTCGCGGGCCAGGGTCCGCTCGTCGCGCGACGAGCCCATCATCGCCGGCGCCTCGTAGCTGCCGCCCGACAGCTCGACCAGGTCGACGCCCAGCCCATTGAGCATCGCGACCACGGCGCGGGCATCCTCGGGCGAGAAGCCGCCGCGCTGGAAGTCGGCCGAGTTGAGCTTGACCGCCACGGCGAAGCGCGGCGTCACCGCCGCCCGCACCCCGCGTACGATGTCCAGCAGCAGGCGCGCGCGGTTTTCCAGGCTGCTGCCCCAGCGGTCCCTGCGATGGTTGGCCAGGGGCGAAAGGAACTGGCTCAGTAGGTAGCCGTGCGCGGCGTGGATCTCCACGCCCGTGAAGCCGGCGCGTTCGGCCAGCGCAGCCGTCGTCACGAACCGCCGCTCGACTTCGGCGATGTCGGAGGCCGACATCTCGCGCGGCATGGGAAAGACCTTGGACTGGGCGCCCAGGTCCAGGCGGATGGCCGAGGGCGCCAGGGTTTCCTGGCCCAGCGCCGCGGGCATCTGGCGACCGGGATGATTGATCTGCATCCACACCTGGCCGCCGCCCGACCGCGCCACCGTGGCCCAGTCCTTGAAGCGGTCCAGGTGACGGTCGTTCTCCAGCACCACGCCGGCGGGCCCGGTCATGGCGCGCGCATCGACCATCACGTTGCCGGTGATGATGAGCCCCGCCTTCCCTGCGGCCCAGGCCCGGTAAAGGTCGATCAGCGCCGTGGACGGCAAGTGGTCGCCATCGGCCATGTTCTCCTCCATCGCCGCCTTGGCGATACGGTTGGGGATCACGGCGCCGTTGGGCAGCGTAAGCGGCGAAAACAGGGACATGGGCGGCTCCACGAAAACCATGGACCACGCCCTAACCTTTAAGTTAGGTTTAGGGTCAACAGGCTATCCGAGGCGCGTGTGATGAACATCGGCGATCTGGCCAAGCGCACGGGCCTCACCCATTCGCGCATCCGGTTCTATGAACGGGAGGGCCTGCTCACGACGGTCGAGCGCCGCGCCAACGGCTATCGCGCCTATCCGAACAACGCCGTGCTCGTCCTCGACCTCATCGCCACGGCGCAGAGGGCCGGCTTCAGCCTCGACGAAATCCGCACGCTGCTTCCGTCCGATCTAGCCGACTGGAAGCATGATGCGCTCATTGCGGCCTTGCGCGGCCGCGTCGCGGATATCGAGGCGCTCCAGGCGCGCCTGGCCGAGAGCAAAGCGCAGTTGGTGGCGCTGATCGCCGGCATCGAAGGCAAGCCCGACGACCTGGACTGCGCCGCCAATGCCCGCCGGGTGCTGTCAACCGTCCTCGGCAAGACGATCGACCCCGTCGCGACAGGGGCGCGATAACGAACCTGGCGATCGGCGCCGGCCCCCAAGAGCGCTCGACGGGACCGAGGCGCGCCCTGCCCTGACCTGCCCCGGTTTGGCATGACTTCAAGTTTGCCGATCTGGAGCTGACAGCGTTCGCGATCTTCTCATCGTCTGGCGCGCCCGTGCGAGACCACCCGAAGGCTGCGCGATCTTGGACGAAACGCGGATCGTGTTCGCAAGCGGCGATCTCGCGGCCACGACACGCTGCTGGCTCGATGTCGATCAATGGTTGAAGGCCTTGGGGTTCGAGCGCCCCTTTGCCGCGCGCCAAGTGCGCGGCGAAAGCAAAAAGGCCCCCGGTGGTTCCCCCGGGGGCCTTTTGCGTGGATCCGCTGGGCAAGCCTAGAGCGCGCGGCGGCCGGCGACGAGATGGTAGATGAAGAGGACGACTACGGCGCCGATGGTGGCGACGAGCAAGCTGTAGAGGTTGAAGCCGGTGACCCCGGCGCTGCCGAACTGGTTGAACAGGAAGCCGCCGACCAGGGCGCCGACGATGCCCAGGACGAGGTCGAGAACGAGGCTGCCGCCGCTGCGATTGACCAGCTTGCTGGCGATGAAGCCGGCCACGAGGCCAAGGACGATCCAAGCGAGAATGGACATTGGCGGTCTCCAGGATATGCCGTCGCCGGCTTAGGCCCTTGATAAGCAACGGACGACGGCATGGTTCCGCCGCCAAGACTCGGATCGCGCCCAAGTCTTCGTGGCGGCCGCCGTTCTCGGGATCGCGCCGCCGCCTTGAGCGGCGGCGCGATCCCGAGGCGACTTGGCCGACATAGGGCCGGACGCCTCGCGCCCGGCCCAACGCGGGGTTCTAGTACTCCTCGGTCAGCATCAGCGTCAGGACGCGCCGGGTCACGGCCGGATCGGCCGGATCGGGCGAGGCCATGGCGAGGTTGAGGTCGTAATAGTCGATCTTCCAGAACAGACGCTGCCGGTCGATCTCGAAAGCGCCGAAGTCGCGCTCGCCGTGGGGATCGTTGTCTTCGCCAAAGGCGCTGAAGGTTTTCACGGCGTTCACCGCCTGCGCCACGGCGAGGCCCCCCAGGCCCTGGACGCCGGGCGTCAACACCCAGCCCACCCCCGGCAGGGCGCGGTGCTGGTCGTTCAGCTTGGCGATGGCTTCGACATGCTCTTGCTCGGTCATAGGAATATTCTCCTCGGGTCGTCGGTTGCGGACGCAAAGCGCGTCTGCAACCGGCGCCCCTCGGCGAGAGCTGGGGGTGCAAGCGGAGTGGCCGGCTTCGCGGGGACCCGGCTGCAGGACCCAAAGGGTCCGAAGCTGGGCGGAAGCCGGTCCGAAGCGCGCCGGGGGCGGAGCCCCAAGCCGTGCGCGCCCGCATGCGGGCGCTCATGACAATGAAGCCTGTACAGGAGAGCGCGCGAAGCGGGCTCGGGAGGCGGCGTCGAGCCGCCGGCGGCAGGCCCCAACCCTTTCGTTGGGGCCTGCCCGCAGGGGCGCGCCCGCAGGAGCCGCGAGCGAAGGCGGCGCCCGAAGGGCGCGCGGCGGGACCGAGCGTGCCCGCCGGCGGCTCACCGCATGGGTCGCTGAACCCTTCCGTCAGAAGACGGTCCGGCCCTCGGCGATGTTGATGAGTTCGGGCAAGGCGTAGATGGCCGGCTTGGGACCGGCGCCCTCGCGCACGCGGCGGATCAGGCCGGCGCCTTCGAGCTGGCGCAACATGGTGTTGGCCGTCACACGGGTCTTGAAACCCGCCACCTCGAGAAAGTCATTGGCCCGGATGATCGGTCTCTGGAAGAAGGCGTCCACCGCCGCGCCGGCAAATTGCGAACGCGTGGTTTCGGCGAACTGTTGGCGGCTGGCCTCGTAGAGGTCCCGGATGGCCCGGACCTTGGAGAGGTTGTTTTCGGCCTGGTTGACGACGGCGTGGATAAAGAATTCCAGCCAGCCCTGCCAATCGCCGGTCTCGGTGATGGCCAGCAACTGGTCGTAATAGACGTCCCGCCGCGCTTCGAGATATTCCGACAGATAGAACATCGGCCGCGACAGCGCCTTGCGCTGGTAGAGCAGCAGCGGAACGAGCATCCGGCCGATCCGGCCATTGCCGTCCTTGAACGGGTGGAGGATTTCGAACTGCGCGTGGGCGATGGCCGCCTGCAGGATGGGATCTTCGGTCTCCAGCTGCAGGTAGCGTTCCCACTCTTCGAGCCGTTCGGGCAGGATCAGGGGACTGGGCGGGACGAAGCGGGCTCTTTCGATGGTGTCGCCCAGCCGGCCGATCCAGTTCTGGTCGTCGCGAAAGGCGCCGGGCGTCTTGTCGCGACCGCGCACGCCCTGCATCAGGCGCTGGTGGATCGTCTTGATCAGGGACAGCGAGATCGGCCGCTCGGTCAGGGTGGCTTCGGCGTAGCTGACGGCGGCGCGGTAGTTGCTGATTTCCTCGATGTCGCCCTTGCGCGCCTCGGGCGCCTCGATGCCGGCGTCCTGCTCAAGGACTTCCTCGAGGGTCGCCTGGGTGCCTTCGATCCGCGAGGACAGGACCGCTTCGTTGACCGTGATCGGGGACAGCAGCACGCCGGGATTGGGCAAGGTCTGCAGCATGCCGTCGTAACGGGCGAGCGCGCGGTTGGCCTCGCCCGCCAGGGGCAGCAGCCTCCGCCAGTCGAGGTCTTCGAGCGGCAGGCGATCGGGGACGCAAGGTGTGGTTTGCAAAGGGGCGCTCCTGGCCCGCCCTCTATCCGATCACAACGCCCTGCGAAAGGCCAAACAGCAAATCACCTTCCACTAGGGAATCAGTGGAAGGTAAGCCTTCCGCTTGCGGTCTAGCAGACGCCAAACCACGCGTTCGCCTTCCACAAGCTGAGCGCTCCCGTCCCGATCCCGGAGGGCGAAACGACGCCGCGGGCCTAATCGGCGCCGAAATCGCGAACGAAGGCGGCAACCTCACTCGCCGGCATCGGCTTGGCGAAGTGGTAGCCTTGGACCTGGTCGCAGCCATAGGCGCTGAGGGCGGCCAACTGATCGGGCCGCTCAACACCCTCGGCCACGACCTTCATGCCCATGCTGGCGCCCAGGTTGATCACCGCGCGGACGATGGCGTCGTCCTCCGCATTCTGGACGAAGGACTTGTCGATCTTCAGCCGGTCGACGGGAAACTGGCGCAGGTTGGCCAGGGAGGCGTAGCCGGTGCCAAAGTCGTCCAGGGCGATCAGCACGCCGGCTGCGTGCAACTCGCACACCGTCTCGGCCACCACGTCGGCGCCCCAGCCCATATAGACGTTCTCGGTGACCTCGATGGTCAGCCGCTCGGCCGGCACATTCCAGGCGGCCAGCTTGCCGGCGATATCCTTGGCCAGGCGGCCGGTGCGGAATTGCTCGCTGGAGATGTTGACCGCCACGCGGCCGAACTCGACGCCCTCCTCCATCCAGGCGCGCATCTGGCCCAGCGCCCGCTCGAAGGCGACCTCGCCCAACTGCAGCGAAAGATCGGTGTCCTCGAAGGCGGCCATGAACGCGGCCGGCGGGAGGACGCCTTGCTCGGGATGGTTCCAGCGCATCAAGGCCTCGAAGCCGGCGACCCTGTTGGCCTCCAGGTCGACGACCGGCTGGTAGTAGAGATCGAACTCGCCCTGGGCGATGGCTAGGCGCACCTCGCGCAGCAGCTCGACGCGCTGCTCGACCTGGGTGCGCATCGAGGGCTTGAACACCACGCAGCGATTGCGGCCACCGGACTTGGCCTCGTAGAGCGCCACGTCGGCGTTCTTGAGCAGGTGCAACGGGTCGGCGTCCGGGTCGTCGTGGATCGCCGCCCCGAGGCTGGCGCTGATCGTGAAGCTGCGGCCGGCATGCTCGACCGGCTTGCGCAGCAAGGTCTGCAGCGCCTCGATCGGGCGCAGCAGGTCCTCGGGACCGGTAAGGCCGCGCAGCACCACGGCGAACTCGTCGCCGCCCAGCCGCGAGACCGTGTCGCCGCGCCGGAAGGCCTTGCTGAGCGTCTTGGCCAGGTTCAGCAGCAGGGCGTCGCCGGCGTCGTGGCCCAGGGTGTCGTTGATGTCCTTGAAGTGATCGACGTCGATCATGATGACGCCGAACATCTCCCCGGCGCGCTCGGCGGCCTCGACCGCGGCGTCGAAACTGCGTTGAAACGCCGTACGATTGGGAAGGCCGGTCAGGGTGTCGCGATAGGCCAGAAATTCGATCCTGGCCGAGGCGGCGACGCGATCGGTGATGTCCTCATGGGTGGCGACATAGCCGCCATCCTCGATCGGCGTGTGGGAGATGCGGATGGTGCGCCCGTCGGCCAGGGCCAGTTCACCGATGATCGACTGGCCGACTTGCGCTTCGGCGCTGCGCGCCAGATATTCGCTGACGCCCGAAATCGGTCCTTGGCCGGTGGAAAAGCCATGCTGGAGAATGGCTTCTCGTGCCGTCCCCGGCTCGGCCAACTCCGGAGGCAGCCGATACATGGCCGTGAACGCCGGATTGCAAAGGATAAGCCGCGCGTCTGCGTCCACCATGCAGAGCCCGTGAGGCATATTGTCGAGCGCCGCCGCGAGCAAGTCGATCCGCATGGCCAGCCCAGGCTCGGCCCCGGCCTGGCGTCCGCGCGATCCCTGCCGGTCGAAGGTGATAACATTGGATGACGGCATGGGACTTGGCTCCTCGGAACGCGTGGGAGCTTGCGGCCCAGATGGCTAACAACTTGTCGCCACGCCCACGTGACCTTCCGCCGCAGAGACTTTGTCGCCACGTTCGACAGATTTTGAAAAATGAACAAAGGTCGCGCCCGAACTCTGCATTAAAATGTCGGCTCCCCGACGCAAATATTCATTTGTCGAGAACCGAACTGTTCACTCGATTTCTGTGTTCATCTTTTGATGAGATGAGATCATGGCCCGAGACGCGACTGTCACCGCCAACCCCGTGGACCTGCACGTCGGCGCACGCGTGCGCCTGCGCCGGAAGATGAATGGCGTCAGCCAGGAGCAGCTGGCCCATAGCCTGGGCCTGACATTCCAACAGGTGCAGAAATATGAGCGCGGCGCCAACCGGATCAGCGCCAGCAAGCTCTACGCCATGGCCATGGCGCTGCAGGTCCCGGTTTCATTTTTCTTCGAAGGTCTGGCCGATCCCGAGCTTGGAGAGCCGCAGGACGCAAGCCACGCCGCAGCGCTCACGGTTCAATCCTTCCTTCAAACCGACGAGGGGCTGGAACTGGCTGAACTGTTTCCACGGCTGGGCCGGGGCCGCCTACGCCGACAGGTGCTCGATCTGGTCCGGGCCATGGCGCAGGAAGACTGACGCACGCTCCCCACAGCCTCGCCGCATCGGTCCGACCCGTCCGACTCGCCTCGAAAACGTGGCGCGCGAGGCCAGCAGTTCGAGGTCGTCAGCGGACTCAAGGAAACGTGATCGGGCAAAACCCCAGTACAAACCCCAGTACAAAGGGATTTTTTGTTCCGGGGCGCGCGCACCCGAGCCAGAGAACTTATTGATTTTATTGGAGAAAATGGCGCGCCCGGAACGATTCGAACGTCCGACCCTCAGATTCGTAGTCTGATGCTCTATCCAGCTGAGCTACGGGCG
>FTCT01001342.1_pt1 | contig 75578 bp, 45 predicted proteins | sample 1658881 | NCBI WGS metagenome assembly FTCT01 (sample SAMEA3914864, study PRJEB12502) | metagenome | biome: forest; material: soil | place: USA | collected 2012-03-12 | depth 0.3 m | reverse complement strand
GTCTTGCCGCCGAAGCCGCGCAGCTTGATCATCGACAGGGCGAAGTCGAGCCCGTACTTTTCCGCCTTGAGCACGATCTCCTTGTTGAGATCGAAGCTCGGCATGTACTGCGGCGCGTTTTCGGAGATCAGCCAGCCATTGTTGCCGATAGGAATGAAGACGCCGATTTCCATAGCAGGTACCCCCAAGTAAAAAACAACAGGTAAAAAGAACGATTAGCGACCGCTGTGCGCGATCAGGAAGGACATCAGGTGTTCGTTGAAGCGCTTGTTCGCGGTGACGTTGACGGCGTGGCCGCCCCACGGCATTTCGACCGGCATGACATTGGGCAGCATGTCCGACAGCAGCCGTGACGAGCGTTGCGGCACCAGCATGTCGTCGGCCGACGAGATAACCAGGGTCGGCACGTGAATATCCTTCAGTGCGCTGACGATGTCGAATCCAGCCAGGGCCTCTATGCGCGCGATCAGGGTCGGGCCCGACTGAAAATCCTTGACGCGCAAGGCATTGTGCGAGTCAATTTCGTCTAAGTGGCCGGCGATATATTCGGCTGGATAGAGGAAGACCGGTTGGGCGCGCAGATAGGCTTCGACGCCCTGGGCGCGGAAAATATCGGCGCGGATTTCGAAGCAGCGCTTGAAATAGGGATCGGCGATGGCCCAGCCATTGACGCAGCTGAGCGTCAGCAGGCGGTCGGGCGCGGTGCGCGCCAGTTCCAGCCCGGCCAAGGCGCCGGCCGCATGACCGACGATGTGGGCGGCTTCGAGGTCCAGGCCGTCGAGGATGCGGCGGACGTCGTCGGCCAGATGGCTGACCGCATAGGGGGTGGGAATGTCGCGGTCGCTCTCGCCCGTGCCGCGATGGTCGTAGAGGATGACGCGGTAGGTTTTGGAAAATTCCGCGACCTGCGGCTTCCAGTAGGCGCCGTGACCGCCCAGCCCCGGCGACATGATGATCGCGGGCGCATCGGCAGGGCCGTATTCGGTCACGGCCAGCCCATCGATCAGACGGGCGGCGGGTTCGGCGGGAGTGGGCGCGGTGGCGGTCAAGGCCTAACTTCCGACGTGGGCGACCGAGGCGATCTCGACCACCAGGCCGGGCTTGACCAAGCCGCACTGGATGCAAAAACGCGCCGGCTTTTCGCCCGGAAAATACTCGGCATAGACGGCATTCATCGCCGCATAGTGCGCCCAGTCATTGAGGAAGATGTGGTTGAAAGTGATGTCGTCCATCGTGCCGCCGCCGGCCTCGACGACCTTTTTGATGGTCTCGAGAATATGGCGTGTCTGGGCCGTGGCATCGCCAGGCGCGTGGATCGAGCCGTCGGCATCGATGGCCAGGGTGCCGGAGACATAGATGACGCCGTCGGCCTTGGTGCCGGCGGAATAGGGGGCGAGGGGCTTGGGGAAACCGGGCGGGTTGATGGCGGATTTCGGCATGTCGGGCTCCGTGAGGCGGCTATGGGCTGAAAACGCGAACTCAAACCTGGAAATCGGCGGCATCCGCCGGGGTCAGCTTTTCGACGGCGGCGATGAAGTCACCGACCGTCGACACCCAGCCGAAGAAGGTCTCGATATTGTAGATCGTCGCCTTCTGAATGAAGTCCGGACCGAGGTGGTGGGTGGCGTCTTCGAGCACGGTGCAGAAATATTCAAGATGGAATCCGTCGCGCAGCGTGCTTTCGACGCAGACATTGGTGGCGATGCCGACGAAGATCAGGTTCCGGATGCCGCGAGCGCGCAGGATGCTGTCGAGCTGCGAATTGAAGAAGGCCGAATAGCGCGTCTTGTGGACGCGGATATCGCCGGGCTCCGGCTGCAACTCGTCGACCAGTTCGTAGTCCCAGCCGCCGCGCGCCAAAAGCTTGCCGTGCAGGTTGGGATTGCGGCGCATGGTCTTGAGCGCGTTCGACTTGTGCCAATTGGGCGACAGCGGCGTCCCAGCCTCGACATAGTCGGCGTCCCAGCCGTTTTGCAGGAAAACGACCTGGATGCCGGCGGTGCGGGCGGCGGTCAGGGTCGCCTTGATATGGGCGATGGTCGATTGGGCGCCGGAAATATCGAAGCCGGCCAGATCGACATAGCCGCCTAGCGACGCATAGGCGTTTTGCATGTCGATGACGATGATCGCGGTTTCATCCGCCTTCAAGGTCAGCGTCTCGGGCCGGGCGGGAAGGGTGAAGGCTTGGTCGGTCATATCGCGCGCCTCTCACAGAAAAGTCTTGTCCAGAAAGACTTTCGCCTGATTTTCTGATAGGCTAATCAGAAAAATTGGTTTCAATCAAGAGGGAAATTTTCGCGCTGCAAAACGCCTTTGGTCAAGGCATCAGACCGTCGAGGACGATGCTGCAGATCGAGTCGGCGGCGGCGTCGAAATCGGCCTTGGCCAGGCGTGGAACGTCGAGGATCGCCTTAATCTGCGACTGGAAATCGGCATAGTGCTGGGTGGCGCCCCAGATCAGGAAGATCAGGTGGTAGGCATCGACCGGCTTGAGCTTGCCGGCGGCGACCCAGTTGTCGATGACCTGGCGGAAATGCTCGACATTGTCACGCACCTTGCCGCGGATCTGCGGCTTGAGCACCGGGGCGCCGCGCAGGATCTCGTTGGCGAAGACGCGCGAGGCATCGGGAAACTGCCGCGACATCGCCATCTTCTGTGAGATGTAGCGTCGCAGGCCGGTGGCCGGGTCCTCGCTGCCATTCAGGTTGTCGATCAACCCCAGCCACACATCGAGCGTCTGCTCCAGAACCGCGGCGTAGAGATCGGCCTTGGTCTTGAAATAGTTATGCAAATTGGGCTGCGACATGCGCGCGCGTTCAGCGACGCGGTCGATAGTGGCGCCGTGATAGCCGTAATTGGCGAAGACGTGCTGCGCCGCTTCGAGGATGCGGGCCTCGTTGCGCATACGCAGCGCCGAGCGTCTCAGGCCTGAGTCATCGTGCGGCATAACCATGGGGTTTCCGGGGTTTCGGGGGCGCACTATAACGCAAAAAATGACGAGTTCATCAGAAAACATGGTCAACGCGCTGTTTTTATGTATGTTTGCGGCATTCAGGAGAAACGTGCCATGAGCCCCGCATCGATCGTCGTTACCGGCAGCGTCAATGTCGACTTCATCCTGCGCGTCGGCGCCCTGCCCAGGCCGAACGAGACCATTCACGGTCACGACATGGCCGTGGCCATTGGTGGCAAGGGGCTGAATCAGGCGGTAGCCTGTGCCCGGCTGGGGACGCCGACGGCGATGATCGCGGCGATCGGCGACGACAATTTCGGTGTCCAGGCCAATGCTTATCTCTCTGCCAACGACGTCGACACGGCGAAAGTGTCGGCGTTGGGGGGCGTGGCGACCGGCGTCGCCAACATCTTCGTCGCCGATGACGGCCAGAACATGATCGTCGTTACCCCGGGTGCCAATGGCCGCCTGACGCCGTCCATGGTCGACGCGGCCGAGACGACGATTGCGTCCGCCAAGGCGATGATCGTGCAACTGGAAACGCCGCTGGAGACGGTGCGCCGGGCGCTGGAAGTGGCGCGGCGTCACGGCGTCTTGACCGTCCTCAATCCGGCGCCGGTCGATATGGCCGCCAAGGCGCTGTTTCCGCTGGCCGATCTGGTGACGCCGAACGAGACCGAATTGGCCCGCCTGACCGGCATCGACGGTCAGGATGACGCCTCGTTGACGCGCGCCCTGCAGGCCCTGGTCGTGGCCGGCGCCAAGCAGGCCCTGGTGACCCTGGGTTCGCAAGGCTGCGCGGCGCTGATCGACGGACAATTGCAGCGTGTGCCGGCGTTTACGGTCAAGGCGGTCGATGCCACTGGCGCCGGTGACCATTTCAACGGCGCGCTGGTGACGCGGCTGGTCGCCGGCGACGACTTGCTGGCGGCGATGCGTTATGCGTCTGCGGCCTCAGCCCTGTCCGTGACCCGGCCCTCGGCCGATTCCGCACCGACGGCGGCGGACGTGGCGGCTTTTCTCAAGTCCTGATCATCGTTTGGTGAACGATGGCCTCGGCCGCATAGTGTCTCCAGCACGCCGAGCGGCCTCATCGGCAGGCTGTCGCCTTATTTACAAACCATTCGGCCTTTCCGGGCGCATTTTGATGGCATTGCGGGCACTTTGCCCGGACATTCTTTTGTGGAGAGAGCGTCATGGATACCGTCGTCCCCCAAGCCCCGCAACCCGACAATGCCAGCCATTCTATCTATAGCTGGGAAGACGTTGATGCTGCCCATGCGGACGGCGCGCCCGGCAACACGATCGCCGCTGGCCCGCAGGTCTCGCAGCCGCCCGCCGACGCGCCAGCGCCGTCCGCGGAGTCGTCGCGTGCCGCTACGGTTCGCCGCGTTGCGACCGGTGCCGTCGGAGTGAGCCTGCTGGCTGCCGGCGCGGTCGTTGCGGCGAAAATGCTGCGCGGTGCGAACGCAAAAGCCGGCGTCAACGTAATCGATTTCGACGACTGAGAATTTCTCCTGGTCGCCTCATGTTTATCCAAAAAGTGGCAACCACTTTTTGGCATGAGGCTTAGATCTGATAGGTCTCGGTCCACACGGCCGGCCCGGCGTGGATGTCGAGTGCGGTGGCGGCCAGTCGTGCCCCGGCTTCGCCTGAACGAAAGGCCCCGGCGATCGATGCCGGAAAGCGTTCATCGAAGGTGTCGCCGGCGAAGAACACCCGCGCCTCACGATGCGGTCCCTGGCGCTTATGGCCGGGCAGGCAGCACGAATAGGCGCCGCGGGTGAAGGGGTTGCTTACCCAGCCGGAAACGACCGGATCGCCGACGACGTGCGTCTCGAAGCCGCGCAGGCGTTCGACCGGCGAGATGACACGCGACAGGTGGTCGAGCGCCTCCTTCGACGTCATGCCTTCGATGATTTCGGCGTGACGGCCGGAGATGTACAGCTGAATGACGGGTACGCCGGCGCTGCGCACATGACAGAAGTGCGGCGGCTGAGAGTCCAGCATGATAAAGCCGGTATCGACGCCGATCTGGCGTTGATCGAGGAAGGCCGGATCGACCTCGACGACGATCTTGTTCATCTTGCCCATGACCAGGCCGGACAGATGACGGCGAAAATCCTGCGATAGGCCGGGCTCAAAGGCGACGGCGTTCGATTTAAGAACGCCCAGCGAGCCGGTAAACAGGGCCAGCCGCGCCATGAAACGTGTACCGTCGCTCGATTGCACGTCGACGTGATCCTTGTGGGAGACGACGCGCGTCACCGGCGTATTGAGGCGCAGATTCTCAGGCCCGGCGTCGCGCGCCAAGGCTTCGACCAGAGCCGCCATGCCGTTCTTCGGTTGTAGTCCGCCGGGCGTATTCTCATCGGTCAGGAACTCGTAAGCCGACGGGTGATAGGGCGGATCGATGCCGTCCCACATCAGGCCGAAATCGCTTAGCCGTATCCGTGCCGCTTCGTCGACAGCCAGGTCGGGCAAATGCACGTCGGGCGCCTCACCCTTTTTGATCTTTGCCGCCTTGTCCCAATCGACGGCGCCTTCGATCCAGTCTTTGGGGGCCTTGGTCAGCTTGCCATGCTCGTGAACGAACATGTCACCGTCTGTTTCTTCGTGATAGGGCAGGCCGTAGTGGTCGAGGACCGCGCGCAGCGGCGTATTCTCGCCGTGCAGCCAGTGGGCGCCCAGATCGATTGGTGTGCCGGCACTGTTGCGCCGGGTGCGCGCCCGGCCGCCCGGTTTGTCGGTCGCCTCGATCAGCAGATAGCTCAGGCCGCGTTTTTTCAGTTCAAGGGCGGCGCTCAACCCGGCCACGCCGGCGCCGATAATCAATACGTCGGTCATGCTACTCCTCACACGCGAATCTACTGTCCTAAGCCGGGCCATAAAGAGGCAATGCGGAAGAGGCGATTTACGCCTTCTTTAGGTTGTAGCGCCTGTTGCGGGCCGATTCTTTAGCGGCGGCTTGGTACATCCAAACTCCAACACAACAGGAGACTAAAATGAACCAAGATCGCATCAACGGCAGCTGGGAACAGGTCAAAGGCGCCGTCCAATCGACCTGGGGCAAGCTGACCCACGATGACCTGTCGGTCATCGAAGGCGACCGCAAGCAACTCGCCGGCAAGATCCAGGAACGCTATGGCGTCGCCAAGGACGAGGCTGAAAAGCAAGTTCACAAGTGGAACGAAACGCACTGATTTAATCGGTACGAACGGAACGCTCCGGCCCATCGGGACCGGAGTTTGACGAGGGCCGGGACGCGAATGTGCGTTCCGGCCCTGACGTTTTTTTGAAGCTTCGCTTTAGGTGAGGGCGGTCTGGATCGCCGCCATCTGGATGGCGCTCAAACTGTTGAGCTGCGTCGACGACAGGTACGAAATCTGATCCGGCGTCAGGGCTTCGAGCTGATCGGTCGACAGCGACGTCAGGAAGGTGGTGCCAAGCGTCGCCATGGTCGTCGAGGTCAGGCCGCCGATTTGCACCCCGGTAATCGCGGCGAACTCATCCGGCGACAAGGCGTTCAACTGATAGGTCGTCAGGCCGCCGAACTGCGACGGCGACAGGGCCGAGAACTGCGTCGAGGTCAGGGCCGAGACCTCGGTTACCGTCAGATTGCTGATCTGGCTCGACGACATCGAAGCGATCTGCGTGTTGCTGAGCGCGGCGATCTGGGCGGTTGACAGGGCACGCAACTGCATGCGCACCAAAGCACCCAGTTGCGTCGTCGTCAGAGAGGCGATTTCGGTCGTGGTGAAGGTGGCGATATCGGTGGTCGACAGTGAGCCAATCTGGGTCTGCGACAGGCCGCTGAGCTGGGTGATGCTGAGCGCGGCGATCTGGGTCTCGTTCAGCCCGGTGATTCCGGTGGTCGACAGGGCGCCGACCTGGGTCGCCGTCAGCGCCCCCAATTGCGTCAGGTTGAGCGAAGCGACTTCGGATGCGGTCAGACCGCTGATGCCGGTGTTCGACAGGGCGGCGATCTGCGTCGTGGTGATCGAGTCGAGGTGCGCGGCGATCAGGGCGGCGACCCCGGTCGATGACAGCGAGCCGAACTGCACCATCGATAGCTGAGCGATCTGCGCCGGGGTCAGGGCGTTGATTTCGGTGGCCGACAGCGCGCCCATCTGGGTTTGCGACAGGCCGCCGATCTGGGTCGTCGTCAAGGCCGCGACCTGGGTCGAGCTCAAGCCGGTGATGGCGGCTGAGGCCAGCGCCGTCACCTGGGTCGAGGCCAGCGCCGCCAGTTGCGTCAGGGCCAGGGCATTGACGCCGGTCGAGGTCATGCCGCTCAGCTGCGCCGAGGTCAGGGCGGCGACCTGAGTGGTGCTCAGCGCCGTGATTTCATTGGTCGCCAGCGCGCCCATCTGCGCCGGCAACAGGCCGCGGACCTGCGTCGTGGTCAGCCCGGCGATCTGGGTTGTGGTGAAGCCGCCGACGGCGGTGGTGGCGATGGCGCCCAACTGCGTGGCGTTGAGGCCCGACAGCTGCGTCGTCGACAGGGCGGCAACGAGATCAGGCGTCAGGCCGGACAAGCCAAGCGTCGACAGGCCGGACAGCTGCGTCGAGTTCAGCACCGCCAACTGCGTCGTCGTCAACGCGCCAGCGCCAACATCGGTGAGGCCATTTATCTGCGCCGAGGTCAGGCTGGTCAACTGGGTCGAGGTCATGGCCGCGACCTCGGTCTGGTTCAGCGCCGAAAACTGCGTGGCGCCAAGCCCCTTGAGCTGGGTGACGCTCAAACCGGCGACTTGAGTCGAGGTCAGGCCGTTGATCGCCGTCGTCGGCAGGCCGGCGACCTGGGTCGAGGTCAGGGCCGTCAGCTGCGTCGTCGACAGCGCGCCCAGTACCGTGCTGGTCAGGCCGCGCAACTGGATGGCGGCCAGGGCGGCGATTTCCGTCGTCGTCAGGCCGCCGGCCTGGGTCGTGGTGAGGGCGGCGACCTGGGCAACCTGCAGCGCCTGGACCTGGGCGGTCGTCAGCGCTCCAAGCTGATCCGAGGACAGATAGCCCAATTGCGTCGTCGGGAGGTTGGCGACTTGCGTTTGCGTCAGGCCGGACAGCTGGTTTTGCGACAGGCCGGCGATCTGAGTCTGGCTGAGATTGCCGAAGGCCGAGGGATCGAGTGCCGCGATCTGCGACGAGCCCAGAGCCGAAATCTGCGTCGTCGACAGCGCCGCCATCTCGGTCGAGGTCAGGCCGATCAGCTGTGTGGTGTAAAGCGAAGCCAGGCCCGTCGTCGTCAGGCCGGCGATTTCATCTGGGTTGATGGCGCCGATCTGGGCGGCGCTGAAGCCGTGCAACTGCGTCGTCGTCAGGCTGGCCAATTGCGTGTCGGCCATGGCGGCGACTTCGTTCGATGACAGGGCGCCAAGCTGGGTCGAGGTCATCGAGGCCAGTTGTGTCGAGGTCAGCGAGGCCATCTGGTCGTCGCTAAGACCCGCCACGCCGACGGTGCTGATCGCCGCCAACTGCGCTGACGATAGCGCCGCCAACTGGTCGGTGCTCAGTGCCGAAACGTCGGTCGAGGTGATGCCCTTGACCTGGGTCGTCGTCAGGCTGGCCAACTGCGTCGCGGTCAGGCCCTGCATATTGGTTTGCGACAGGGCGCCGATCAGAGTGGTGTTCAGACCCTTGAGCTGGGTCGCCGTCAGATAACCGATCAGAGTCGAGCCGAGGCCGGGCAACGCCCCGCCGTTCAGCGCCGAAATCTGAGTCGAGGTCAGGCCGGCGATCTGATCGCTGGTCAGGGCCGCCGTCTGCGTCGAGACCAGACCGCCGATTTGCGTCGTGGTCAACCCGGTGGCGTCGGTGACCGTTAAGCCGGTGATCTGGGTCGTCGTCAAAGCGCCGATCTGGGTCGGTGTCAGCCCCTTCATCTGCGTCGCCGTCAGGGCGTTGAGATTGGCGACGCTGAGCCCTTCCAGCCCGGTGGTCGACAAAGACGATATTTGGGTCGAATTGAGGCCCGACAATTGCGCCGAGGTCATGCTCGCGGTCTGGGTCGAGGTCAGGCCGGCCAGGGCCGCTGCTGACAGGGCCGCGACCTGGGCCGAATTGAAGACGGAAATCTGCGTCGCCGGATCGAGTGCAGAGACTTCGCCGGCGCTTAGGCCGCTCAGCTGATCGGTGCGCAAAGCGGCGATTTCGGTGGCGGTCAACGATGACACCTGGGTCGTCGTCAACTGGCCGATCTGGGTCGAAGTCAGGGTGCCGAGCTGGGTCGTCGTCAGGCCGGCGATCTGGGTCGAGGTCAGGCCGGCCATGCCGGTCGCCGATAGCGCCGCCAGCTGCGTCTTGTTAAGCGCGCCCAACTGCGTCGCTGACAGCGCCGCGACCTCATCGGTGCCGAAACCGGCGATCTGCGTCGCGGTCAGGGTGGAAAGCTGCGTGGCGCTGAAGCCGCCGATCTGGGTGGTGTTGAGTTGGCCGACCTCGGCCGCGGTCAGGCCGCGCAACTGCGTCGTCGTCAGGATCGACACCTGATAGGCGCTGAGGCCTGATAGCGCCGTCGAGGTCAAAACGGCCAATTGGGTCGACGCCAGCGCACCCAGTTGCGTGTCGGCCAACGCGCCGGCCTGGGCGTCGTTCAGGCCGGTAACCGCGGCGGTGCTGAGCGTGGAAATCTGCGTCGTCGATAGTGCGGCCAGCTGCGAGGCGTTGAGCGCCGAGACGTCGCCTGAGTTCAGCCCCTTGATTTCGGTAGTTGTCAGGGCGCCGATCTGCGTTGGCGACAAGGCGGCGACCTCGCTGGTCGTCAGACCGGTGAATTGCGCCGACGACAGGGCGTTCAACTGCGTCGTCGTCAGCGCCGCCATCTGGTCGCCGCTGAAGCCTGACAGGGCCACGGTTGTCAGAGCCTGCATCTGCGACGCCGCCAGGACGGAGAGTTGCGTCGTGCCGAAGGCGCCGATCTGGGTCGAATTCAGCGCGGCGACCTGGGTCGTCGCCAGTTGCGCCACATGCGTGGTGTCGAGATTATAGATCTGGTCCGGCGTCAGCACCGCCAGTTGCGTCGCCGTAAAGCCATGCAACTGCGTCGAATTCAGCGAATTGAGCTGGGTCGAGGACAGGTTGCCGACGCCCTTGGTGCTCAGCGCGCCGACCTGGCGCGAGCTGAGGATATCGAGCTGGGTGATGGTCAGCGCCGCCACCTGGGTATCGCTCAGTCCGCCAAGGCCGACGGTTGAAAAAGCCGCCACCTGCGTCGTCGTCAGCCCGCCGATCTGATCGGTGGTCAACGACGCCATCTGCGTGGCGTTGAAGCCGCCCAGTTGCGTCGTCGTCAGCGAGGACAATTCGGTGGTCGTTAGTCCACTGACCTGTGTGGTGGTAAAGGTGCCGATCTGCGTCGTCGTCAGCGCCGCCAGCTGGGTCGCCGTCAGCTGCGACAACTGCGTTGTCGACAGGCCCGACAGGCCGGTCGCCGCCAGCGCTGCCAGCTGCGTATTGTTGAGCGCGGCGATCTGGGTGCCGACCAGCGCCGCCACAGCGGTCGAGCTCAGGGCGCGGATCTGCGTCACCGCCAGCGCCGAGACCTGGGTCGAGCTTAGGGCCGCCACCTGGGTGTCGGCGAGCGCGGTGGCGCCGGCGACGTTCAGCCCATGCAGCTGGGTCGTCGTCAGGGCGGCGATTTCGGTGGTGGTGAAGGCCGCGATCTGGGTCGAAGTCATGACCGTGATCTGGGTGTTGCTCAGGCCAGCCAGTTGCGTCGGCGCCAGTTCGGCGATCTGATTGACGTTGAGGCCGCCCAACGCACCGCTGCTCAGCAGCGCCATTTGTGTCCCGGTCAGGGCCGCCAGCTGACTGTCGCTCAGATTGGCCATTTCGGTGCCGGTCAGGCCCTTGATCTGGCCGGTACTCAGGCTGGCTAGCTGGCTCGACGTCAAACCCGACAGCGCAGTCAGGCCGATCCCGGCCAACTGCGTCGACGTCAGGCCCGACAGCTGGGCCGTCGTCAGTTGCGACGCCTGGGTCGAGGTCAGGCCCGATAGTTCGGTGGTCGTCAGAATGGCCAGGGTGTCCGGCCCCAGCATGGCCAGCTGATCGTTGGTCAGGGTGCCGACCTGGGTGCCGGTCAGGCTCTTGATCTGGGTGCGGCTAAAGGCGGCGATCTGCGTCATCGACAGGTCGTTGATCTGGCCGGTCGAGAAGGCGGCGATCTGCGCCGCGGTCAAACCTGAAATCTGTGCGCCGGTCAGGTGCTGTACCTGGGCGTCGCCCAGCGCGGCGACCGCCGTGGTCGACAGCGACGCCACCTGCCGCGAGTTCAGCGCCGCCATCTGGGCGTCGCTGAAGGCGGAAATCTGGGTGTCGCGCAGGCCGGTCATGCCGGTGGTCGACAGGTTGATCATCTGTGTCGCGGTCAGGATGCCGAGCTGGGCGACCGTAAAACCCGAAACCTGGGTCGAGGTCAGGGACGCCATCTGTGTGCCGTTCAGCGACGTCAAGCTGGTGGTATTCAGCCCGGCGATCTGATCCGAGGTCAGGGTCGACATCTGGGTCGCGGTGATCGCCGCAATCTGGCTGGCCAGCAAGGCGTTCAGTCCATCGCTCGACAGGTTGCGCAACTGCGTCGAGGTCAGGCTGGACGACTGGCGCGCCGTCATGGCGGCGAGTTGCGTCGGGGTGAATTCGGCAATGGCGTCGGCGGTCAGGCCGCGCACCTGGGTCGTCGTCAGGCTGTTGATCTGCGAGGTCGTCAGGTTGCCGATCTGGCTGTCAGCCAGGCCAGCGATCTGGGCCGAGGTCAGGGATTGCCATTGGGTCTGCGACAGGGCGGCGACCTGGGTTGCGCTTAGTTGCGCGACATCGGTGGTGCTGAGCGCTGCCAACAGGGTTTGCGGCAGAGCGGCGACCTGAGTCGTCGACAGGGCGAAGATTTGCGCCGCGTTCAGCCCCTGCAACGCCGTCGTCGTCAGATTGGTCAGCTGTGACGGCGTCAGCACGCCGATCTGGGTATTGGCCAGATTGCCGATGTCCGACGATTGCAGCCCCATGATCTGGGTGCCGGTCAGGGCCGCCAACTGTGTCAGATTGAGCGAGCCGATCTGATCGGCGCTCAACTGGGTGATCTGGGCACTGGTCAGGGCGGTTAGTTGCGTCGAGGTCAAGCTGTTGAGCTGGTCCGACGACAGGCCGGCCAGCGCCGTGGCGCTGAGCGCCGAAATCTGGGCGCGGCTGAGGCTGGCGATTTGCGTGCTGTTAAGCGCGTTCGACAGGGCATCGTTCAGGCCCTTGATCTGGGTCGAATTCAGCACCTGCAGCTGGTTGGCGGTCAGGGCGGCGAACTGCCAGGTGTCGAGCGCGTTGATCTGGGCCGAGGTCAGGCCCTTGACCTGGGTCGAGGTCAGGGTGCCGAGCATGGTCGGCGACAGATCCGCCACTTGCGTGGTGTAGAGCCCGGCGATCTGGGTCGAGGTCAGGCCCGACAGCTGGTCCGACGACAGATTGTCGAAATCGTCGTCGCCGAAGGCGCGCATCTGCGTCACCGTCATGGCATTGAGCTGGGTGCTCGAGAAATTGGCCATTTGCTGCGTCGAGAGCGCGGCGATACCGGTGGCGGAAAAGCCCAGCATCTGGTCGGTGCGCAGGGCCTGCAGTTCTTCGTTGGTCAAAACATAGACCTGGCGCTCGGTCAAACCGTAGACCTGCGTCGCCGTCAGGCCGCTGACCTGGGTCGTCGTCAGCTCGGAGATGGCAGTGGTGTTGATGACTGAAATCTGCGCCGCCGACAGCGCGCCGATCTGGGTCTCGTTGAAGGCGCCGAACTGGTCCGATGACAGGGCGGCGAACTGCTGCTCGGTCAGGCCCTTGACCTGGGTCGAGCTCAGTTGGCCGATACGCGTATCGGTGACCGCGGCGATCTGGTCGGCGCCGAGCGCTGCCACCTGAGCCGAGGTCAGGCCGGCCCATTGCGTGTCGGTCATGGCGCCGAGCAGGGTCAGGCTCAAGCCGTTAATCTGGCTCGTGGTCATGAAGGCGATCTGGGTCGCGGTCATGAACGGCACCTGGGTCACGCCCAGGGTTTCGAGCGTCGCTTCGTTGAGCCCGCGCACCTGGGTCGAGGTAAAGGCGCCGATCTGGGTGGCGTTCAGCGCCGTCCACAGGGTCTGCGGCAGGCTGGTCAGGTCGCTGGTCGTCAGGCCTTTGATCTGCGTCGTCGTCAGGTTTTGCAGGTCGGTGGTGTTGAGGGCGTTGATCTCGGACGTCGTCAATGCCGCCAGCTGCGTCGCCGTCAATCCGGTCAGTTGCGTCGTCGTCAGCGACGACACCGAAGAGGTCGTCAGGGCCTGCAACTGCACGGCACTGAGCGCCGACAACTGCGTCGAGGTAAAGGCGCCCAGCTGTGTCGTCGTCAGCCCGGACAGTTCGTCGCCGTTCAGTCCCTTCATCTGGGTAAAGCTGAGCGCCGACAGTTGCACCGGCGACAGGATGGCGAATTGCGAGGTCGTCAGTTCACCAAGCTCGGTCAGGGTCAGGCCCTTGATCTGCAGGGTGTTCAGTGCCGCGATCTCATCGACGCCGAAGGCTTCGATCTGGGCGGCCAGCAAGACCGACAACTGCGTCCCCGACAGCGACATCTGACCCTGCGACAGGGCTGAGATCTGCGTCGTGGTCAGCGCGCTGACCTGCTTGGTGGTCAGGGCGGCGACCTGATCCGACGACAGAGCGCCGATTTCGGTCGAGGTGAAAGCGGCGATCTGCGTGGCGGCCAGCGACTTGATATCGGTGGTCGACAACGAGGCCACGTCGGTCAGGCTCATCGCCGCGATCTGCGATACGCTGTAGCTTGAAACCGATGACACCACGATACGGGGAAACCTTTCGGGGCCGAGTGATTCGTCCGTGGCAAAAAGGTACGGGCCTGAAGAGGGACAGGCAAGCGCCTTGTCGCGGTCAACGCCTTGCGCGGCGCCGGATAACACTGAAATTTGTGATTATCGCTTCGCGAAATATCGTATAGTCTTCGCACATTCGCCTGGAGACGCTTCGTGCCGCCTGCTGCCCGACTTACCGACATGCATGTCTGCCCGATGCAGACCCCGGCGGTCGTGCCGATCCCGCACGTCGGCGGGCCGATCGTTCTCGGCAGCTTCACCGTCTTCACCGGCATGCTGCCCCAGGCGCGGGTCAGCGACATGCTGATCTGTGTCGGTCCGCCTGATATCATTGCCAAGGGTTCGGCTGGCGTCTTCGTCAATTGTCTGCCGGCGGCGCGCCTGGGGGACACGACGGCGCACGGCGGCACGATCGTCGGCGGTTTTCCGATGGTGATGATCGGCGAAAGCGGCAATGCCAGCGTCAACAACAAGCAGAACGATAACAAGCAGCCCGACAAGGCCAATACCCGCAAGGCCAAGGAGGTCCAGCAGGGCAAGGGCACCGACGGCGACAAGGTCACCCACGACTCGAACAATCCGGCCGGCACCGAACAGGTGATGCACAATCCGGCTGTCGTCGCGTCGACAAACGAAGACCAGATGTCGGGCTCGCTTCAGGCCGCGGCGGCCGGCGGGGCACCGTTCTGCGAGCTATGCTACGGCAATGGCGGCGGCGATGGCGATGATCATTCCGGCCACAGCCACGAAGCGCAGTCCACGGAAGCATGAGCACGCTTTACGGCATTCTCGACTGCGCCGTCGATCCTTCGCTTTACGACCATGTCGACGCCCTGCCGTCCGGCCGGTCGGCCTGCCTGTTCGAAGGTCCGCTGGCGCCGAAGGTGGCTGCTGCGTCGCCCTATCTGGTGGAGTTGTCGGCCGTCGATCCGCTGTCGAAGCTGTGGCGGACCCAGGGCTGGGGCAAGAACTGGGGCCTCCTGCTGTCTTCGGATGAGCCGCTGATGACGGTGCGCCGGCGGTTGCGCCATTTCACCCAGGTTCGCCTGCCCGATAATTCGGGACCGGTGCTGTTCCGCTTCTGGGATCCGCGCGTGTTTCGCCGCTATATGCCGAGCGTCGCCGGCGATGATGCCGAAGATTGGTTCACCGATATCGACCGCTATATCGTCGAGACCGAGGACGGCAAGGGAAGCTTGCGCTTCAGCCTGAACGGCAGCCGGATCGCGGTCCAGCCCGGACCGCCACCCACGGCCTGAAACCCAGCTTAGTCTTTCACCAGCACCACATCGACGCGGCGATTGGCGGCGGCGAAGGGCTGGCGCGGACGCAGCAGCTCGTCATAGCCGTGGCCGCGGACCTCGACGGCGTTTTCCGACAGGCCGGCGCTGATCAGCAGCGCCTTGACGGCTTCGGCGCGTTGGCGCGACAGGCGCATGTTCAGCCGGCGCGAGCCGTGGGCATCGGTGTGGCCGTTGACGATGACATGCTGGCCGTTGAGCTTGGCCGTGTTCAGCTTGTCGACGAAGCTCTTGACGTGATCGCGTCCGAGCGTTCCGGCATCGGCCGAACCCATGGAGAAGTTGGCCAGGATGGTGGCGTCGCGATGGTGATTGCCAAAGAAGCGGTGGTGCGCGTGATGCACCGGCGTCACTGACGCCACCTTGGTCGCCTTGACCGGTTCCGGAACAGGCGGCGTTGCCGGCGAGGCGGTTGTATCAGCCTGGGCCAGGTGGGCCTTGTTCATACCGGCGATGTTGAAGCCCAGGACCTCACCCTTTGGCGGATCGCAATCGCCATCGTCGCCGCGCACCCAGCCATTGGGGCAGCTATCCGCCGTCGGTGCTGCGGCCGTAGGCGCCGGCGCGGTCTGAGCCGCGGCCACGCCGTGAAAGGCCATAAAGGTCGAAACGGCGGCTGCGCACGCCGTCAGGGTCGATACCTGTTTCATCGTCTAGCTGTCCCACCACAGGGTTGGTTACGGAGGTCTGCCGGCCGCGCCCGTTAACGCAATGTTAACACAGGACAGCGGCCTCGCAAAACGCTGTTTTATCGCCTGCAAGACGCAGGCCACAACAAACATTCGCCTATTTGGTGATGTGGAACCAGGCCATTTCGGTACGCCAGCCATGGGCCGCAGCATTCTGTTCGAAGGTCTGCGTCCAGTTGGCCGGGACCGCCATGGTGTCGCTTTGGTTGGCATTCAGCGGGGTGAGATCGAACGGGCCCTTACCGATAAGCAGCATCACGGCTTGCAGGCCCTGGCTACGGGTAAAGGTGTTCTGATCGACGCAGTCGTTGAACTCGATGGTCCCGTCGGGCTTGGCGGTCGCCATGCTGGGCGCATTGACCGGTAGCTGTTCGAAAGCCTGGCGAGGGCCTGCCTCCTGCAGCCGGCCGTCGGGCTCCATGCCGAGCACGACATAGTCGTCGGGCTGTTTGGCGACATCGACAATGCCCTTGGCCTGGGCGCCGGTGCCCTGGCAGCCCGCCGGGTTGGGCAGCATGGTGTAGTTGCGCACCGGCATGATCAGGGTCTGTGGCGCTGTCTGCGGCGTGCGGAACTTGCGGAAGCTGTTGAGCACCGGGCAGGCGCTTTGTTGCAAAGTGTGGACGTCGCCGGTGTCGACCTCGACCGTGCTGCCGGCGGCTTCGGAGGCGATGCGTGACAACTGGCCGGGATTGAGGGTAACGCCGGAAATGGTCATCGACTGACTGCCCGCGGCACCTTGCGGCTCGGAGATATCGACCCAGGTGCAGTCGACCTTGTCGACGGCGGCGATGACGGCGGCGCGGATATCGGCGGGCGAACGCGCTCCGCTCGCGGCGGCCGGGGCGGTAGATGCCGTCGGATTGGCCGCGGGTTTGTGGCCGGACAGGGCAAAAAACAGCCCGCCGCCGATGGCAACGACGGCCACCGCGGCGCCGCCGATGATCAACGGCAGGTTCTTGTTGGCGGTGGGCGCGGTGCCCGGCGGACGCGGTGTCGTTGCGGCCGGCGGAACGGTCGAGGCTTTGGGCGGCACGGTAGCCGGTTTGGGCGCTTCGGCCTTCGGTGCTTTGGCAGGTTTCTTGTCGGCCAGCTTCGCCGGTGCCGCGACGGGTTTTCCAAGATTATTGATCTCGGTCAGCACCTCGGCCATCGAGCGCAGGCGCACCTTGGGATCGGGGGCCAGCATGTGTTCGAGCAACGGCCGCAAGATTTCCGGCGCTACCGAGACGTCGGGCGTCGTCTGGCGCTTGGTGATGGCTTCGACCAGGGTCGCGCCCATGTCGTAGGGCTTGCCGCCAGCGACCGTCAAAATGACCAGGGCCAGCGAATAGACGTCGGTCCAGGCGCCAACCGCACGGTCATAGGCGCCGAACTGCTCCGGTGCGACGAAGCCAAGCTTGCCGGCGAAACCGTCGCCGACGATCGTCCCCGAATGCTGGTCGAGATCCTTGGCGATGCCGAAGTCGATGACCTTGGCCTGGTCGAGGCGGCCATGCGGCAGCAGGATGTTGTCGAGCGAGATGTCGCGATGGACGGCGCCGATCTCGTGCGCCGCCTCAAGCCCTTGAGCCAGGCGCTTGAGCAGGGAAATCAGGTCTTCGGGCGACGGATTGAGCGTGCGATAGACGTCCGACAGCGGCGCGCCGTCGATGAAGTCGGTGACGATATAAAAGGCGCCGAGCGTCGGCTCCTGCGCCATGACGCGGTACTGCACCAGGGCCGGGTGCGACAGCCGCGTCAGGGTCTTGGCCTCCTTGCGGAACATGGCGAGGACGTTTTCGTCCTTCGACAGGTGTTCCAGGATGACCTTGATGGCGACGCGTTCGTCGGAATTGACGTTTTCGCCCTCGAACACCTCGCCCATGCCGCCGCGGGCAATGAAGCGCGTGACGCGGTAGATGCCGTTGAGCACTGAACCGATTTCGACGCGGCCGCTCGGTGCCTTGGGCGTCGGTGGGATGAAAACGGTCGGCTCGGGCGTATCGACGACTGGCGGTGCGGAAGGTGGCGGTGTTGATGCGGCGGGCGAAGGCTCGGGCTGAGGGGCCGCTTGTGGCGCCATTGAGCCAGAGGGCGCCCACACCGTGCCGCCGGGGGCATCATCGACCGGTTTCGCGGCCTCCGGCCAGGCCGCCGGCGCGTTGGCGGGCGGCTCGACCGGGGTCGCCGCCTCGGGTTCGGCCGGAATATCGACCGGCGCGGCGACGGCCGGGTCGCCAGGCACCTCATCCCACGAACTGACCGGCTCGGTCTTTACGGGCTCAGTTTGGGCAGCAGGCGTTTCCGCCGCCGGCTCAGCCGGCGTGTCGCCTTCGGCGAACCACGCATCCTCGGCCTTGGACGCCCGCTTCTTCTTCGGCGCCGGCGGCGCGGTGGTTTCGCGCCGTTCGATGTCGTCGTCGGAATCGCTCATGAAGTCACACTGGCCAAGGGCGGAAAGTTGAGATGGGTCTGCTCTTCACAGGCGACCACCAGGATCGAAACATTGTCGTGGGCGCCGCGCTCCAGCACGCGATCGAGCAGGGTCTTGACGCTGTAGTCGGGATTGACCGGTTTCAGCGCCGCGGCGATTTCGTCGTCGGCGACGAGGCCTGTCAGGCCGTCACTGCACAGCAGGAAGATGTCACCGACGCGGATCTCATCGGCAATGCCGTCGAGTTCGAGCTGTGCCTGAACGCCGACCGCCTTGTTGAGCACGTGGCGCATCGGATGGGTCAGGGCGTCCTCCTCGCTCAGCATGCCCTTGGCGACCATGTCGTTGACCATGGTATGGTCGCGGGTCAGGTGATAAAGCTGGCCGTCGCGCAGCAGATAGGCGCGCGAATCTCCGGCCCAGAAGACGGCGAACCGCCGGCCTTCGATATGCAGGGCGACAACCGTCGAGCCCATGCGGCCTTCGTGGGCATTGGCGATCGAAAAGATCTCGGCATTGGCCTGATGCACCGCCTGCGACAGCCGGGTGCAATCCTCGTCGAAATCGCCGCTGGTCGATATCGTCTCCAGGTTTTTGACGATGGTCGATGAGGCGAGCGCGCCATTGTCGTGACCGCCCATGCCGTCGGCGACGACGTAGAGGCCGCGGTCGACGGCGTGCAGGATCGAATCCTCATTGGCCTTGCGCACCAGGCCGACATTGGTGATGCCAGCCGACACGGTCTTGAAAGCGTTCATGAATTGGCCTCATCCGGCATGGGCGACGGCAGCACAGTGAACAGATCGTCGGGAACTATAACAGGATTTTCGACGCCCTGCGCGGTCCACCAGCGGGGGCGCAGGCCCGCGCCCGGCGGCAGATCGGCGGCTTTCTCGGCAACGGTGGCAACAAGCGCATCCTTTTCCCAGCCGTTGATCAGGGTCTGCCACAGGGCTTCCTCGGCGTCGTCGGCCAGGGTTTCGGAGGCGGCGAGCGTCGTATCCTCGGCACCGGTGACCCCGGCCGCCAGCAGGAACAGGCGGCCGACGCTGTCCATTGATGGACAGAGTGCACCGATGGTCCAGCCATCGAGCGCCAGCGTACCGGCGGGCAGGGCAAAGCGCCACATCGCCGCTTGGGCGTGCATGTCAGGGTGCGCCTCGCCCCAGTGATCGCGCGCCCTGGCCATCACCGCCGCGCCGAAGCCGTCCCAAGCCGTCTCCTGGGCCGGGGTCAGGCCCGCAGATATGAAGTCGCCATAGCGCGGCGACTTGCCGAAAACGAAGGGACGCAGGGACGGCAAAAGCGGCTCCTTACAGCGTCGGCGGGCAGCGGAAGGCCCACAGGCCGCCGTGGCGGAAGGGATTGACGGCGCCGTTCAGCACGATGCGGAAGCGGGCATAGTTGGTAGCGTCGCCGAACTGGGCGATCATCGCCACCGGGCCGGAATTGCTGAGCTGGCTCTGGCCGACCAAGCGCAGCAGAGCCCACGGACCGGTGGTCGAGATCATCTTGATATCGCCGCTGGCGCCGATCAGGCGGACGTGAGCCGACTCGAACGGCGGCACGCTCCACTGGAACGGCTGCGGCTGGCCGGGCGCCGTCGGATCGAAAGTATAGGTCTGGCCCGGCGGGCCGGCGGCGATTTCGGCTTTCTTGACCGTGCCGCCAACGCCGGCCAGTTCGATCGTGCCCTGCATGCCGGAATCGAGGAAGTCGCGGATCTGCGTCGCCGTCTGCAGGGACTCGGCGCTGGTCGGCGAGAAGCCTTGGGCCAGAGGCTGGTCGGCCTTCCAGTGCCAGATCGGCCCCGAAGTGTCGATCAGCGGCGCCAGCTTGCCCTTGATCAGCTGATCGAACGACCCATTGGTGGCGAACAGCGAACGCATGTCGGCGATCGAAGCATCGGCGGTCGCCGAGGTATTGAACGGGTACTTGTTGTTGGTCGCCATCTGGCAGGTCGATGCCAACTGGCCGTTGTACTGGTCGGCCATGCCGGCTTGCGAGGCGCTGACCTGGGCGGCGCCACCGGCCTTGGAGGCGGCGGCGGTGAAGCCCTGAGCCTGCGGCGGGGCGCCGGCCGCGGCTGCGGTCAGGTTGGCCTGGGCGCCAAGCGCCTGGGTCGTGGCCCCTTCGGCGCCCAGCCCACCACCGGCGGCCTGCTGCATACCGTTAGCCTTGATGGCGTCGCGCAGGGCCTGCATGAACGGATCGAGGCCGCTGGCGACCCAGCTGTTGAGGCCGGCGAAGTGGTCGGAGATGATCTTGCTGGCGCTGACATTGTTAGGCCCGATCAAAGCGCCGCGGATCTGCGACGGTGCCAGTCGGGTGATCGCCATATTGGTTGCGGCGTGTTCCAGCGCATCGCCGGTGGTCTTGTCGAAGGCCGTGTTCTTGCGGATTTCAAGGAACAGGGTCTTGACCGGCGAATTCTCACTGGCGATGGCGCTTTGGGCCAGCGGGCTGCCGAAATAGTTGGCGGGCTGGATTGAGGCGATCACCGCCTCCCACTGGGCGATATAGTCCTGGGCGTAGCGGTTGGTCAGGTCGTCCTTGAGCGAGCTCATCTGCGCCGTGACGGTCGAGGCATTCTCTTCCTGGCCCAGCACCCAGCTTTCAGACTTCAGCTTAGTCGCCACCGCGATCAGGCCGCTGTTGAAGCTGCTCTTAAAGCCGTCACGGGTGTAGATGAACGGCACGTGCAGGTTCTGCACCGTTTGCGGATTGGAGAAGGCGTTCAACCCGCCGGAATCGACCAGGTCGGCGGCGTGCCAGTCGGGGCCGGCGCCGCTGGCATTCTGGATCAGGATCGAATAGGCGCGATCGACCAGCGACATCGAGCCAATCTTGACGCGGACATCGTGGATCAGCTGGGCGTCGAGCGGTGCCTGACCGTTGGCCCAGACCTGGTTCATGTTCGGGTCGGTCAGCATGGCGTCGAGGTGGCGCGACATCTGGTTGCGGTTGTCGTCGTTTTCGGCGCCGCTCAGCTCCCCATTGGCATAGTCGTTGACGATCCACGCCTTGACGTCCTTGGCGTCCATCTTCGGGCCCTGGCCGCCAAGCAGCAGATAGGTCTTCAGCGCCGGATACAGCGTCAGCGGGGTCGCCTGCGGATCGTGCAGCACGTCCTCGAGCCGCAGCAGGACGCGTGGCAGGACGGTGCGATCGATCGCCTGAAGGTAGGTCTGCTGGGCCTCGCGGCTATCGCTGGCCTGATAGAGGCCGAACGTCATAAAGAAGGGCGCGCCCTTATCGTGGCGCTGGGCGTAGCCCTGGGGCAGGTTGCGCAGGGCTTCGAGTGCCGGCAGGATGTCAGTCAGGGCCGCGTCCTTTTCGCGCACTTCGCGTAGGTCGGCGCCCGATTGCGTCAGTTGCGCCGCGGCGGCCTGGGCTTGCTTGAACAACTGGCCCTGGAAGCCCTGATTGAGGAAGAAACTGACCATCCACAGGATGAAGACCAGGGCGCAGACGCCGGCGATGCCGGCCAGCCACGCCGTCAGGTTCATCAGTTCGCGACGGGCGCCCTTCTTCGACGCGCGCACCAGCCCGCCTTCGCCAAACACAACCTCGGTCAGCAGGCGGTTGATGAAATAGGCGCGGCCTTGCTCGCCGCGGTTCGGCCGGGCTTCGTAGAGCGAGGCGAGGTCGCCCAGCAGGCGGTCGAACGGCGTGCCCGACTGGACGCCCGAGGTGAAGTAGAAGCCGCGCAGGATGGCGGTCTCGTCGGTCGTCGACTGCGGGAAGGCACCGGCCAGGAAGCGCAGCACGCGCGAACGCAGGGCGCCCATCTGGCCCGGGAAGCCGACGATCAGCGAGCGCCGCTTGGCGTCGAGATCGTCCTGCAGGCGCTTGGAGACGCGGTCTTCCAGCGCCATGGCCATGTCGTCGAACTCGTTGATCAGCAGTTCGTCGTCCGGCGTCTTGGTGGCGTCGTAAGTGACGGTGGCGCCCAGCACGGCGCGGCGGCCATCGACGTCGAGGTCCTCGAAGAATTCGATGAAGCCGCTGATCAGGTCGGCCTTGGTGAACATGACGTAGACCGGCACCGAGATTTCCAGCGCCGCCTGCAATTCCTGGACGCGGCGGCGGACGATGCCGGCGGCCTCATCCAGCATCTTGGTGTCGGAATTGATCAGGGTGTCGACGCCGATGGCCACCAGCACGCCGTTGACCGGCTGGCTCGGGCGATTGGTCTTGAGCAGGTTGAGGAAACTGTTCCAGCCGCCGGCATCGCGCTCGGCCGAGGAGTCCTGCGAGGTATAGCGGCCGGCGGTGTCGACGAAGACGGCCTCGTCGGCGAACCAGAAGTCGAGGTTGCGCGTGCCGCCCGATCCCTTGAGCACGGTGTCGGAAAACGGAAAACGCAGGCCGGAATTGACCAGCGCCGTGGTCTTGCCGGCGCCCGGTGGGCCGATAATGACGAACCATGGCCGCGAATAGAGGTAGTTGCTCTGCTTGCCGGTCGCGCCCTTCAGCGAGACCAGCGCTTCCTTCATGCGCAGCGCCAGTGTATCGCCTTCGCCGCCGTCGGCGGAGACCTTTTCAAGGCCGGCGACCAGGGCGTCGGCGTTACGCTTGGCGGTCATCAGGTGCCAGATGGTCAGTCCGCCCCAGATGGCCAGGATGACCAGGCCGACGATCAGCCGCACCCACCATGGGCGCAGGAAACCCATCACCATGGGTGCCAGGATGATCAGGGCAACGGCGACGATGAGCGCGATGGTGATCGAGACGAACCACCAGCTCGTCAGGGCTTTCTTGATGGCGTTCATCTCTTATTGCTCCCGGCGCTGGACGACGACTTCGACGCGGCGGTTCTGCGCCTTGCCTTGCGGGTTGGAGTTGTCGGCTACCGGGTTGTTCTCGCCGAAGCCCTGCGAGGTGACGCGCGACGGGTCGGTGAGGGCCGGTTTGACGAGGTCGGCCACCGTCTTGGCGCGGGCCTGAGACAGGGCGACATTGTCAGGGAAGGCCAGGGTGTGGATCTTGTCGCTATCGGTATAGCCCTCGACCTGGATCGGGCCGGGCTCGGTGTTCAACGCCGCGGCGATGCGTTTGAACAGCGGCATGCGGTCGGGGATCATCTGGTCGGAGGCCGGGTCGAACAGGCCGACCGTGGTGCGCACGCGCACGGTGGTGGCGTCCTCGACCACGGTGACCAGGTTCTGGGCGATTTCAGGCGCCAGGAAGGTGCGGATGCGTTGCGCCTGCTGGGTATCCGGGGCGGGCGGCAATTGCGCCGTGCGCGAAAGCCTTAGCGGGTCTTTCGGTATGGTGTCGTCGAGCGCGCCATAGGCCGGCTGACCTGTCAGCATCAGGATCAGCCGCAGCACGATGTAGATCAGCAGCATCAGGGCAAAGGCTGCGGCCAGGGCCAGCATCAGTGGTGTCCAGAAGCCCGGACGCTTGGCCGGCATGTCGAGCCCGCGCCAGTGCGGCACCAGCTCCTGGGTCGAGGTATTCTGCGCCGGCGCCAGTACGCCGTAGATGCGCTGCATGATCTGCTGCAACTGGGTCTTGCCGCCGTCGATAACGCGATAGCGGCCTTCGAAGCCGCAGGCCAGGCAGGCGTGGAAAAGCTGCAGAAGGTCGTGATTGGTGACCGGATCGGCGATCATCTCGTCGAGCAGGACCCAGAAGCGGTCGCCCGAATCGTTGGCCTGGAAGAAGCGCACGACCAGAGACCGGCGGGCCCATTCGGCGCGGTCCTGGGCACTGTCGGGCAAGTTCAGAGCGACGTCGTCAGCGGTGGCCGACAGCGCGTAACGCACGCGGCGCAGCTGATCCTCGTTATAGTGGTCCTTGAGCGTCTTATCGATCAGGTTGATGGTATTGGTGCAGGTGGCGTGCAGTTGCGGCAGGGCGACCTTGGCGCGGCCCGAGCGCACCGAGGCGATCAGGGACAGCATCTGCGCCGAAGCCGACAACAGCGGATTGCGATGGGCCGCCGCGGTTTTGGGCTGAGGGATGTCGTCGCCGGGCAGGGGAGGTGCGGCTTCCATGCGCACAGGGGCCGCGGCCGCCGGCTTTTGGGCGCCCTGCTGCATGGCCTGAAGCGGCGAAGGACGGAAGATGGTACGGCCCTTGTCGTTGTCGCTCATGGTAACCACCCTCCCCGGGCGCTTTCGCCGGGCTAGATTATTCTGTTACGGGAATGCATACGCAAAGGCTTACTTTACAGGGGTTCGAGCGATCTATTTCGAACGCTTGACCCACCACAGTTGCATCTTCAGATCGGGCCAGTCGCCGGCGACGTGGAGCCCCAGAGCCGGGGCGTGCTGGGCAATATCTGTCCAGTCGCCCGCATGGCGGTCAAGCTCGAAATAGACGTAGCCGGGCAGAATCCGCAGTTGCGGCGGCGGCGACAGGGCGGGCGAAATCCGCACCCCGGCCTGGAGCTGTGAGGAGACGATTTCGAGCATGCGCTGGGTCGAGCCGATCTTGACGACCGAGGCAAATCCCTGGCGCAGGCTTTCCGCCGGCACGCGTGCCGATACGGCGAGGAAGAACGAGCAGGTGTCGAACAGCGAGCGGTCGGTGATGCGCGAGACGTAGGACCCTGGACCGACCGATTCGAGCGGTAGCTGCCCGGCCGAAGTCGAGATCGACACGGTCAGCACCTGCTGCAGCAGTTCGACGACCGGGGCAAAGCACGCATTGGGGTTGTCGTGGACGTAGTCGGGCAGAGAGGGCGGTCGGCGGTCCTGGCGCGTGAAGGTGCACAACTCCCCGGCCATCGAACAGAAGGTCTCGAACAAGCGCTCGGGGTGGATGACCGGCAAGGCGCGGTAGTGCTGCAGCACCGGAATCCAGCGATTCAACGCCTGCAGCATCAGGAAGGGGACGAAGGTTTCGGCGCCGCCTTCGGTGGTGTCGACGGCGCGCATGGCCAGTTCGCGGGCCGACTGGTCGGCGCGGCCCTGAATGTCGCTTAAGAAGCTCATCAGCCGGGTCGAAGCGCGGATCGCCAGGGACGGGGCGATATAGCGCTCGTCGAAGGCCACCTGGCCGTTCAGCACTTCGCGGATCATGCCGAGGCCCAGCGTGATGCGACCGTCGGTTTGGTCCGAGGTGACACCGAGGTTCAGGTTGAGCTTGGCGGTTTCGATCTCTTCCGATTGGCGCTTCGAGGAGAAGCCGTCATAGATCGGCTCGAGCTCGACGACCGAACGGATGGCGACCTGGATATCCGGGCGATGGGCGAATTCGGTGGCGCCGAGCTGGCGTGCTGGCAGGGTCAAATAGACGATGGCGTCGCGCGTATCGGCGGGAATGTCGATCGGCGGCGGCGGCGGGAAGTCGCCGGGAATCGAAAACGGCGTGGCGTCGGGCAGGATGCCGCGCGCCTTTTCGATGCCGAACTTGCCGACGGCGGCCAGGCCCTGATCGATGCTGATCTCGGACAGGCCCCAGGGGTAGGAGAATTGCGGCAGGATCTGCCCGCGGATCAGGGCGTCGGTATAGCGATCCTGTTGTTGAAAATGCTGCGGGCGGAGGAACTGTCCTTCACGCCAGGCTACCCTGCTTTCGCCGCCCATCAAATTCTCCAGCAGAATCAAATCTGTTCTTATTTGAAATTTCAGTCATATAATCCCGTTATGCGGCGCGAGACAAGCCGGACGTGGCCGTTTGGCGCGCGTTTCGCACGGGGATTGGGCGGTTTTTGTGAAGCAAGGATGCGATACCTGTCAATGGACGTTTTCGCCTGAGGCTTGCATGGGCCCTCGGGCATTTGTAAGTCTTCCCGCATGGCTTGAGGCGAGGCAGGCGTGACCCAGACTCCAGACGATCCGAATGCGGATGGCCCGGCGCCCGAAGACGATGGCCGGCCGAAGATCGGCGACAAGCCGCGTGGCGCCGCTGACGGCGATCTGTCGCACGATCCCAAGACCTGGTTTCGCGCCGGTAACGCGGCGCCCGCACCCGATGCTCAACCTGCACCGCCGTCCGTTACTCTTCAGGCCGATGTGCTGCCAGCCGAATCGTTTGAACCGTCGACACCGCAGGCCGTTGTGGCCGGCGGCGGCAATTTCCTCCTGACGCACAAATTCAAGCTCATCGGTGGCGCCGTGGCAGTAATCGCTATCGTCGTCGGCGCCGTTCTTTTCTGGCCGCACGCCAAGCCCGTCACAGGTGCTGCGCCCACCTTCGCCACCGCCGATCACGGGCCGCAAAAGCGCGTGCTCAACCTGGCTGTGGGTCAGGATCTCGGCCAATTGCTGAGCGATGCCGGTGTCGCCAAGACCGATGCCTCGGGCGTGGTGGCGGCGATGAAGGGCCAGGCCTTTCCCAACGGTGCCCGCGTCGAAATGACGGTGCAGCCGGTGGGCGACACCTATAATCTGCAGCATATCGATGTGCGGCCGCTGACCGGCACCGGCGTCGAGATGGACAAGGTCAACGGTGCCTATGTCGCCAAGGCGATCACCATCAAGACGACGATGAAGACCTTCGACGTCCGCGGCGAGATGGATGGCAACAGCTTCTACACCTCCGCCGTGACCGCCGGCGTGCCTGACTATCTGATCGACGACATCGCCAATGCCTTCAGCTTCGACTTCGACTTCGTCCGCGAAATCCATCCCGGCGACGTTTTCGAGGTCGTGCTCGAAGCGCCGGTCAATCCCGACGGCAAGGTCGCCGGGACGCAGAACGTGCTGTTCGCCTCATTGACGACCCAGACCAAATCCAAGGCCTTTTATCATTTCCAGGCGGCGGGCCAGGGCCAGGCGCAATGGTACGATCCATCAGGCGGCACGGCGCAAAAATCGCTGATGCGTACGCCGGTTCAGGGCGCCCGCGTGACCTCGACGTTTGGCATGCGTGACCACCCGGTGCTGGGCTACACCCGTATGCACAAGGGCGTCGATTTTGGCGTGCCGATCGGTACGCCTGTCTATGCCTCGGGGGATGGCGTCGTCGGCTATGTCGGCGTGCATGGCGGCCACGGCAACTATATCCGCATCGACCATACAAAGACCCTGTCGACCGCCTATGCCCACCTGTCGGCCTATGGCGACGGCATCGTTGTCGGCACCAAGGTCCATCAGGGTCAGCAGATCGCGCTGTCGGGCAATACCGGCCTGTCGACCGGCCCGCACCTGCATTACGAGGTCATCGTCAATGGCGAGCAGGTCGATCCGCTGGGCTATGTCGCCGCTGGCGGCGAGACCTTGTTGCAGGGCGACGCGCTGAAAGCCTTCATGAAAGAACGCCTGCGCATCGATGGCGCGCGCACCGGCGGTTAACGCCCCCTATCAGGCCGCGGTGCAGTTGAGGCAGGTGGCTTCGACGCGGCGATTGTTGGGATCGCTCGGTTTGTCTCCCGGGATCGGCCGCGAATAGCCATAGCCCTTGGTTTCCAGCTTAGCGCCGTCGACACCGTGGGAGACAAGATAATCGCGCACGGCCTGGGCGCGACGTTGCGACAGGCTCATATTGTAGGTCTTGCCGCCCTTGGCATCGGTATGGCCGCCGATCTCGTAGCGGAAGGGCTTGGCGCGGTCGCTGCTCAGGAACTGCGCGAAGACGTCGGCATTGGCCTTGCCCTGTGCCGTCAACTCGGACGAATTCTTCTCAAACGACAGCATCAGGTCGGCCTTGTGGTCGGCGGGCGCGCTAACCGGCGCGGCCGCGGCATGGTGGCTGCCGTGATGCGACGAGGCAGCGGTGGCTTTGGCGGCCGGGGCGGCGTGCATGCCACCGATATTGAAGCCCTGGACGTGGCCGGCCTTCTTGCTGGCGCTGCAGTCGCCGCTCGGGTCGGAGCAGCTTGTGCCCGGCGTCAGCTTGTTGGTTAAATCATCGATCGACACGGTCGGCTTGACCTGTTGGGCGTGGGCGGCGGCCGCCAGCACGAGCCCCGCGCAGACGACGGTCCCGAAACGCAGAACGGACTTCATGGCAACCTCCCGGATATATCTATTTGGTAACAATGATACGCGAAACAGGCGAAAACGACAAGTTGGGCTTAAGAGGCTGCACGCTTGGGTGCGATCAGGACAACGGCGACCAGCCATAAACCCAACGCCACGGTCGCCAGCAGCGACTGATTAAGACCGTCGGCCGCGCCACCGAGCCAGGCCGGACCGACCAGGTCGAAGTCGAGCACGCTACCGAAGACGTCGTGGCCAGGATTGGGCGTCAGGCCGAAAATATTGGCCTCGGCATAGTTCCAGGCGAAATGCGCCAGAAACGGCGCCAGGAGGCCGCCCGTGCGCAGGGCGAGCAGGCCGAAAATCAGGCCGGCCAAGGCGATATTGACCACGCCCAGCAAGGAAAACGGCAGAGAAATCAGGTGCAGCAACGAAAAGACCGCCGCCGTTACCACGACGCCGACCCACGGGCCCCAATGGCAGCCCAGCACCGGTTGCAACCAGGCGCGAAACAGCATTTCCTCGGCGCCGCACTGAAACAGCATCAGGCCAAGGCTCCAGGCGATGGCCACGGCGCCGATACCGGCCGAGGTCACCGGTCTGAGCACGCCCACGGCCTGCGACAGGCCAAGCGCGACCCCAAAAGCGATAAGTCCGCTCAGCAAACCGATAATGGCCTTGACAGGTGCACCGCCACCGCCGGCTGGCCAGGGACGGCCTTCGACGGCGAAGATGGCGATCAGGCTGGCGGCGATGAATGGGCCGAGCGCCAACAGGTAAAACAGAGCAATGGTCTGGACGTGCGTCTGCATGAACAGCCAGCGACCGCCATAGATCGAACCGACCGCGACGAGGCAGGCGCAGACAAGCGTCAGCCAACCATTGGCCCGGCGCTTGGCCTGGCCTGCCGCGGCGATCCACGGATTGCTGAAATCTATGGGGAACACCCCGGTGTTTCCGATCCTGTTAGGTCCCGCGGCCGTGTCTCATGTTGCGCCGGACATGGTGGGCGTATGGTGTGCAATTCATTTCATCAGATTTTTGGATTGGCAAGCTTTCTGTAACAGCGGTATCCTGATTTCGTCGCCGCGCCGACGGAGGGTCTCGATGAAAATGTCCGTTACCAACTATGGCCTACCTCCCGCCCGGACGCCCGGCAATGTCCGCAAGGATGCGCCGCCCAGTTCCGGCGACTTTCCACGGGGTTACGACAAGCTCAAGAAGAACGACGATGACGTCATCGGCGGCAAGGTGTTCGCGATGGCCTTTCCGGGAGCGACGAATTTCGCCGGTCCCAACTGGTCGCGTTCGGTCACCTATCGCATGCGGCCGCAGAACGATTTCGACCTGGCGGCCAAGCTGCACGACCTGTGCTACATCCTGAACGACATCGACGTCATGCCGGTGGTCGAGCAAGTGTGGAAGGGCATCAAGAAGTCGAAATCGTTGTCCGGCGGCCTGGAGGCAGGACGGGAATACCGTCGCCAAATGAACCCGTTCGACAGTTCCAAGGCGGCTAAAGCCGACCAGGTGTTCCGGCTGATCGTCGAATCTTCGCCGCACAAGACCAACAGCATCACCAACTGGGGCTCGAAAAAGCTGTTCATCAAAAGCGGGGAGATTCCCTACCGCGCCGATGATGGCTTCATCAATCCGCTGGTCGATCCGGGGTGGCGCGACTACCTCAACAACCCCGGCAACATCCTGATGATCCCGTTCGATTCAGTGCATTTTCCGCAAGACGTGGCGACCGGGTGGGTGCGGCGCAAGCTGAGCGCGGCCGAGGCCTATTGCGGCGACATGTACATCAATTATACGCCCAATCTGGGCTGGGGCACGGCAGATGCCATGGCGCGCCGGCGCTATGATACAGCGGCGCCCGAAGACACTAATCCGGGCTTTCTGAAATGGTTCGAACACCACTTCCGGTCGACCCTGCCGAAGCTCTACGCGCTCGATTCCGACGACTGCAAATACGTCGCCGGGCAATAGGCAACCGGACGACGTGCCCGGTTGCCTAGCCGTCATTCGCCTCAGGCGAAGGTGTAGCTGAAGCCGCCGCCTTCACCGGCCGCCTTGACGGTGATCGTCTTGACTTCCTCGCCATTCATCTGGCGGTTCAGCAGTTCGATCGACAGTTCCGGCAGCATGGTATTGGTCAGGATGGCGTCGATCAGGCGGCCGCCCGAAGCCACTTCGTTACAGCGCGAGACGATGAGGTCGACGACGCTGTCGTCGTAGCTGAAGACGATGCCGTGGTTTTCCTGTATGCGCTTGACGATGCGGTTGAGCTGCAGCTTGACGATGCCCTTGAGCATGTCGGGCGACAGCGGATAGTAGGGCAGGACGATCAGGCGGCCGAGCAGGGCGGGCGGGAACACCTTCAGCAGTTCCGGGCGCAACGCATTGGCCAGGGCGTCCGGTTCCGGCTTCATCTCCTCGTCTTCCGACAGCGAGGTGATCAGGTCGGTGCCGACGTTCGAGGTCAAGAGGATCAGGGTGTTCTTGAAGTCGATGAAGCGGCCTTCGCTGTCGTCCATATAGCCCTTGTCGAAGACCTGGAAGAACATCTCGTGGACGTCCGGGTGGGCCTTCTCGACTTCGTCGAGCAGCACGACGGAATAGGGGCGGCGCCGCACCGCTTCGGTCAGCACACCGCCCTGGCCGTAGCCCACGTAACCGGCCGGCGCGCCTTTCAGCGTCGAGACGGTGTGGGCTTCCTGGAACTCGCTCATATTGATGACGATGAGCGAATCGTCGCCGGAATAGAGCAGTTCCGACAGCACGTGAGCGGTTTCGGTCTTGCCGACGCCCGACGGGCCGCACAGCATGAAGACGCCGACCGGCTTGTTGGGGTTATCGAGCTTGGCGCGGCTGGTCTTGATACGCTTGGCGATCTCGTCCATGGCGTGATCCTGGCCGACGACGCGCTTTTTCAGCTCGGTCTCGATCGACAGCACCTGGGCGATTTCGTCCTTGACCATGCGGCCGATCGGAATGCCGGTCCAGTCACCGACCACGGCGGCTACGGCATCGGCATCGACTTCGGAGAAGACCATCGGCATGTCGCCCTGGACGGCGGTGCGGGCTTTCAAGGCTTCATCGAGTGCCGTGTGCTGTTCCGCGCCGGCGCCTTCGGCGGCGATATTCTGACGCGCTTCCAGCACCTTGTCGAAGGCGGCCTTTTCGGCATCCCACTTGGCATTGACCTCGTCGAGCTTGGTTTGCGCCTCGGCGCGTTGTTCCTCGAGCTTGCCGGCGCGATCGGCCGAACCATAACGGCCCTCGGCTTCGCGCTTGGCGATCTCGATCTCGACGTCAAGCAGTTCGACCTTACGCTGGGCGTCCTCGACCTTGGCCGGGGTGGCGTGTTGCGATACGGCGACGCGGGCGCAGGCGGTGTCGAGCAGGCTGACGGCCTTGTCCGGCAGCTGACGCGCCGGGACGTAGCGCTGCGACAGCTTGACGGCGGCTTCGACGGCTTCGTCGAGCACGATGACCTTATGGTGCTTTTCCATCATCGGCGCCACCGAGCGGATCATGGCGACGGCGACGTCGGTGGCAGGCTCCGCGACATTGACCGTCTGGAAGCGGCGGGTCAGGGCCGGATCCTTTTCGAAGTACTGGCGATACTCGGCCCAGGTCGTCGCTGCCACGGTGCGCAGATTGCCACGCGCCAGGGCGGGCTTCAGCAGATTGGCGGCGTCGCCGGTGCCGGCCTGGCCGCCAGCGCCGATCAGGGTGTGGGCTTCGTCGATGAACAGGATGATCGGCGTCGGCGAGGCCTCAACCTCGTCGATGACCTGGCGCAGGCGTTTTTCGAACTCGCCCTTGACCGATGCGCCGGCCTGCAACAGGCCGATATCGAGGGCGCGGAGCGTCACGTCCTTGAGAACCGGCGGCACGTCGCCATCGACGATGCGGCGCGCCAGGCCTTCAACGACGGCGGTCTTGCCGACGCCAGCCTCACCGGTGAGGATCGGGTTATTCTGGCGGCGGCGCAGCAGGATGTCGATGACTTGGCGGATTTCGGCGTCGCGGCCGACGATTTTATCGATTTTCCCGTCGCGAGCGCGCTGGGTCAGGTCGACCGAGAACTTGCTAAGCGCTTCGGAGCCGCCGAAGGGTGCGGCGTCACTGCCGTCCGCGCCCGGGCCGGCCAGGCCCGAGGGTTCGGCCAGCTTGGCTTCGCTGGAGGCACCGCACACGGCGTCGAAATTGTCGCCGAGATGCTCGACCTGGACCTTGCGGAACTCGGCTGAGATGTTGAACAGGGCGTTTTTCAGGCCGGGCGTCTTGAGGATGCCGAAGATCAGGTGGCCGGTGCGCACCTTGGAGGAGGCAAACTGCAGCGAGGCATAGATCCAGCCCTTTTCGATGGCTTCCTCGACCTGGGGTGAGAAGTCGGAGATCGAGGTGGCGCCGCGCGGTAGGCTGTCCAGGATGGCGACGACGTCGCGCGCCAGCTTGGTGTCGTCGAGCTTGTACTGCGAGCGGATCAGCGCGATGTCGTTCTGCGGGTCCTGCAGCAGGACGTGAATCCAGTGCGCCAGCTCGACATAGGGGTTGCCGCGCATCTTGCAGAAACCGGTGGCGGTCTCGATACCCTTGAGCGCGGTGGCGTTGAGGCGGCCGAACAGAGCCGATCTGCTGATTTCACTCATCCTGTGTCTCCTGTTTTCTTATAGGTGTTCGGCGTGCAGCCGGACGTCGGCGCGCGTGCCGGGCGAATTGGAAGGTTGCAGCCAGCTGGTCCAGCCGAGACGGCCATTGCCGTCCAGGCTGACCGCCGGCAGTTGCGTCTGGTCGATTTCGAGCTCGATTTCCCAGTCGATATGGCTGGGCACCAGGTTTTCAAGCCCGTCGACGGCGCGGGTATAGTTTAGCGAGCCCGGCAGATAGCTTTGATAGGCGGCGTAGTCGTCGCAGCGGACGATGACGCGGATGGTCGATTCGATATCGCACACCGTCGAGCCGCAGAACGTATCCTGGCCCAAGCCATTGAAACGGCCGCTGGCGCCGAGGCGGGTCTGGTCGGCGGCGTCGATGTCGCGCCACTGCACCACGAACTCGCGGATCCGAACATTTGTGCGCAGCATGCGCGACAGGCCGTCGGCGATGGCGCCGGCGTCGCGCTTGGTGAGATAGAGCGCCAGATATTCCAGGCGCGCCTCATTGGGCGCCAGGCCAGGGCCGGCGGCTTCGGCTTCCAGCGCGCCGGAAATCGCGGCCAGGTACTTGGCGAAGCGGTCGTCCTCGGGCAAGTCGGCATGGGTTTCCGGGCGGCTTTCGGCCCAGGCACGGTAGAAGAACTGCAGCCAGCGCGAGGTCAGGACGTCGAGGAAGTCGCCGAACGGTGTCTTTTCGCCATAGATGTCTTCGTATTGCGCAAATTCGGTGACGTGCAGCGGCATCGCCCCCATCGGCCCGGTCAGGCCGAGGAAGTTCGACTTGATGCGCATCCGTCCCTTGTAGCTGGGCCGCACCGAGTCGAGCGTGGCGCCGGGAAAACGCAGGATCGAGTGGTGGCCGAGATCGACGACATTGTCGGCCGGACGCTTGGCGCGGCCGATGCGCGGCAGGCGCTCGCCGGCCAGCGCTTCCGCGTGGCGGAGGACCTTGAAGAAACCATAGCGGCGGATGTGCTCCGCGATGCCGCGGATGTAGTCCGTATGGTTCAAATGGTCGGTCGTTGCCCTGTCCTCAGCGGCCAATGGATGAATTCCCCCTGTTCCGGGCTTTCGAATACGGTTTCGACAAAACTGTTGATGGACACGAATTCGGCCAGGAAGCGATCGATGACCGAGGCGAACAGAAACATCTGCCCGTTCTCGAAAGCGGTATCGTCAAGCTTCAGGCGCACACGCTTGCCGCGCGCGAACGCCATGGTGTGACCCGAACCGATGCGCCGCGTCACGCCTTCGGTGCGGATCTCGACCAGGCTGTCGATGTGCCGGCGCATCACCGGGTCGTCTTCGCGGCCGTAGAGCGCCAGATGGTCGCGCAGACGTTGCGGATTGCCGTCCTTGCTTTCGAGCAGCGAGCCGTAGTTCGGCGTCAGATGGCCGATGACGCGCCACGCTGGATCCGACGTGGCGTTCATCATGCCCAGTGGTGGCCGCGGACGCGTCGGCGCGCTCAGCAGGGAGACCTGCCGCACCGGCTGGCCGTCGATGCTGAAGCCGGCGTTTTCACCGCTATATCGGATAGTCATGGCCAGGTCGCGATTGGTCACCAGGGCGCGAATGCCGAGCTCGCGGATTTCGTCGAGCCGCGCCGGATTGCCGGGTGAGACCAGCGACACCAGGGTTTCGGTATAGACGTAGTCGTCGGTCTTGGTCTTGCCGCGGCGCTGGCGCGTCGGAACGCGGCGCAGCCTTTGCCGCGGTACGTAGAACAGGGCTTCGCGCCAGTCGTAGAGGAGGGTGCCGAAGGCGTAGAGCGGCTCAACCGGGCGGGCGGTGGCGTTGCGGTCGTGGGCGACGACGTCGAGGATGCGGAAGACCTGATAGTCGTTCGGCCGGGTGCGGTCCGGCGTGACCATGTGCTCGTGCTCGTACGGGCTCAGGCTGATGCGGCCGAGCTGTAGCTCGAACAGGTTGACCATCGGCGTAGCGAACAGGCGCAAATTCTCGGCGCTGACCGCCTTGATCAGCGTGCTGGTGCTGCGCCGGAACAGGAAGATAATGTCGACGAACTTTGTCGCTTCGGTGACGGCGGTTTTCAGGCCGCTGAGCTCGGCGAACATGAAGCGTTGCGGGCAGGCGAAATATTCGCTGAGCAGCCGATAGCCGCGGAAAGCGCGGCCGTCATTGGGCAGCATCGCCTGGTCTTCGTCGAAACCGTAAGGCAGCGGATTGGGAACGACCACGCCCGCAGCCCCCTTCTTGTCGGGGATGACCAGGACCGCCAGGGTATCGCCGATGATCTGGCGGTAGAGTTCGCCCGGCACAGCCTCGGTGCCATGAACGTAGAGCGGCAGCCGGTCCGGCATGTGCTGCGACAGATTGGCCTCGCCGGTGGCGGCGATACGTAGCTTCAAGCCGGCGACGGCGCGCACGCCGGCGGTGGCAGCGGACGCGGCAACAGAGGCGGTCGACGACAGATATTCGGCGGATTCGACCTTCAGCGCGCGCAGTTCGACGGCGTGAGCGGTACGAAAGCGCACCGGCGTGTCGGTACCGGCAACCGTGGCCGTAACCTCGGTGCCGGCGGCCACGGTGAAGCCGTCGGCAATGGCCGGATCTTCGTCGGCCGGGTCGAGCGATACGACGCACATCGACGGCTGCGGCGACAGGTAGTTCGGCTGTACCGCCTGTAACAGGTGCTGCGAAAACTCGGGGAACTGATCCTGGAGCTTGAGATTGACGCGTGCCGACAGGAAAGCCGCGCCTTCGAGCAGGCGCTCGACATAGGGGTCGGGATCGTTGGGCCGTTTCAGGCCGAGATAGCCGGCGATGACGTCGTTTTCCTCGCCGAATTCCTTCGCGGATTCGCGCAGATAGGCGAGTTCGTCATTATAGGCTTGGAGCAGGCGCGGATCCATGACGGCCTACCCTTTGACCGTGGCGTCGCCGGTATCGTTTTCGAAATCGGTGACGAAACGCACGGGGATGGCCTCGACGGCCTGGCTGATGTCGCAGTGGATGACGTAGCGCGTGGTGTTGAGCTGATCGTTGGAGCGGCTGGCTTCGGTTTCGACCTTGAGGCTGGCGGAGTCGATGCGCGGTTCGAAGGTCTCGATGGCGCTCTTGATGCGCGCTGCACGTGCCTTCAGCGCCTGTGACGTCGTCGACTTGCCCGTCATGTCATTGACGCCGTAGTTGAGCACCGAGGTGCGCACCTGCGGATAGGGTGTTAAATCAATAGTTGAGTCGAGGTTGACGGTGTTCAGCAGCCACGCCAGTTCGCGCATCACGGTGGCGCGCACAGCCTGTTCGTTGAAGCGTTCGAGGTCGGCGGTGGTGTGAAAACGGAAGCTGCGCTTATCAAATTCGGAAGCCCGGTCCAGACCTTCCGACGAAATGCCGGTCAATTCCAGATTGGAAGCGATCTTGTCGAAAATGGTAGGGGTAAACCGGGTCTGGGGCATGGCTGGCTTAATCGATCGTCAGCTTACGCAGGGACAGGATGTCGATGTCCTCGCCGGTGTCGGTGGTCCATACCTTTTGGCCAAGGCCGGCGCCCGAAGGTTCATCCGTCCATTCGGTGGTGCGGCCAAGCTTGATGCCAACCTCGGAATGGGTTTCCGAGCCTGGGTAGAGGACCGGCAGGAAGCCCGAAAAGGCGGCGCCGTCTTTCAGCGTCAGCTCCATCGGCAGCCAGACGCGGTCGCGGAGGTCCTCGGGGCCTTCCGATTTCAGTTCGCGCACCGACTCGAAGGCCACCAGCCCCCAGCGCCCGCCGACAAAGGCTTCGAAACAGGGGCCAAAGCGCGGATCGCTGTCAGCGATCCACTCGATTTTTGTGCCGTTGAAGGTGCCGGGCGTATCCGGCGCCGCTGAAAAGGCCGCTTCGCGTTTAGCTTCGCCTGTGGCGGTGTCGCCCCGGCCGAAGGCCTCGATGCTGGCGGCGACGTCCGATAGCCAGGCCGGTCCGGGGAAGAGCAGGGGGACGCTGGCCTTGCCGGTAAAGGCGTCGCTGCGTTCTTTTTGTGCTCGCAACATAGGCGCGTAGGCGGCCGACAACATTTCCGCTTCGGGTGAGGTTTGAGTCAGCGAACGCAACTGCGTCTCGGCCTTGTCCCATTCGCCGAGTACCGCCATCAGCTGAAACAGGAACATCCGCGCCCGGATGTCGGATGGATTGGCCTTGACCATGGCCACCAGGGCGGCGCGGGTCCCGTCGAGGTCGCCCTGGGCCAGGAGAGTGTCGGCATCGCTCATCAAAAGGTCCGTTTGAAATAGATCGAATAGCCGGCCTTACGCGCCGGAGCCAAAGGGCTAACGCGGAATCTTGTAGCTGAACGAGGACGTCGATTGATTGGTGCCGACATCGTTTTGCTGGGTGTATTCGGCGTCGACGCTGGAAAAGTTGAAGGTTACTTTTTCGCGGGCGAGGCCGGGGTTTTCTTCTTCGGTATCCCATCGCACGCCGACGACATAAACATCGGACAACGTTACCTTGAGATAGACCATCTGACCGCTGCCGCCGGTGCCGCCGGCGCGCCGGAAATAGAAGGCGGCCGAGTTGATGGATTTGTGGTTCAGCATCGCCATCCATAGACCGGTGGACGCCAGGTCGACATTTTTCGATATGGTCACGTCGCCGAGGCGCACGCGGCCGGCGGTCGGGCTGTCGGCCCCGGCAGCCGAGCCGCCCCAATCGAACGCCGTCACTTCGATGGCATTCTTTAAAATATTGTCCTCAGCTTCGCCCTTGATGCCGTCGAGAACCAGCAGAGCGTCAATATTGGCCATGGTGGCCCCCTAAAGCCTCGGGCCCGAAGGTGGAGACCACTCTCGGGATAGATGCGAGGCATCCAAAGATTGAGACCGGGATGTCGATTCCCTCGGGAATCGCTCCGATCTTCCGGGTTGCGCATAAAAAACACCGTCCGCGCGAGGTGCCAGACCTGGCGCGGACGGGCTTTTGAACCGTCTCGCGGACGGCTCCAGGCTTAGAAGGTATCGGAGTTGGTCTTGATGTCGTACTGAGCCACGAGCTGGTCACCGGTGCCGGCACCGGCTTCGCCTTGCGGCTGGTAGGTGATCTTGAAGGCGCGGAAGGTGAACTTCACTGTCTCGACTTGCTGTTCGGCGAATTCCGGATCGGTATTGTTCAGGTCGCCTTGCTCGAGCGAGGTCACGAAGACTTCCTTCATTTCCAGCTTGAGGTATTCGAGCTGGGTATCGCCGGTCGCTTTGCGCAGGATCAGGGTGGCATTGCCGAAGTGGGTACCGCGGGTGGCCGACTTGATCAGGGACGAGGTGGCCTTGTCGGTGTTTTTGACAACGACCAGTTCACCGATATTGACCTTGCCGCTACCCGAACCGGTACCGAAGTTGACCGTCGACGAGTTGGTCATCTTCCAGCCCCAAGCCAGGATCTGGATCTCGCCTTGGTGCTTGGAGTCCTCCGCTTCACCCGTGACAGTGGGGCTCTCGATCTTGAGGAAGCCGTCAATTCTGGCCATGGGATACTCCCTTTTATTTAGGTCTGCATTTCAGCCTAGTGAATGAAAGAACGCTACTTGGCGCCAGGCAAACGCGACACCATACTCAGGGCAACATCCATGCCTTCAAACTGATAATGCGGCACGAAGCGGAATTGACCGCGGTAATAACCGGGGTTTTCCTCATCCGGGATGATGGTCACCGACGCGTCTTTCAGCGGCTGGCGAGCCTTGTCGTTCTCGGACGAAAATTCGGGTTGGCCGTCGACATACTGACGGACCCAGGCATTGAGATCCTTGGACAGTTGCGGCGCTTCACGCGTCGAACCGACCCAGTCGCGCACGATGCACTTGATGTAGTGTGCAAAGCGGCACGAGGCAAAGATGTAGGGCAGGCGCGCTGACAGGTTGGCATTGGCGGTGGCGTTGGGATCGTCATAGGCCTTGGGCGCGTGCACCGTCTGGCCGCCGATGAAGGTCGCCTGGTCGGTGTTCTTGCGGTGGATCAGGCCGATCAGGCCGGCCTTCGACAGTTCGGCTTCGCGGCGGTCGCTGATGGCGATTTCCGTCGGGCACATGGCGTCCATGCCACCATCGTCCGTCGGGAACATGGCAGTCGGCAGGTTCTCCATCGTGCCGCCCGATTCCACGCCGCGGATGCGCGTGCACCAGCCATAGGTCTTGAAGGCTTCGGTGATACGGGTGCCGAGGCCATAGGCGGCGTTGACCCATAGATGCTGGTCGTGATCACCGCCCGAAGTGTCTTCTTCGAACTCGAAACCTTCGACCGGCTCACCGCGCGAACCGTAGAGCTGACGGCCGAGGAAGCGCGGCATGGTCAGCGCCATGTAGCGGCTGTCGGTGGAGTCGCGGAACGAGCGCCACGCCATGTAGTCGGTGGCCTCGAACAGCTTGGCCAGGTCGCGCGGGTTCGACAGTTCGCGCCAGCTTTCCATGCCAAAAAGCGACGGCGCGGCGGCCGAGATCATCGGGGCGTGGGCGGCGGCGCCGATCTTCGACAGGCCGCGCATCAGGTCGACATCGGCCGGCGAGTGATCGAAATAGTAGTCGAGCACGAACGAGCCGAAGGGCTGGCCGCCCAGCTGGCCAAATTCGGCTTCGTAGATGCGCTTGAACAGCGGCGATTGGTCCCAGGCGGCGTCGCGATAGCTGCGCATGACCTTGCGCAGTTCGTCCTTGGTGACGTTCATCACCCGGATCTTGAGATCTTTGCCGGTCGAGGTGTTCATGACCATGTAGTTCAGGCCACGCCACGCCGATTCCAGCTTTTGGAATTCCTGATTGTGGATGATCTGGTTGATCTGCTCGGTCAATTTCTTGTCGAGCGCGGCCTTCATGGCATCGACGGTGGCGAAGACGTCGCCGCCGATGATCTTGGCGTCAGACAGGGCTTGTTGAGCCAGGGTCTGAACGGCGGTTTCGATGCGCGACTTCTTGGCGTCGCTATTGGGCTTGAATTCCTTTTGCAGGAGGGCGGCGAATTCGTCCTGCCCCTCAAGCGCGGAGGCGGATGAAGCTTCGGTTTGTTGCGTCGGCGTGGCCATGGTTTCAACTTCCGGATTACATATCTGGGCAAGGAAACGCGGAGGCTTTCAGCCGCCGCGCGAAAGGCACAGGCTCAGCCCGCGCCCGCATTCGAAGATCAGGCCTCTTTGTCGCCTTCGGCCGCATTGGCGCGGGCAGCCGCCAGGGACTTCAGCAGGTCCGGGTCTTGCAGCATCTTGTCGAGCAGGGTCTGGGCGCCGTCCTTGCCGTCCATGTACAGCATCAGGTCGTTGAGCTGTTGACGGGCTTCGAGGATCTTGGCCAGTTCCGGGACGTTCTTGGCGATATTGCCGGGGGTGAAGTCTTCCATCGACGAGAAGGTTATATCGACGCCGAGCTTGCCTTCGCCGGTCAGGGTGTTGTCGACGGCAAACGCCGCGCGCGGGGCGATGTCCTTCATCTTGCGATCGAAATTGTCCATGTCGAATTCGTCGAAGGTGCGGTCGTTGATCGAGACCTTTTCCTTGTTCGATTTGCCGGACAGATCCGACATCACGCCCATGACGAAGGGGAGCTCGACTTTCTGCTTGGCGCCGAAGGTTTCGACTTCATATTCGATGTGGACGCGCGGCGCCCGGTTTTCTTTAATAAATCGCTGTCCGCTCTTCGACGACATGACGCTTCACCCTTGTAAAATTATAATAAATGCCAGCAGGATTTACCGATTAAGGGGATTAGTCAACGGCTATTTTCCCCTGCGAGGCAGTATGTGGTTTTATTATACCGTTCAATTTTCTCAATTAATTGAAAAAGTTAAACTTACCGACAAATAACGGCGCTACTTCACGCCCTATTGAAGCCGTTTGAAAAACGGCCCATTAGCCGCCCGAATTGAGCACGCGTCCGGCGTCCGGAACCGCCCCCGGCGAGACGTCCTGAAGGATGTCCATAAACGACATATTGACCCACGCCTTGGCACGCCGCAGCGCGAACGGCACCGGGCTCGACGGCTCTGTGCGCTCGTAATAGCCGCAGATGAGATCGATCATCTTGACGACGTCCTCGCGCGAATTGACCTCGGCCGGTCCACCAGCACGGCGTATGGGGGCTGCGGTGGCGCCTTCGGCCGGCGCCTCTTCGGATGTGTCCGGCATGGCGGGTGCCTCCGCGGCGGTATCGGCGGTGAAGGTTTTCAGAGCGGCGACGAAACGGTCGATGACTTCGCGCACCGGGGTCAGGTTGGGCGTCTGGCCGGATTGCGTCTTGAACAGGGCTTCGATGCGGCCACAGCTAATGCTGATGACTTCAAGCTTGTGCCGCGCCTCGAGCAGGTTGGCCGGCCCCTTGGCCTCAAGCACGTTCTGGAAGAAACCGTAACCCTCGGCGTCGGACTTGCCTTTGGCGAAGCGGTCGATATCGGCGGCGGTGAACTCACCCAGGCGCTCGTCGACCAGCACCTTGATCCGCTCCAGCGGGATGATGAAGCCACGGCGCTGGGCCAGCGAGTTGACGGCATTGACGCGGCCGATGACGCCGTCGTCCAGCGCTGGATACATCGTCGTCCAGTAGCGTTCGACCAGGCCTTCGAGCGTCAGCATGCCCGTCTCGACGATATCCAGCCGGCCCCAGGCGGCGCCGGCGCGGCAAAGATAGATGGCCAGCCACAGATCCTTGGAACGCTTCAGCTGTGCCTCGATACGATCGATGATGTCGCGCCAGTCGATGCGGACTTCCTCGTCACCGCCGGGCGCAGTCGGATCGATCGACGCCGATTGCGAGAAGGTGTCGTCCAGGACGAAACGTTCGTTGTCGTCGCTCAGATCGACGCCGGCGGGGGCGTCCTCGCTGACCGGCGCCAACAGGGACTCGACATCCAAAGCCATGCTTACCTCGAAAAGGGGTTAGGGGTCGGATACGCGCACTGGGAATACGGGTTTAGAGTCCCGGGATGGGCCGGGCGCCGTCGCCGACGACGGAGAAGAACGCCCAGTAGTACGGATGGGCGTAGGCCGGATCATTCATAAGCTGCAACTGCGCCTGCCGCAATGAGTCCGCCTGCGACAATTGGCCATTGGCGAAGAAAGCCGTCATGATCTTGGTCGTCGGCGTCGTCGGGATCTGCCAGTGCGACACCACCAGATTGCGTGCGCCGGCATAGATGAAGGCGCGTGCCAGACCGTCGAGCGCGCCGCCATTGGCGTCGGCATCGTTCGGATTGGCCGGCGCGGCGGAGTCGGTATTGCTGCGGCCGGTATCGCAGGCGGCCAGCACGACGAGGTCGGCATTAAGCTTCAGAGTAAAGATCTCCGATGCCGTTAGCAGGCCATCCGAATGCAGGTCGGAGCCCAGCGAAGTAACGAGCGCCGCCTCACGCAGGCAGTCGCCGGTATCGGCCGGCAGCAGGCCGTGGGTGCCGAAGAAGACGATGCGATAATCCTTCAGACTGGCGGAAGCGTCGATGCTTGAATCGGTGAAATCGGCGCCGAGCACGACCTGGCTTTGGCCTGTATGGGTTTCCTTGGCGACCGCATTGGCGACGTCGGCCATGCCCGGCACCGGCGTCAGCGCGGTCGTCATATATTGACGGACCTGCGAGCAGAACGGGTTGTTCTTGGTGGCGTCAGAGGTGTTGACCAGCGAGAACAGGCGCGGATCGGTCACGCCTTGCGTCACCGGGGCGGCGAAGCCCAGGAACGACTTCGGCGCCTCGGACGGATGGGCCTTGCGCGCCTGGATGAAGCTCGACGCCGACACAGTCAGGGTGATGTCGGTTTTGCGGCCGAGCCAGCTGATGCCGTCATACATTGACAGCCAGCGGATGCCACCGGTCACCGACGGATCATTGAACTTGCCGGCCTTCTTGTCCTCGAAACGCGCCTTGTAGAGGTCGACGTCCTTGTCGTCGGTAACGAACACGCCTGCCGGCAGGCCGAACAGGGCCGTATCGGGCTCGTAGATGACGTGCGACGCGGCGGCGACAGCCGGGGCGGCCGGGCCGAACACGGTCTTGTAGAGGTCGTGAGACATCGGCACGTTGAACACCGGCAACCGGTCGGAATCGAACGGCGCGCGCAAACGGGCGACGGTGTCGGAGACCTGGTCGCGGCCTTGATCGATGCGATAGGTGGAAACCGAGGTCGGCGTGATCACCAGCCCGTAGCCGGCATCCGACAACAGAGTGACCTTGGCATAGACCTCGCCCGGCTGCAGTGACGCCTGGACGTCACTGACGGTGGCGTCGGCGTGAACCAGTTGGCTGTAGTGCGGGTCCATCGACACCAGTTGTTGTTCGCTGGAGTCGAGGTCGTGGTTGAGGCCGGCAAGCTGCGCGTCGACACGCGTGCGCGCGTCGCCGACATAGGTGCCGGCGTCGATCATCTGTTGCTGCTGCGTCTTGACTAGGGCCAGGCGGCGGCGGGTGTCTTCGTATTGGCGCGCCTTGGCGGCGACTTCGGTATCGCCGGTCGACAGCGAGGCGTAGAGCGCCTTCATGGTGTCGGCCGTGGTGACATCGACGACGCTTTGCATCCCGGTGAAGAACAACTGGTCGTATTGCGCCTGCTTGGCCGGGTCTTGCTGGCGCAGTTGCAGCAGCAGGTCGAAATAGCTCTTGGCGACGTCGGCGGAGGCGCCCAATGAGCCACGCACGTCCGGGTCGCGGAAGATCGCCAGACCGTCATTGAAATCGGACAGGGCCTTTTGCGTCTGGCCATTTTCGGCCTCGGCACGCGCTTTTTCGAGCAACAGGCCGCCTTCGGCCGGCGTGCCGGAGAAGTCGTTCTCCGTACGCAGGGCCTGCAGGGCCTGAACCGACAGGGCGAGGTACTTGCCGCGATCGCCTTCGAGCCGCGCCAGGCGGGCATCGGCACTGATCACCTGAGCCTTGAGGAAGGGCGTCGAGGCGTCCACCGCGGCGGCATTATTGGCTTGCGACAGCGAGCTGAACAGCTTTTCAGCGCTGCTGATTGCCGTGTGCGCGGCGGCGAAATCGCCGTTTTCAGTCTCGCAGCTGCCGATAATGTACCACGACTGCACCGCCAGGATGTCGAGCTTCTGCGAGGTCGACAGGCCTTCGGTCAGGCCGATGCCGGCGGAGCCATTGAGCGCGTTCGACAGGTCGTCATTGATGACATTGGTCGGCCCCGTCGCCGTCGTTGCGGCCAGGGTCGCGTTGGTGCTGGCCTGTTCGATGAAAGCCAGCGCCGCCTTGGCTTTTTGCACGGCCACCGTCAGGTCGCCGCGGTTGCGGGCGTCGAGCGCTTCGTAATTGTTGGCGCGGGCTTCCAGCACCGGATCAGCGACCTTGGCGATCTGGGTGCGGGCATCGTCGAACAGGTGGGCAGCGTTGTCGAAGCGGCCGGAGTTGGATTCGTTAAGCGCCCAGTTGAGGTAGGCGTCGGCCCGGATCGCCGGGGCAACCTGTTCATCGAGCGCGATGGCGCTGAAGTGGTTGGCGGCGTCGGTGAAGCGCCAGCTCTGGTTCTGCTGGTAAGCCATTTCGGCGCGGGTAGCGGCGTTCGTCCCCGGGGTGTCGACGTCGCTGGCCGATTGCGGCGCCAGAGGCGGCGCCGGGGGGGCGGGCGCCTTGCCGAGCGCAATGACGACACTGTGCTGGATGGTGTCGTCGATCGATTGCAGGCCTTCGCCGATGACGTAACGCGTGCCGCCGGTGAAGCTATGCTCGGTCGTCATGTAAACGACATAGGGCTGGCCGCTGGTGGCGGAGACACAGGTGCGAAGTGTCAGGCCGGGGATCTTGTTATTGGTCGCCGGGGTAGCTGTGGTGCACTTGGTCGCCCGGGTTGCCAGTTGCGTTGTATAGGCAGCGGGCAGGGCTTTCTGGTCGTCGAAGACGTAGATGCGGCCGAAATCGGACGTACGGCCGCGGCACTGGATGCGCCACGACTGCGCGTCCTTCATCTGCGTCGCCGGATCGTGGTCGTCGGCACGCGCGTCGCACAGGTCGTGCGTCAACTGGCTTTCGCCCAGGGAAAAGGCGTCCGGCGGCGTGGCGTGCGCCGTGCCCGCGCCCGCCAGTCCAAAGGTCGCCGTCATCAGCAAACCGGCCGCAAACCAGCCCCTATTGTGCCCACGCCCGCTCATTTGCTCTTCTTTCGCCAGATTTCTTCGTTGCCCGCGCCGGTCACGGTCGGGTCGCCTTCGACAATGGCCGGTTCAGACTTGAGGATGAGGGGATCGAGGATCGCCTCGGGATTGATGTTCGGGATGGTGGTGCCGACGACGGTACAGACGCCGACCAGCTTGATGACGCAGCTATTGACGCGATAGTCGTTGCTGGGCGTCGAGGTCAGGACAAGCAAGCCGGACAGGGCGACGTCGCCACCGATCAGCGGCTGCGGACCCAGAGCCAGGAACAGGTCGATATCCGTCGCCTTGCCATCGATTTCCAGGCTGTTGGCGATTTTCAGCCCGCCGTCGAAGGCCTTGGTGTTGGTCGGGCTGGTCAGCGGCAGTTGCTGCAAGATGGCGCCATTGCCATTGACCTTGAGGTTGTTGGCAGTAATCCACACTGCGGTGCTGAGGGGCAGTGGCGGAGTTTGCTGCGAGATGTTGAGATGGTCGAGCGACGACCGTGCCTTGAGGGCGGCAACGAAGGCGTCGTCGCCGATGACGATCGAACCGGCGGTGGCGTTCAGCGAGACCGTATCCGTGGCCGTCATCAGGCCTTCGAGCTGCAAGGCATAGGTCGTCGGCAGATCGTCCTTCGACGCGGTCAGCGTGATGTTCTTGCCGTTCAGCGTGCTGGTGGCCGACACGCTCAAGGCGCCGCCCGAGGTCATGGTGGTGTCGTGGGTGGTCGAGTCGACCTTGCCGTTGATGGTGATGTCGCCGGTCGTAGTCTTCAGCGCGATGTTGCTGCCAGTGGCGGTCAAGGTGCCGCTGGCCTTCAACGCACCGGCCGCCGTCAGGGTCAGGCTACCAGGCTCGTTGAGCGCCGAGGCGGTGATGTCGCCGGCCGTCGTCGTCACCGACAGGCTGCCGCCGACGTTCTCGTCGTGGACGCTGATCGACTTGCCGTTGCTCAGCGTCAGATCGCCGCTGGCGGCGAGGCCGGTCAGGGTGTCGATCATGTTGGCGCCGGCAAGAGTCGCCGCGCCACCGTTGACCGTGCCACCGAGGGCTGCCGTGGTGATGCCGCCCGCCGTTTGATTGACGCCGCCGCCGGAGGTCAGGGTGACGCTGGTGGGCGCAGTCACGCTGCCGTTCAGCGTCATGGCGGTGCCCGATTTCAGAGCCGCGGTCGAGGTCGCGGTCACGCCGCCGGTCGTCAAGGCACCGCTGGCGGTCAAGGCGGCCGAGGCCCCGCTAACCGTATTGGCGGCCAGGTCGCCGGTAGTGCTCACCGTCACCGCTTTGGCGGCGGTGATGCCGGTCAAGCTGGTCGTGCCGGTCGTCGTGACCGTGACGGCGCCTGTGGTCGACTTGATGTTTGTGCCGTTGAGCGCGACGGCGTCGGTGAGGCCGATATCGCCGCCATTGGCAGTCAGCCCGGTGATGGCGGTGATTTGATTGGCCTGGTTCAGCGTGATGGCGACGCCGGCGCTGGCGCTGAGGCTGGCGGCTTTGATCAGGCCCGACAGCTGATTGATGCTGCCGCCGGTCGAGGTCAGGCTGGTGGTCGGGGCGGTCACGTTTCCGGCCAGCGTCAGATCGCCCGTCGACTGCAGAGTGGCCGAGGTCGTGGCGGTGACGCCGCTGGCGTTGAGTGTGCCTGACGCGGTGCTAAGCGTGACGGTGTCACCGCTGATCGTGGTGGCGGCCAGGTTGCCGCTGGTCGTGGTCAGGCTGAGCGCGCCGGTGGTCGCCTTGTCATTGGTGGCGGTCAGGGCCTGGGTGTCGTTGACAGCGAGGCCGGTGCCGCCGGTGAAGTTCGACAGGGTGCCGATCTTGTTGGCGCCGGTGAGGCTGGTGGCGCCGCTGGACGAACCCGAGAGCGTTGTGGCGGTCAGCACGCTGCCGCTGGATTGAGTGATGGCGCCGCCGGTCGAGGTCAGGCTGGTGGTCGGGCCGGTCACATTGCCGGCCAGCGTCAGGTCGCCGCTCGACTGCAGAGTAGCAGAATTCGTGGCGGTGACGCCGCTGGCATTCAGGGTGCCGGACGCGGTGCTGAGCGTGACGGTGTCACCGCTGACCGTGGTGGCGGCCAGGTTGCCGCTGGTGGTGGTCAGGCTGAGCGCGCCGGTGGTCGCCTTGTCATTGGTCGCGGTCAGGGCCTGGGTATCGTTGACAGCGAGGCCGGTGCCGCCGGTGAAGTTCGACAGGGTGCCGATCTTGTTGGCGCCGGTGAGGCTGGTCGCGCCGCTGGACGAGCCCGAGAGCGTTGTGGCGGTGAGGACACTGCCGCTCGACTGAGTGATGGCGCCGCCGGTCGAGGTCAGGCTGGTGGTCGGGGCGGTAATAGCACCGGCCAGCGTCAGATCGCCCGTCGACTGCAAGGTGGCAGAATTCGTGGCGGTGACGCCGCTGGCATTCAAGGTGCCGGATGCGGTGCTGAGCGTGACGGTGTCACCGCTGACCGTGGTGGCAGCGAGATTGCCGCTGGTGGTGGTCAGGCTGAGCGCGCCGGTGGTCGCCTTGTCATTGGTGGCGGTCAGGGCCTGGGTATCGTTGACGGCGAGGCCTGTGCCGCCGGTGAAGTTCGACAGGGTACCGATCTTGTTGGCGCCGGAGAGGCTGGTCGCGCCGCTGGACGAACCCGAGAGCGTTGTCGCGGTAAGCACGCTGCCGCTGGATTGATTGATAGCGCCGCCGGTCGAGGTCAGGCTGGTGGTCGGGGCGGTCACATTGCCCGCCAGGGTCAGGTCGCCGCTCGACTGCAAGGTCGCGTTCGTCGTTGCCGATACGCCATTGAGGCCAAGCGCGCCGGTATCGTTGATCGTCAGTTCACCGTTGCTGGCGACGACATTGGTGGCGGTCAGGTCGGTGCTGTCGGTGACGTCGAGCGAGGTCCCGGCGGTATAGCCCGCGAGGTTGGCGAAGCTGTTGCTGCTTTGCATAAGCGACGTCGCGCCACCGGAAGACCCGGCGACCGTGCCGGTCGAAATCGTGCCGCCGGTCTGATTGACCGCGCCCGCCGCCGTCAGGGTGGTGGTCTTGCCGGCAGCCGAAGTCGCCAGGTTGCCGTTCAGCGTCAGATCGCCGCTGGTCGTTGTCAGGGCCAAGTTGCCGTTGCTGGCGGTTACAGGCCCGGTAACACTCAAGGCCTGGCTGTCTTTCAGCGCCAGCGAGGTGCCGGCGGTGTAGCTGGCGAGCGTACCAATGGTGTTGTTGCCGAGCAGCGACGTGGCCGCGCCCGACGATCCGGTCAGGGTGCCGGTCGAAATCCCATGGCTGCCGTTTTCGGTGACCGCACCGGCAACCGTCAGGGTCGTCGTCTTGCCGGCCGTCGAGGTCGCCAGATTGCCGTCCAGGGTCAGGTCGCCGCTGGTCGTCGTCAGGCCGAGGTCGCCATTGCTGGCGGTCACCGTTCCGGTCACGTCGAGGGCCTGGGTGTTGTTGAGCGCAAACGACGCGCCGGCGGTAAACGCCGCCAGCGCGCCGATTGCATTGTTGCCAAGCAGAGAGGTCGTGGTGGCCGATGAGCCGGTCAGGGTGCCGGCGGTGATGACATTGCCGCTGCCCGCTGCCTGGACGATGCTGTCTGAGGACGCCGTCAGGGTCGCTGTGCCAGTGCCGGCATTGATGGCGTCACTCAGGCCCAGGCTGGTGCCGCTGAGATTGACCGACGTACCGCTGATGCCGCCATTGGCCGTCAAGGCGCCGGCAACGGTGATCGACAAGGCGCCGCCGGCCTGGTCGTTGGTCGCGGTCAGCGCCTGGGCGTTGTTGAAGGTCAGGCCGGTGTGCGCCGAGCTGTTTTTCAGTGTGATGACGAGATTGGCGCCCGTCAGGTTGATGGCGCCGGCCGTGGCGGTGGCCTGCAGATTGTTGGCCGTGATGACGCCGGCGCCGGCGACGTCGCCGGTATCCGCGGTCAAAGTGACGTCGGCCGGATCAAGGTTGCCGGTAATGTTGATGCCGCCACGCGCGTGCAGGTTTACGTTTGTCGCCGCGCTTTCCTTATTGGCACCCGTGCCGAGGACGGTGATGTCGCCCGTCGTCGTGGTCACTGAGAGCGCGCCGGTCGTCGCATGGACATTGGTCAGGCTGACGCTTTCGCCATCGTTCAGCGCAAAATCGGTGCCTGCGGTAAAGCCGTTGACGGCGCCGACCATATTGGCGCCGTTGAGGTTGGTTGCCGCGCTGGACGAGCCGTTGAGCGTCGTCGCGGTGATGACATTGCCGCTGCCCGATGCCTGGGTGATGTTGCCCGAGGACGCCGTCAAAGTTGTTGCCGTTCCGGCGATCGCGCCTTGCAGCGTGATGTCGCCGGTCGTGGCCGTCAGGGCCAGGTTCGAGCCGCCATTGATGCCGCCCGAGGTGCCGTCGGCGATAAAGCCCGTGGCATTGGTGAAGGCCAGGCTGGGCGCGCTGAAAGCACCGAGTGTCCCGATCGTATTGGCATTGGTCAGGGTGACGGCGCCGCTTGCCGAGCCGGTCAGCAACGGCGTGTCGATCACCGTACCCGTGGCTTGGGTAATCGTGCCGGCCGACGACAGGTTAACGCTCTGGCCGGTGTTGGTGGCGTTGATATTACCAAGCGTCATACCGTTGCCGGTGCCGGTCGTCGTCACCGACACCGAGCCAGTGGTGGCGCTGACCGTCTGGGATCCGATGTCGAGCGTGCCGGCGACATCGATGGTTACGTTGCCACCTGTCGAGGTGACGTCATTGGTCAAAGTAAAGTTATGGTCGACGGTCAGATTTACGTTGCCGGTTGCGATCAATGGCGTCCCCAGCCCGCCGATAACATTGGCGTCCGGCAGCAGGATTTGGTGACCGGCGCCAGGCGCCGAGGCGTTCAGGGCCACGGTCGCGGTCAGGATGCCGGCCGTCTGGATGATCGAGCCGTTATTGGCCGTCAAGTTGACGGTCGATGACGTCAGATCGCCCTGCAGATTGATGGCGCCCGACGAGATCAACGAAGCCGTGGTCGAGGCGCCGCTGCCGCTTGCCCCCGTGCCGGTCAGGGTGATGTCACCGTGGCTGCCGGTCGTGGTCACCGACAGGTCGCCGGTAGTGACGTTGACGTGACTGAGGCCGAGGCCCGCGGTCGGTGCGTCATTCAGCGTGAAGCCGGTGCCGGCGGTAAAGTCATTGACGGCGGCGATATGGTTGTTGCCATTTAGCACGGTTGTTGTGCCCGACGCCCCGGTAAGTGTCGCCGCGGTGACGGTGTCTGTATTGGCCGTCTGAGCGATCGCGCCGGTGCCGGCCTTCAGTGTGAAGGCACCCGTTGAGATGGCGGTGCCGAGCGTCAGGTTCTGACCGGCCTCGAAGTCCATGGCTGAGGTGTCGGTGACCGTGCCGTTGACGGTGAGGTCGTGACCGGCCGTCGTCGTCAGCTTCAACGTACCCGAGGTCGACGCCGTCGTGCCCGAGGTCGCCAGGTCGTGGTCGGAATTGACGCTGAGGCCGGACGAGGCCGAAGACCCGGCCAGCGTGGTGATGACATTGGCGTTGTTGAGCGCGATCGAGCCCGAACTGGCGGTCGCCGTCAGGGTCGGGGCGGTGACGATGCCCGCCGACTGGGTAATATTGCCACCCGAGGTCAGGGTCGTGGTCGTGCCGGTATCGGTCAGGTCGCCGCCGAGCGCGATATTGCCCGACGCGTTCAGGCCTATGGTCGTGGTGGCGCTGCTGGCATTGGCGCCGGTGCCGCTGGTCGAAATAGCGGCATGAGTGCCGGTGGTGGTCACCGACAGGGCGCCGTTGCTGGCCACGACCTTGGTCAGGCTGAGGCCTGCCGTAGGGGCATCGTCGAGCGTGAAGCTGGTGCCAGCGGTGAAGCCATTGACCGCGGCGATCTGGTTGGTCGAACTGTCGAGCGTCGTCGCTCCGGTCGACGAGCCGCTAAGCGTACCGGTCTGGATGGCGGTGCCGCCGGTCTGACTGATTGTGGTGGCTGAGCTCAGCGCCGTATTGCCCGAGGTCGCGGTGATGTTGGCCAGGGACAGGCCACCCGTTGTCGTGGTCAGGCTGACATTGCCGCCGGTCGATGTGATATCACTCAGCGCCAAATTGGCCTGGCTGAGGGTGAAGTCGCTGCCCGAGGTGCCGCCGACTGTGCCGGAAAGCGTCCCCGCCGTCTGATTGACCTTGCCGCCGGCATTCAGGGTGATGGTGCCCGTGCCGCCATTGGCCGAGACATTGTGGGCCAGGTTGACGTCGCCGCTGGTCGTCGTCGACAGCGTCACGTTTCCGGTCGTTGAAGTGACATCGCCGCTCAGCGCCAGATCGTGGCCGGTATTGTTGATGAGGATGGCCGTGTCGGCCGTCAGGGCAGCCACGTGCGCAATGTCATTGGCGCCGGTCAGGGAGACACCATTGCCGGCGCCGACGGACGCGCTCAGCGTATCGGCGGTGATCGTGCCCGCCGATTGGTGGATATTGCCGGCCGAGGTCAGGGTCAGGGTTTTGCCCGAGGTCGGCGTGCCCGAGGTGCCCAGCGTGATATTGCCGGCGACGGCGATGTTGCCGGATGTCACCGTCGTCAGGGCGATGTTGCCGTTGGCGGACGAGACAGTGCCCGAGATATTCAGCGATTGACCCGTGTTTTTCACGGCGATGTCGCCGTCGGCGCTCGAAGTCCCGAGCGTACCGATGGCATTGTTAGTCTGGGTCAGGTCAATCGTCGACCCGGTGCCCGTGGCATCGGCTGTCAGCGTGTTCGCATCGATCACACCGCCGGTCTGCGAGATATTGCCCGTGCCCGCCTTCAGCGTAGCGGTGGTGGTGGGGATGATCGCGTCGAGCGTCAGGTTTTGGCCGGCTTCGAAGTCCATGGCTACGGTATCGGTGGCCGTGCCGTTGATGGTCAGGTCATGACCCGCGGTCGTCGTCAGCTTCAGCGTGCCCGAGGTCGATGCGGTCGTACCCGAGGTCGCCAGATCGTGGTCGGAATTGACGCTGAGGCCGGACGAGGCCGAAGACCCGGCCAGCGTGGTGATGACGTTGGCGTCGTTGAGCGCGATCGAGCCCGAGCTGGCGGTCGCGGTCAGGGTCGGTGCCGTGACGATGCCGGCCGACTGGGTGATATTGCCACCCGAGGTCAGGGTCGTGGTCGTTCCGGTGTCTGTCAGGTCGCCGCCGAGCGCGATATTGCCCGACGAATTAAGGCCGATGGTCGTCGTCGCGCTGCTGGCATTGGCGCCGGTGCCGCTGGTCGAAATAGCGCCATGGGTGCCGGTGGTGGTCACCGACAGGGCGCCGCTGCTGGCCATGACCTTGGTCAGGCTGAGGCCGGCGGTCGGCGCGTCGTCAAGCGTGAAGCTGGTGCCGGCGGTGAAGCCATTGACCGCGGCGATCTGGTTGGTTGAGCTGTCGAGCGTCGTTGCCCCGGTTGAAGAACCGCTGAGCGTCCCGGTCTGGATGGCGGTGCCACCATTCTGAGTAATGGCCCCGGCGGAGCTCAGCGCCGTATTGCCCGAGGTGGCGGTGATATTGGCCAGCGCCAAACCACCCGTGGTCGTGGTCAGGCTGACATTGCCGCCGGTCGAAATGATATCGCCCAGCGCCAGATTGGCCTGGCTCAGGGTATAATCGCTGCCCGAGGTGCCACCGACCGTGCCGGAAAGCGTCCCCGCCGTCTGGTTGACCTTGCCGCCGGCATTCAGGGTGATCGTGCCCGTGCCGCCATTGGCCGAGACATTGTGGGCCAGATTGACGTCGCCGCTGGTCGCTGTCGACAAGGTGACATTGCCGGTCGAAGAGGTAACGTCGCCGCTGAGCGCCAGGTCGTGTCCGGAATTGTTGATGGCGATATTGCCATCGGCCGTCAGGGTGGCAACGTGCGCAATGTCGTTGGCGCCGGTCAGTGACACGCCGTTGCCGGCGCCCACCGAGGCGCTCAGCGTATCGGCGGTGACGGCGCCTGCGGACTGGCTGATATTGCCGGCTGAAGTCAGGGTCAGGGTCTTGCCCGAGGTCGGCGAGCCCGACGTGCCTAGCGTGATATTGCCACCGACGGCGATGTTGCCCGAGGTGGCCGTCGTCAGGGTGACATTGCCGGTAGCCGAGGAGATCGTGCCCGAAGTGTTCAATGTCTGAGCCGTATTCTTCACGGCGAAGTCACTGTCGGCACTCGACGATCCGAGCGTACCGATGGCATTGCCCGTTTGCGTGAGCGCCACGGTAAAGCCGCTGCCGGTGGCATTGGCGGTGAGCGTATCGGCGGCGATCGTACCCGAAGTCTGGGCGATATTGCCGGCCGAACCCAGGACAAAGCTGTGAGCGCTGTCAGTGCCTTGCAGCGTTAGCGCACCCGCCGACGTCAGGGTGACGATGGCCGCGCTGTCCGACGCCGAAACGCCATTGACCGTCAGATCGCCCGTCGTCGTCTTGATCGTCGTGTTGTGGACCGAGCTGATATTGGTTGCTGTCAGCGTCTTGTCGTTGGTCAAGCTGAAATTGCCGAAGCTCGACCCGCCGGTAACATTATCGATCTTGTTGGCCTTGTTCAGCGTGGTGTCGTTGACCGAATTGACGGTCAACGAAGCCGTGGTGATGATGCCGCCGGTCTGATTGACGACGTCGCCGGTCGATTGAAGGGTGATCGCCGCCGAGGTCAGGTTGTCGGTCACGGTGACGCCGGGCACGGCGGTGATATAGATGCTGCCGTCGGCCGTACCGGTGCTCATCGGTCCGGTCGAGACGCTGGTCAGGTGCGGGCCATCGGTGGTGACGTGGGTAGCGGCGCCGCTGACGATATCGCCGTCGGCCGACAGGACGATATTGCCGCCGACCGATGTGGCTGACGTCGCAGTGATCTGGCCGGTCGTGCTGATCAGCGCATCGACGGCGTTGTTGACCGAAGAAATATAGACGTTCCCGGCGCTGGTCGTGCCGTTGAGCGTGATCGGGGTCGCCGAGCCCGAGCCGTCGGTGTAGGCGGGGACGACGAAGCTGACGAGGCTGAAGTCGCTGCCGTCGTCGGCAAAGCTGATATTGTAGGCATTGGCGGCGCCGTAGAGCACAGCGGCCTTGCCGGCATCGGTGCTGACACTGCTGCCGGCATCGGAGGTGATGATCGGGGCAACGAAGGCGATCGGGCTGGTGCCGTGGCCAGTGATCGTGGCGCCGTTATTGATGTTGATATAGCCGGTGCCCGACCCCGACCCGAAATTGTAGGTAGCGCTGCCCGAGCTGGCCAGGAAGGTTGCATCGCTGGTCGACATCGGCGAGGTCGTTGCCAGCAGACCGCCGACATTGACGGCGGCATTGGCGCCAAAGACGACGCCAGTATCCGAATAGATCCAGACATTGCCGCCGTAATTGCTGCCGGTGCAGGTGCCGAGGCAGCCGTTTAGAATGCCGTCGATACTGGCGGCGCCCGTCACTTTGTTGAGAACGATGTCGTTCTTGTTGGCGAAGATGTAATCGACCTCGCCGCCGCCCGAAATGGTGTAACCGCTGCCCCAGGTCAGGATGGTGCGGCCATTGCCTTGCAGATTAATGGTCTCAACATTGCCCGACGTGCCAACGGTCGGCACCGTGGCCGTGCTCTGCTGTACCGTCGTCGGCGTCCCTGGCAGGGTCTGCGCCATCACCGACTGCGCGGCCAAGCCGGCAACCAACACCGCGCCGACAGCGGATCCCAATCGCAGCCCGCGGCGGCGCGAGACGGCCTTAACGAAAAGGGCGGGCGAAAGCGGGGAAGCGGAATGGGACATGAAAGTCGCCTTAAATGGGGCTTTGGTCGTTACGCGATCGGTCGGTCACTCAGTCGGAAATAGGCGGTCGAGAACAGGCGGTCAGAAATGCGCTGTCAGGGACACCAACACCCGGTCATCCGGCTTTGGCGCCGTTGCAATGGGGTTGGGCTTGTCTTGCGGGTGGGCGTAGGTGACCTCGAGCTGGTAGGCGCGGCCGAAATAAAGGCGGATGCCGCCGCCGGTCGAATGGACGGTGTGATCAACCGACGTGTTGACCTTGCCGGTAACCGGATCGACATTCTGGGTCCGGTCGGCGCTTTCGACGTGGGCAACGTCGTAGAAGGCGAAGACCGAGGCGGCCGTGCCGTAGCCTTGCTTGGGACGATAGAGCACGAACTGGCCAAGGCCGATTTCGGTGGCCACGCCATAACCCTTGTCGCCTTCCAGCGCCGACGGATCGTAGCCGCGGCCGATGGTCAGATTGCCGACGACAAAGTCTTCGTAGGTCAGCAGCACCTTGTCGGTGCTCTGGAACTGCCCCAGCACATCGACATAGGCCGAGGGACCGCCAGCGACAAAGGGCTGGGAACGCACATCGGCGCGCAGGTTCAGACGTTCGACCGTAGCGTCGGGGCGGCCGTTGAAGCGCGACAGATAGGGGCTGCCGACCTTGCTGGCACCGAGGCCGCTCAGGCCTTTGCGAATTTCCAGGCCGCCGTTGAAGCTGGCGCTGGGGCCGTCCAGGCCGAACGGCGTCCAGTTGGCATTGCCGGACAAGGCAGCGTGCAGAACGCGCAACTTGTCGTCCGACAAGATGGCGCCGGTGACGTTCAGGCGCTGCGAAATGGCGTCGAAGCCGATAGCCAGGTTGAGGTTTTTGCGGCGGGCGCGAATGATCGGATAGTCGGCTTCGATCGACCCGACCAGCGACTTGCCTTCCAGGCCCAGCTGTTTCAGCGCCGCACCAGGTTTGCTTTCGCCATAGGACAGCGTACCGCGGGCCAGCCAGCCATCATTGCCGAGGCGGACTTCTTCCAGGCCCTGCAAAACGGTTTGCTCGCGCAGGTCGGTGGTGGTGTAGAGGATCAGCGAGGTCTTGTCGCCCCACGGCGTCAGGCCGTTGAAATCGACGCGACCCAGCATTGAATCGGGGCCCAGCGCATCGGAGCCGGTATTCTGCGCCGCCAAAGTGACGTCGATTGGCTTATAGGTGACATAGACGTAGAAATCGACCGCGCCGGGCTCCGTTCCGGGTGACGGCCGCAGCGTCGCCTGAACGTGCACGCCCGGCACGTCCGAGGCCAGCAACAGGTAGCGCTGGGCGGCGCGCAGGTCGAACGGCTTCATGCCGCGCAGCTTTTCGATGTAGTCGGCGACCTTGTCCTTGGCCTCGCCGCCGTCGCCCTTGACATAGACCGAGACGACGTGGGCGGTGGTCACCGCCAGCGTCAGTTCGCCATTGGCGATCGTCTGCTCGGGAATATCGACGCGCGCCAGCACGCCGGCGCGGAACAACAGGTCGGCGGCGCGGTCGCGGATGTCGCAGACATCCTGCAGCGACAAGGTCTTGCCGATCATGCCGCGATAGGCCTGGGCAAGGTCGAGATTTTTGACGCCGTCGGCGCCGGTGAACTTGACCGAGTTCAGGGTGAATTTCAGCGCTGACGACGCCATGGGGCACGGGCCGGGTGAGGGCGCGGAAAAGACGTCGTCGCCCTGGCGCGGCTTGGGGCGCGTCAATTGCGACGGATTGAGTTGCTGGGCGTTGGGCAGGGCGGCTTGCGGCGGCGGGGACGACTGCGCCTGGGCCAGCGCGTCGGCGGGTATCAGAGCGGCGCTCAGCATCAGAACGGACAGAAGCGATGCGGCCGGCATCGCAGTGGCTGGATGGTGGCGCCGGGCTCCGCTACGGCCATGCATCGGCGCAGCAGCGACATTCGTCGTGTCGGACGTCGAAAGACCGGTCATAGGCCTTTTCCCCCATCTTTATTATACGGGGCAGTAAACGCCCCTGTTTAAAAACAAGACATTAGAATGGTAGAACGTCCGCAAAAATCCCGCGCCGGACGTTTCGATGTAGGCAATCAGTCGGTACGCAATAGGGAACTTAAATGAGTCTCCGGAGAGCGAGGCTCTCCGGAGTAGAAAGTCAGAAACGTTTGGCTTCTCCGCGGCCTTGTGCCCACCGCGCGGTCAGCCCGATCGACGTATTAGTTCAGCAGCGACGCTTCGACGCGGCGGTTGTTAGGGTCGGTAGCGGCGTGCGCCGGCAGTGGACGGTCAAAGCCGTAACCGTGCGCATCGAGACGCGAGGCGTCGACGCCCTGCGATACCAGATAACCCTTGACCGCTTCGGCGCGCTTTTCCGACAGGGCAACGTTCAGGCTGCGCGAGCCCTTCTTGTCGGTATGGCCGCTGATTAGCAGGTGCTTGGTCTTGAGCTGATCCGAATTCAGCGCCTGGGCGAAGGTCTGGGCGTTGGCCTGGGCCTGCGGCGTAAGCGTGTAGGAATTCTTTTCGAAGCTGATCAGCATGTCGAACTTGGGCGTGTCGGCGGCTGGCGCCTGGGTCGACGCCGCAACCGGCGTCGGGTTCGAGGCGTAAGCGGTGGCCGTGGTTGGCGTCGTCGCCTTATGCGCGGCGACGGCCTTGGTCTTGGCCGGGCTATTGGTCATGGTGTTGACCGGCTGCGACTTGGTCGTCGTGGTGCCGCCCATGCCGGCGATGTTGAAACCCTGAACCGAGGTGACCTTGGCCGAGGGGCAATCGCCATCGGGCGTGCGGCCGGCCGGGCAGTCGGAGGTCGGCGGCGCAGAGGTCGAATCGGCGGAGGCGGAGGTCATCGACTTGATGACGCTGTCGACGCTGTACTGGGATTTGACGGTTTGGGCGTGGACCTGACCGGCCATGAAGGCGAGGGTGGCGACGCACAGAATGCGGCTGAGGGCAGTCATGGAAATCTCCCGGATTAATCCTCAATTAATAACTGAACAGCGTTATCGTTGGCAAGGCTTTATCGGCCTCCATACCCCCCAAGGCGCGAAATTTCTTTGACGCATCAATGAAAATCCCATAGGTTCGATGTGGGAAGCCGCTCGCGTTCGGATGCGGTCCATGGGCCCGGCGACACGGTTTCGGTGCGTGTCATGCCGGCGGTTGCGTACCTGATCGCCGACGCGCAAAAACCTGAAACAGAGGTGAGCCGCCCATGTCGCGCATGGCCACTATCGGCATTCAAGGCCTCCAGGCCGACAATCTGACACTCTATCGTGTTGTCTGTACGGAACGCCTGAGCACCCTCTCCGAAACCATTGTTGTCGTCGATTCGCGGGACCAGGTAATCGACTGGGCGAAAATGGTCGATGCCCCGGCGGTGGTGGAGATGGACGGTTCGTTCGATCCGACGCAAGGGCGCTATTTCGGCGGTTATATCAGCGAGGTCGTCCATACCGGCGATCACGACGCCGGCACGCGCTATCAGCTGACCTTGCGGCCGTGGTTGTGGTTTCTGACGCGCGATCTGAACACGCGTATCATACAGAACAAGACCGTCATCGAGATCATCAATCAGGTCGTCGGTGAATTCGGCATGTCCGCCCACCTGAACGTCAAGGTCAAAGACACCTACGTCACCCGGCCCTATACGGTGCAGCATCGCGAAAGCAGCTTCGACTTCCTGTCGCGCCTTATGGAGGACGAAGGGCTCTACTACTATTTCGAGTATAATGACAGCGGCCATACCATGGTCATTGTCGACGACAAGGGATTGCATCCCGATTGCCGCGGGGCATCGAGCATTCAATTCAACGCCCTGGATACCGACGGTACCCAGGCGCGCAAAGGGCACCTGTGGCGTTGGTCCGAGCGGTTGAGCAATGCCGCCACCAAGACGTCGACACGCGACTATCTGTTCTACAATACGACCGCGCTCAACGACGCGAACACCAGTAGTTCAAGCAGCCCCGATGCCTGGGGCGGGAGCTGGACCCAATCGAAGGAGGTTCTCGTCTACGACGCGCCGTCGGGCCAGATGATCTACAACATGGCCAAGCAGACAGATGCGCCCCAGGCCAAAAAGGTGAAGATGCGGCTCGATGCGGCGCGTGCACACAACGCCGTCTATTACGGTTATGGTGACGCCTTCGCGGTCAGCGCCGGCACGCGGTTCACCCTGACCGGATATCGTCCCACAAGCGACGCTTCGCCCCAGGACACGCGCCCGTGCCTGATCATCGCCACCACCCATACGCTCGAACTCGAAGGCTATCGCTCAGGCGCCGGCCATACCTTCCAGATGGAGGTCGATCTCGAAGCCATACCGGCGGCGACCCAGTGGCGGCCCCCCTTGCATACGCCCAAGCCCCTGGCCGGCGGGCCGCAGACCGCGGTCGTGGTCGGCCTGGCCGGCGAGGAGATCTATACGGACGAGCATGGCCGGGTGAAGGTTCAGTTCTATTGGGACCGCGACGGCAAGTCGAACGAAGACAGCTCCGTCTGGGTGCGCGTATCCCAGGGCTGGGCGCTCAATGGCTTCGGCATGATGACCATTCCACGCATGGGCGAAGAAGTGGTGGTCGATTTCATCGACGGCGACCTCGACCATCCGATCGTCACCGGACGGGTCAATAACGCCACCAACACGCCGGCCTATGCGCTGCCGGGGAACAAGACGCGGTCGTGGTGGAAGACCAATTCGTCGAAGGGCGGCGGCGGTTACAACGAACTGCGCTTTGAGGATTTGAAGGGCAGCGAAGAAATCTATATCCACGGGCAGAAGGACCTTAACCAGAAGGTTCTCAACAATCAGACCCTGGATGTCGGCCACGACCTGACGCAGACCATCGGTGACAATCAAAGCGACACGATCGGCAAGGACTTCACCGAAAGTATCGGTCAGAACTTCACCACCACGATCGGCAAGAATCACGACGAAACCGTCGCCAGCAATAAGACTCAGTCCATTGGTGGTTCGGTGCAGACCACGATCGGTTCGAGCCGCAATGTCTCAATCGGCAGTTCCGACACCGAGATGGTCGCCAGCTCGAAAACGGTTACCGTCGGCGGCAGTTATACTCTGTCGATCGGCGGCAACTATACGATCCTGGTGGGCGGCGCCATGTCGATCATGGCCTCGTCGCTGACCATCACGGTCGGTGGCAGCGTGGTTTCGGTCGGGCCGGCCGCGGTATCCATCGCGACGACGGCGGTAAGTGTCGCGGCCGCGGGCAAGATCTCCATGATGGCCGGCGGCATGACCGAGGTCATGGGCGGCGGTATGGTCAAGGTCCAGGGCGGCATAGTAATGATCAACTAGCAGATCGCCCACGCAGGCGGTTGGCAATTGGACAGTGGACGGATGACGGATACCTGGCACAGTGTGAAATGGAGCGAGCCTGTTCAAGTGCTCAGCGTCCTGAAGAAAAAGGATCTGAGCGAGGCCGAAGGTCATACGGTCGAGGGCTATTACCGTATGCTGGTCGAGGCCAAGCGCTATTTCGACGCCGTCGATTACATGTCGCAGGCCTTGCCGCGGTATCACGCGGTGGTATGGGCAGCGCGCACCCTCAACGACCTGGCTGGCGACGGGCCGCGGCCACAGGCGTTGAAAAGCGCTCTGCTGTGGGTTCAGGATCCAAGCGAAAGCCGCCGTCGCGCCGCCTATGACGCCGCCGAGGCCGCCGACGATTGCAGTGCCGAGGAAATGCTGGCCCTGGCGGTGTTCTTTTCCGGCGGCTCGATCGCGCCCGACGGCCAGCCGCCTCTGGCACCGCCGCGCCAGGTCGCCGGCACCTTTTCGGCAGCGGCGATCAAGATCGGCGTCTGCGAAAGCAAGGATGCCGACGCCAATTTCGATATGGCGCTGAAACACGCCGAAACCCTGGCCACGCAACGCTCGGAAGGTGGCGCGCAGTGACTTTGACCTTGACCATTCAGGGGCTCGACCGGCTCGACAATGGCGAGCCGCCGCGCATCGTCTTCGATCGCCATGGCGGCATCGTCGGCCGCTCGCCGCTGTGCGATTGGTGCCTGCCGGACGCCAAGAGCTTCATTTCGTCGCGCCACGCCGAAGTCACCTATCGCGGTGGCGACTATGTGCTGACCGATATCAGCACCAACGGCACTCAGATCAACGGTCAGGCCGATCGCATGACCGGGCCACACACGCTGCGCAGCGGCGATACCATCGTCATCGGTCATTACAAGGTCCGCGCCGACGTCGTTTCGTCCGGTCAGGCCCAGGCCGTGCCGATGGCGCCGGCGGCGGCCGAAACCGCGTCGGCGTGGTGGGGCGAAGAACACCAGGCGCCGCAAGGCCCGTCGGCCAGCAGCTGGGACGAGCCTGTGGCACCTGCCGCACCGGCGCCGGGCTCCCCCGATCCGTGGGGGCCGATGAACACCGAAAGCACGCCGGCCGCGTCGTGGCCGCCGCCCAATGTCGCGGCGCCCTCCGATACCACGCCGGGCCTCTACGAAGCGCCCAAGCCCAATGCGTCGCTGTGGCAGCAGGCGGTGGCTGACTATCAGGCGCCGCCGCCTCTGCCAGCCGGTCAGGGGCAGGCCGACATCTGGGGCAATTTCGCCGCGTCGAACAGCGTCGACTGGGCGCGTGGCGGGTTTGGGGGAGCATCCACACCGGCTGCGCCCGCGCCCGCCGCTCCGCCCGTGGTGCAACCGCCGGTGACGCCGCAATTCGTGCCGCAGCAGCCGCAGCCGGCAGCCTTTGCGCCGCCGCCGGAGCAACCGGCGTTCCAATCCTTTGTTCCGCCCTCCGAACTGGCCCCTTCCGACGGCTGGGGCGCGCCGGAAACACCGTCGCCGAACGTGACTGCACCGCCGCAGCCGATGCCGTCGTCCGCCGGTCTGGGCGGCCAGAGCTTCGCGCCGCCACAGGCCGCACCTTCACCGCCGGTCAACGCCGTTCCGGGTGTCGATCAGGCGCGGCTGATGGCGGCGCTGCTGGGCGCCATGGGGCTGACGCCGGCCGACGTCAAAGAAACGCCCGAGACGGTGATGAGCAATGCCGGCGGTCTGCTGCGCCGTCTGGTGTCCGGCCTTGTCGTCATGCTCGAAGCGCGGGCGCGAGCCAAGGCGCAGATGGGCACGGAAGCCACCCTGTTCAGCTTCGACGGCAATAATCCGCTGAAATTCGCCACGTCTACTGAAAAGGCTCTGGCGCAACTGCTGTCACCGCCCGAACGTGGCTTCATGCCGGCCGACAAGGCGATCGAGGACGGATTCAAGGATCTGCAGGCGCACCAGATGGCGACCCTGGCGGCCATGCAAGGCGCGTTGCGCGCCACCTTGACGCGGTTTTCGCCGACAGCGATCAAAGCGCGCGCAGAGCAGCGCGGTTTCCTGGCCAAGATCATCCCGGCGGCGCGCGAAGCGACCTTGTGGCAAGCCTATGAAAAGGAATTTTCCGGTGTCGCCGAAGGCTCGGACGAGGTGTTCATGGATGCTTTTTCCAAGGCCTTCAAAGAAGCCTATGAGAAGGCGTCGCGCGAGATGCGCAATTAATTATCCGTATGCGGATAATTAGACTTCTCGCCACGGATTCGGCCCGGCTTCGGTCGCGGCGGTGATGAAGGTTCGCGCCGGCTGACAGGCGAAGTCGCGCGAATGGATGGTGTCGAGCATCATCCATTCCCCACGTGCCTCGTCCTTCGTCAGAGTAAGGCGCACAAAGCCATTTCGTGAATCATCGGCGGCTACGATCTCGTCATTGTGCGTCGCCAGGGTATCGGCGACCTTGAGATCGGGCAACCACGAGTCGAGCCAGCGCGTCGGACTGCTGATGGCGGTGACGCCAAGCTCGACAGCGACGAAATCGCCATTGGCGTCGTGCAACTGATTGGCCCAGGCGCAGTGGCTGTCACCGGAGACGACGACCGTGCGAGCGCTGGTATCCTTGATCAGGGCGTAGAGCCGCTCGCGTTCGGCGGGGTAACCGTCCCAGGCGTCAAGATTGAGCGGCAGGGGCGGGTCTTGGGCGAATACCTGGTCGAGCAGGTCAAAGCGCTGGCGCAGATCGGTGGGCGCCATCTCGGCGATTTGGCGTACGCCGGCGGCATCGAGCATGCGGCCGACGTTAGGGCCGTTCAACCGCGCCATCAGAACCTGGCTCGACAGCACCTGCCAGCGCACACCGTCGGTGACCGAGGTTTGCATCGTATCCGCCAACCATTGACGCTGGCGCGCGCCGAACAGTTCACGCGCCGGATCTTCGAGTTTGGCGCGGAAGGCAGCGAAGTCCGGCTGACCGTCGGCGCCGAAGGGCACGTCATGGCGGTAGTCGAGCTGACGTGAGCGCGCCAGGAGCCGCGTCTCGACCATGATCAACTCGGCTAGTCCGCCAAAGCGGAACGACCGATAAACGGCCTCCGCCTGGGCTTCGGACAAGGGGCCCGATGGATCGCGGATCGGCATCCATTCGCGATAGGCGCGGATCGCCGCGGCTTTCCGCACCGCCCACGAGCCCTCGTCCGGGTGGTGATTGGCCGCGCCGCCCTTCCATGGGTTGTCGCAGATTTCGTGATCGTCGAAGACGCAGATCCACGGCGCCCGCGCATGGGCTGCCTGCAGGTCCTCGTCGCGCTTGTACTGAGCGTGACGGCGGCGATAATCGTCGAGGCTGACCGTATCGTGTGGCGGCTCGGGGATGCGGCCAAGCGTGCGGCCATTGCCCATACCGTAGTCGGTGAGGCCGGCGCCGTATTCGTAGATGTAGTCGCCGAGATGGACCACGGCATCGACTTGAGCCAGGTCGGCGACGGCGCGATAGCCGTTGAAATAGCCGTTCGAGTGCAGCGAACAGCAGACCATGGCCAGCACGACCTTGTCGGTGCTTTCGGCCAGAGTTTGCGTGCGGCCGACCGGCGAGGTGACGCCTTTTGTCCGGAACCGGTACCAATAGGCCGTGCCGGGCTCCAGCCCCGTGGCGTCGACCTTGACGGTGAAATCGCGGTGGACCTCGGCAAGGGCGCGACCCTGGCCGACAATGTTGCGAAAACCATCATCGCGGGCGATCTGCCACTCGACGGTAACGGGCCGATTGGCGCCGCTGATCCGCGTCCACAGGATAACCCGGTCCTGCAATGGATCGCCGGAAGCGATACCATGGTCGAAGTGTAGGGATTGGGGCTCCGGGCCGCCGCTACTATTGGCGGCGGCGAGGGCGGGCGCGGCGGTCATGGCCCCGGCAAGACACAGGGCGCGGCGTCGGCTCAGGCGCATGCAGTCTCCGAAGCGGCTGCTGGACTGATTGGCCCGTAACCCGGTTCGGTGACACCGCCGTGACGGCTTTGTTAATGTTTCAGAACTTTACACCGCACGAATACGGGCGTGAAAGACAGGTATATCGTCGCCAGTGCTTAACAAGGTGGAGGAAAAGCCGAAGGCATGAAATACATCAATGACGGGCTTGTCGTTTGCGGCAATGTAAACGTCGATTGTTCTTTTGCGCGTCATTTGCGTCAGCAGCGTCGCCAGGTGCCAAAAAACGCCAACAAGGACAAGTTTTCCAGGGGATATTGGGCCATATATAGGGTCTACGAAGTCTTTCTTGCCGACGATCCCCGAGATGGCGCCAAATGAAAATATGAGAGCGGCCTCAATCTTGGCCGTATCCTTTGTTTCGAGTAGCCAATCGGTTTGAAAATCATTGTCGGATTTTTTTGAATATAGATAGCCGTTCCACTGTTCAGCCGTCATCGGAAACAGAGCGCTTATCGCCCAGTATTTCTCAGAATGACTGCGTCGCAAAAGCAGCTGTGAAAGCCCGTTTCTGCTGGAAATCATCTGATTTCTTTGAAATTTTTTCCTGGGATTTTGGCCGAAGACATTGTCATAATAGGCCAATGAATTCAGTATGGAGAATTCATACGTCTTCTTGTCATCTTCGGCGAATGAGAAAAACCTGGATAGCCCGCTGGCATTCTGCAAAAGGGCCTCGGTGTTTATTTCCAATATCTCCTTGCCGTCGCGATCGTTTTTAATTTCGATCGCCAACTGCGCCTTCAAGACAGCTTGCTGGTCCGCGCGACTTGCCAGGTACTTAAAGAATTTGTGCCGGACGCGGATAAGGTTCCATATGCCGGTTATCGAAAATATACTCGATATCGAAGCCAATATGCCGAATATGGATACAAAGACAGCGAACCTGACATTCAGCTCCACCACAGTATTGAGCGAGCCTACGACGCCAATGGCGCAGCTCAGTATCCAGAACAGGGCAGACGTAATACCCCACCAACGGAAATCAACTTGCCGGACCGCCGAGAAGGCGGAAATGACATAAAGCCTGAATTGTTGGTCCCGGCTGCCAGACATTTGCGTTATCCAACGCCCCTCAATTTGCCGTGGTGTCTATTTTCCGGCTTTCATCTGGCTGTCGTCCCAGCCGCCACCCAAATCCTCGATCAGCGAGACACTGGCTTCGAGGCGCGAACGGCGCACCGTCAGGGTGCTGGTCATCGCTGTCAACGTGGCGTTCTGGGCGGTAATAACGTCGGAATAGGCGACGTGGCCGACCTTATACTGGTTGAGCGTGATCTGCTCGGCCTGGCGGGCCGAGGTTTCGGCCTGTTCGCGCAGGCCCTGTTCGCCGCCGAGTACGCGCAGCGCCAGCAGATTGTCCTCGGTGTCCTGGAAGGCTTCGAGCACGGTTTCGCGATAGCGCGCCACCGACTCGTCGTAGCTGGCCTTGGCGCCCTTGACGGCGGCACTGCGGCCGCCGAACTCGATCAGGGTGTCAGCGATGTCGGCGCCGATCGACCAGGTCGAATTGTGCGCCGAAAACAGGTGCGACAGGGTCGAGCTCGACGCCGTATCCGAGGCCGACAGGCTGAGCGTCGGGAAGAAGGCAGTCTCGGTGATGCCGACCTCGGCATTGGCGGCGGCAACCGCGCGCTCGGCCGAAGCGATATCCGGGCGACGTTGCAGCAGGCTGGACGGCACGCCTGGCGGGGTCTCCGGCACGGCGGTGGCCAGTTGGCCCGTCGCGATGCTGACCTGGTCCGGCGTCGTCCCGGTGAGGGTGGCGATATTGTGCAGGTACTGGCCGCGGGTCAGCTCTAGCGCCGCCAACTGAGCTTGCGTCGTCTGCAACTGGCTTTGGGCCTGCAGGACGTCGGAACGTTGCGCCACGCCGACCTTGTACTGGTTTTGTGTCAGGTCGAGCGCCTTCTGATAGTTGTCGACCGTGGTCTTGAGCAGGGTCTGCTGCTCGTCGGTGGCGCGCAGGTCGAAATAGGCAATGGCCAGCGTCGCCTGCGCCGACAAGGTAGCATTGGCCAAGTCAGCGCGAGCGGCGTCGGTCTTGGCCTTGGCCTGTTCGATCTCGCGGCGGACCTTGCCCCAGATGTCGAGCGACCAGGCGGCGTCGAGCCCGGCGCTATAGCGATTGCCGGTCGTGGTGGTGCCGGAGGTCGAGCTGCCGCCACCCGTGCGTTGAGCGCCGAAGGTCAGGCCGAGCGACGGCCACAGATCGGCGCGGCTTTCGGCGACGGTGGCGGCGGTTTCGCGGACCACGGCTTCGGCCGCGGCGACGTTCTGGTTGCTGATCGCGACCTTGCGTTCCAGGCCGTCGAGCACCGGATCGTTATAGACGCTCCACCACTCGCCCTTGGGCGCGGTGTCGGCCGGCGCGGCGGGCGTCCAACCGTCGAGCGCCGTAAAGCGCTGCGGCACCGGCGCGTCCGGGCGGTGGTAGGTCGGGCCGATGGCGCAGCCCGAAAGCGCGGTTGCGGCCAAAAGACTAAGGATCAGACGCTTCATGCTTACGCTCCCGTCGCCGAGGGTTGCGGGCGCCCGCCCGGAGCCTTTTTCGGCTTCTTGCGCCCGAATTTCAGGCGCAGCTTGTCCATATAGAGATAAACCACCGGTGTGGTCAAAAGGGTGAGGGCCTGGCTGGCGATCAGCCCGCCGATAATCGTCACGCCCAGCGGCTGGCGCAGCTCGGAGCCTTCGCCAAACCCGAAGGCCAGAGGTACGGCGCCGAGCACGGCGGCGGCCGTGGTCATCATGATCGGCCGGAAACGCAGGCGGCAGGCCTCGAAGATGGCGTCCTCCGCCGACCAGCCGGCGCGCTCGCGCGCCAGAGCGAAGTCGATGATCAGGATGGCGTTCTTCTTGACGATACCGATCAGCAGGATGACGCCGATCAGGGCGATCAGCGAAAACTCGGTATGGAAGGCCATCAGGGCCAGCAGCGCGCCGATGCCGGCCGAGGGCAGGGTCGACAGCACGGTGATCGGGTGGACGTAGCTTTCATAAAGGATGCCGAGCACGATGTAGATCGTCAGAATGGCGGCCAGGATCAGCAGGCCCTGGCTGTTATTGCTCTGCTGGGCCGTCGCCGCCGTACCGCCGAACTGGCCGTGCACGGTGCGCGGCATGTTGATGGCGGCCTCGGCGCTGGCGATCTCGGTCTGGGCGTCGGACAACGCCTTGCCGGGGGCGAGCGCGAACGACAGGGTGGCGGCGACCGACTGGTCCTGGTGGTTGACCGAAACCGGGGTCGCGGCCAGCGAGAAGGTGGCGATGTCGGTCAGCGGCACCATGCGCTCGGCCGAGGTGGTGATGGCATTGCCGGTTTGGGCCTGGCCCGAGCCGCCGCCGCCGGTGGTCGAGCGCGTGACGCCGGCACCGGACAGGGCCGAAGTCGAGCCGGTGACACCGTTGCTGAGATTGGCGACGGTGGCAGCGCTTTGGCCGTTCGATGCGGCGGCGCCAACGAGACCCGCGCCGCCGGTCGAGGTTACGGGCGCAAACGGATTAGCGGCCGGAGACGGCGTGCGGTTGTCGAGCTCGTTGGCGGTGCTGGTGAATTTCAGCTCCGTCGATGTGCCCTTGGTGCGGTCAAGCACTGACGGCGCCGACAGCTTCAACTGGTTGGCCGGCGAGGTCGTGGTCGCCGAGGCGCCCGACGACGGCGGGATGTAGACGCCGTTCAAGGCCGCCGGACTCTGGGCGAATAAGGGATCGGCTTCCATGACGACGTGATACTGGTTCAGCGGACCGTAGATGTTCGACACCTGGCGCTCACCGAAATTGTCATAGAGCAGGCTGTCGACTTGCTGCGAGGTCAGGCCCAGTTTCGAGGCGGTGGCGCGGTCGACATTGACGTAGGATTCCAGGCCGTTGACTTGCTGGTCGGTCGAGACGTCGGAAAAGACGTCGCTGCGCTTTTGCATTTCGCGCATCAGCGCGTCGGACCAGGTCTTGAGCGCCGTCGTATCGTCGCTTTCCAGCGTGTACTGGTATTGCAGGTTCGACTGACGGCCGCCGACGCGGAAATCCTGAGCGACCTGAAGGTAGAGCTGGGCGCCCGGGACGCGGCTGAGCTTGGGGCGCAGGCGGGTCAGCACGTCGTCTGACGACAGTCCGCCGCGCTCGGCCTTGGGCTTCAACTGGCCGAACACGAAGCCGCCGCCCGAGCCGGTGAAGCCGACGACGGTTTCGACCGCGGGGTCCGAGGCGACGATCGCCTGAAGCTTGCGCATCTTGGTCGAGGTCAGGGCGAACGATGACGCCTGGTCGACCTGCAGGCCGCCCTGGATCTGGCCGGTGTCCTGCTGCGGCAGGAAGCCCTTCGGGATGATGATGTAGAGATAGACGTTGAGCGCGATGACGACGAGCAGGACGATGAGCACGAACAGCTTGTGGTCGATGGCCCAGTTCAGCGCCTTTTCGTAGGCACCGAGGAAGAAGGGCGACTTTGTCTTGCGACCGTCCTTTGTTAGCGCATCCGGATTGTCGGTCTTGGGCTTGTGGCGCTGATCGATCAGGCGCGCCGACAACATCGGCGTCGTCGTCAGCGAGACCAGCAGCGAGATCATCACCGACGCCGCCAGCACGACGGCGAATTCGTTGAACAGGCGGCCGACAATGCCGCTCATGAACAGCAGTGGGATGAAGACGGCGATCAGCGACACCGAAATCGAGACCACGGTGAAGGCGACTTCCGACGCGCCGCGGATGGCGGCCTGGAACGGTGTCATGCCGTCCTCGACGTGGCGGGTGATGTTCTCGAGCACGACGATGGCGTCGTCGACGACGAAGCCGGTGGCCACCGTCAGCGCCATGAACGACAGATTGTCGAGGCTGAGGTGGAACAGATACATAAAGGCCAGTGAGCCCAACAGCGAGACGACGACCGCCATGGCCGGGATCAGGGTGGCGCGGCCGTTCCGCAGAAACAAAAACACGACGATGACGACGAGCACGGTCGAGATGGCGAGGGTGCGTTCGACGTCGACCAATGAGGCGCGGGTGGTGATGGTGCGGTCAACCGCCAGCTCGACGTCGATCTGCGGCGGCAGTTCGGCGCGCAATACCGGCAGCGCTTCCTTGATGCGGTCGACGGTTTCGATGACGTTGGCGCCCGGCTCCTTGGTAACGCGGATGACGATGGCTTCCTTGCCGTTGGCGAGGCCGAGGTTTTCGTTGCTTTCCGGGCCGTCATAGACGTTGGCGACGTCGGACAGGCGCACACTGGCGCCATTGCGCGTGGCGATGATCAGCCCGGCATAGTCGGCGGCCTTCATCGCCTGGTCGTTGGCGTAGATCTGCAGTTGGCGGTTGCCGTCGGTGAAATAGCCCTTGGGCTGGTTGGCATTGGTCGCGGAAATGGCGGCGCGGATGTCTTCGGGCGAGATGCCGTAGGCGGCAAGTGCGCGCGGATTGAAATCGACGCGCACGGCGGGGGCGGCGCCGCCACCCAGGCTGACATCGCCGACGCCGTCGATCTGCGACAGTTTCTGTTGCAGGATGTTGGAGGCGGCGTCGTAGATCTGCGCCGTCGTCATGGTGTCGGACTGCAGATAGAGCACGACGATCGGCGCGTCGGCCGGGTTGACCTTGCGATAGGTCGGGTTTGAGCGCAGCGCCGACGGCAGGTCGGCGCGCGCGGCGGCAATGGCCGCCTGGACGTCGCGGGCGGCGCCGTTGATGTCGCGGTTCAGCCCGAACTGCAGCGTGATGTTGGTGCTGCCGGTCGATGAGTTCGACGTCATTTCGGTGACATCGGCGATCAGGCCAAGATGCCGTTCCAGCGGTGTCGCCACCGAGGTCGCCATGACTTCGGGCGAGGCGCCGGCCATGTTGGCGCGCACCTGGATGGTTGGAAAGTCGACGGTCGGCAGCGAGGCCACCGGCAGCACGAAATAGGCCGCGACCCCCATCAGCGCGATGCCGATGGTCAGGAGGAGAGTGGCGACCGGCCGCCGGATAAAGGCTTCGGGCAGGCTCATTCCGCCGGCTCCGGGGCAGGAGACACGGAATCGTCAGGAATGGGCTTGGGCTTGAAGCGGGTGCCGAGCTTGTCGAAGGTGACGTAGATGACCGGCGTTGTGAACAGGGTCAAAAGCTGCGAGGCCAGGAGGCCGCCGATGATCGAGACGCCGAGCGGGAAGCGCAGTTCGGCGCCATAGCCGCCGCCGATCATCAAGGGCACGGCGCCGAGCAGGGCGGCCAGGGTCGTCATGATGATCGGACGGAAGCGCAGCAGGGCCGCCTGATGGATCGCCGACTTGGGATCGAGGCCTTGTTCGCGTTCGGCATCGAGCGCGAAGTCGATCATCATGATGGCGTTCTTCTTGACGATGCCGAACAGCAGGATCAGGCCGATAATGCCGACGACGCCGAGGTCCTGACCGCAGATCCACAAGGCGATCAGCGCTCCGACGGCCGCCGAGGGCAGGGTCGACAGGATGGTGATCGGGTGGATGAAGCTTTCGTACAGCACGCCCAGCACGATGTAGATGACGACGATGGCCGCCAGGATCAGCCACAGTTCGTTGTTCAGCGAGTTCTCATAGGCCGCGGCGGCGCCGAGGAAGGTCGTGGTGATCGAAATCGGCACGCCCATCGAGCTTTCGGCCTTACGGATCGAATTGACGGCGTCGCCGAGCGAAGCGCCCTTGGCCAGGTTGAACGAGATCGTCGCCGCCGGGAATTGGCCGACGTGGTTGACGACGAGCGGCGCTTGACGCGTCTCGATCTTGGCGATGGCCGACAAAGGCGTCTGGCCGCCGCTTGAGGTCGGCACGTAGATGTCGTTGAGCGCATCCGGGCCGGTACGGAATTCCGGCGCCGCTTCGAGGATGACGCGGTACTGGTTCGACTCGGTGAAGGTGGTCGAGATGATGCGCTGGCCGAAGGCGTCGTAGAGCGCGTTATCGATGGTCGACAGGCTGACGCCGAGACGGCCGGCGGTATCGCGGTCGACATTGATGTAGGAGGCCAGGCCCTGGGCCTGGATGTCGGAGGCGACGTCGGTGACCTCCTTGAGGTGCGACAGCTTGTCGACGACCTTGTCGCTCCACTGCGAGATCAGGGCAAGATCGGTGCCTTCGAGCGCGAACTGGTACTGGGTGCGCGACAGCTGGGCATCGATGGTCAGGTCCTGGACCGGCTGCATATAGAGAGTGACACCCGGAATCTGCACCTCGTGCTGCAGGTTGCGGATGATGGTCGCCGCCGACTTGTGGCGTTGTTCCAGCGGCTGCAACTCGATCAGCACGCGGCCGGCGTTGAGGGTATTGTTCTGGCCATCGACGCCGACGAAGGTCGAGACGTCCTTGATGTCCGGGTCCTTCATCACCGCGTCGGCCAGTTGCCGCTGCAGGTCGGTCATCTTGGCGTAGGACACGGTCTGCGAGGCTTCGACCACGCCCTGGATTTCGCCGGTGTCCTGGGTCGGGAACAGGCCTTTGGGAATGATGACGTAGAACAGGACGGTAACGGCCAGGGTAATGCCGGCGATGATCAGGGTCAGGCCCTGATTGTCGAGCACCCAGACCAGGCCTTTGTCGTAGCCGTGGATCATCGAGTCGATGAAGTTTTGCGTCTTTTCGTCGATCGAGCCCTTTTTCGGCTCTTTCGGGTGCTTGAGCCACAGGGCGCATAGCGTCGGCACCAGGGTCAGGGAGACGACCGCCGAGATAACGATAGTGATGGCGAGCGTCACGGCGAATTCGCGGAACAGACGGCCGACGACATCGCCCATGAACAGCAGCGGGATCAGCACGGCCAGCAGTGACACGGTCAGCGAGATGATGGTGAAGCCGATTTCGCCGGCGCCTTTCAGCGCCGCGGTCATGGCGTCGTCGCCTTCTTCGATATAGCGGCTGATATTCTCGATCATGACGATGGCGTCGTCGACGACGAAGCCGGTGGCGATGGTCAGGGCCATCAGAGACAGATTGTTGAGCGAGAAGTTGAGCAGGTACATGACGCCGAACGCCCCAACCAGCGAGATCGGCGCGGCAACGCCGGCGATGAAGGTGGCCGGCACGTTGCGCAGGAAGACGAAGATAACGGCGACGACCAGCAGGATGGCCAGCGTCAGCTCGAACTCGACGTCGGTCACCGAGGCGCGGATGGTCACGGTGCGGTCGGTCATCGGGGTGATGACCAGGCCCGGCGGCAAGCTTTCCTCGACGTCGGACGACTTCAGCGACTTGCAGGCATTGCCACTGCAATAGGTGTGCGGCAACAGCGCCTTGATGCGGTCGGCGACCTGGATGACGTTGGCGCCGGGCTGGCGGCGGATATTGAGGATGATCGCCGGCGTCGTCTTGATATTGTTGTTCGAGTCAACTGTTGACGCGTAGGCGCCGAGCTGGGCGTTTTCGGCGCCGGGCACGATCTGGGCGACGTCGGACAGATGGATGGCGCTGCCGTTGCGATAGGCGATAACCAGCTTGCCGTAGTCGGCGACGTCGGTGATCTGATCGTTGGCGTCGATGGCATAGGCGCGGCTGACGCCGTTGAAGCTGCCCTTGGCGCCGTTGACATTGGCGGCGGCGATCGACGAACGCAGGTTCTCAAGCGTGATGCCGTAGGCGGCAAGCGCCTTGGGGTTGGCCTGGATGCGCGTTGCCGGACGTTGCCCGCCCGACAGGTTGACCAGGCCGACGCCTTCGATCTGGCTGATCTTCGAGGCTAGGCGGCTGTCGACCAGGTCCTCGACCTCGGTCGGGTCCATGGTCGGCGACGACACGGCCAGCGTCAGCACCGGCGCGTCGGCCGGATTGACCTTGGCGTAGGTCGGCGGCGCCGGCAGGTCGGATGGCAGCAGGTTGCCTGAGGCGTTGATCGCCGCCTGGACTTCCTGTTCGGCGGCATCGAGCGAGATGTTCAACCCGAATTGCAGGGTGACGACCGAGGCGCCGGCCGAACTGACCGACGACATGCGGTCGAGATTGGGCATTTCCCCCAGTTGCCGTTCCAGCGGCGCGGTGACCATCGAGGTCATGACCTCGGGGCTGGCGCCGGGATAGAAGGTCTGGACCTGGATCGTCGGGTAATCGACTTCCGGCAAGGCCGACAAAGGCAAGAGGTGGAAGCCGATCAGGCCGGAGAGGAAGATCGCAGCCATGAACAGCGACGTCGCCACCGGACGCAGGATGAACAGGCGCGAGGGCGAGAACGCGCTCAGCTTGTCCTTGGCATCGACCTTGTCTTTGCCGCTCTTGGCGTGGGGCGAGGGCGGCACTTCACCGGGAGCGTGGGCGTCGTCCGGTGTATCAGGGGTATCGGTCATTGTCGCAACACCGGGCTATTGTTGCGGGCCTTGGCCGCCCTGATCGCCGCCGCCCTGCTGTTGCTGGGCCGCGCGTAGTTCCTGCAGCTTGGCTTTTTGCGCCGGGGTGAGCAGCGCCTGAACCTGCTGCATCGCCGCCTTCATGGCCGCGCGGCGGGCATCGGGATCGTCGGACCCCTGGGCCTGCTGGCGCGCCTGGGCGAGGATGGCATCGGCCTTGGACTGCTGGTCGGGCGTCAGGTTGAGTTGCTTGAGCAGCGCGGCCTGACGGCCACCGCCTCCGCCGCCACCTTGACCGCCCTGGCCGCCGTAACCGCCCCCATTGCCACCTTGACCACTGCCGTTGCCGGCCGTCGCCTGGTCGGCACCGCTGGTGTCGCCGCCTTGGCGATGATGCCAGCCGCCCTGACCGGATTGCGATCCGCCCTGAGCACCATTGGCCGGAGTGGCGTTGTCGTTGCCGGCTTGCGGCGCGGCGGCAGTGTCACCGCCTTGCGCGCTTTGCGAGCCACCTTGGCCGCCATTTTGACCACGGTGATGACCGCCGCTGCCGCCACCGCAGGGGCTGGCATTGGCGCCCTTGCCGCCGGCCGCCGAGGACGAGGCCCCGCCGAACAGATGACCGAAGAAGCCTTCGCTGGAAGACGAACTGGCGCTGGCCTGGGCGCTCCCTTGAGCGCTCCCCTGGCTACCACCTTGTCCGCCATTCTTGCGATGGCCGAACTGACCCATGCCGGCCGCGTTCTGGCCCGGCAGGATGACGCAGGCGCCGTCGCGCAGGCGATCGGTGCCATCGGTGACGACCTTTTGACCAGGCGTGACGCCGCTGAGGATGGCGGTATTTTCGCCGGCCGTTGGGCCGGTCTGCACGGTCGCCACATGCACCGCGCCGCGGGCGTCGGCGACGTAAACGAACAGGCCTTGCTGGCCGCGCAGAATGGCGGAGGAAGGTACCACGACGACATTGTGCATGGTGTCGACCAGGACGCGGACATTGACGAACTGCGACGGGAACAGCGAGCCATCGGCATTGGCGAAGCGCGCCTTGGCGCGCAGCGTGCCGGTGGTGGTGTCGATCAGGTTGTCGAGCGACAGCAGCGTGCCGGTCGCCAGGGTCTTCGACTGGGCGCGGTCCATGACCGAGACCTGAAGCTTGTTGCCGGCATTGAAGCGGCCGGTGACGGTTTGCACCTGGTCTTCGGAGATGGTGAAGGTGACGTCGATCGGCGATTGTTGCGTGATGGCGACGACGCCGTTGCTGTCACCGGTGGTGACGTAGTTGCCCGGATCGACCTGGCGCAGACCGGCGCGGCCGGAAATCGGCGCGGTAATGTGCGAATAATTGACGTTGAGCTGCTGCGCCTGGACGTTGGCCTGGTCGGACTGGACCGTGCCTTCGAGTTGGCCGACGGTCGCCTGTTGGGTGTCGACCTGCTGCTGCGAGATCGAATCCTGGGCCAGAAGGGTCTTGTAGCGGGTCAGATCGACCTTGGCGGCGGCCAACTGGGCCTGGTCGCGGACCAGATTGCCCTGGGCCTGCATCAGCGCGGCCTGATACTGGCGCGGATCGACCTGGGCCAGGAGCTGGCCCTGCTTAACCATCTGGCCTTCGGTGAAGTTGACGCTTTGCAGAACGCCGCTGACCTGGGTGTGAACGGTTACCGTCGCTGTCGGGGTCACCGTACCCAGTGCATCGAGATAGATCGGCATGTCGCCGAGCTGCGCCGTCACGGCATCGACCGGCGTGAAGCCGTTGGCTGCGCCACCGCCGCCGCGGCGTCCACCGCCGCCGCCGCGTGGCGCCTGGCTTTGGCCTTCGCCGTTATGGCCGACAATGTACATGACCCCGATCGCCACGACGACCAGGATGCCGATCGGCCACAACCAGGTGCCGAGCGTGCGCTTGCGCTGACCGCGCAGATTGGGCGGAGGCGCGCCGTAAAGGGCGTGATTGGCGGGGGTAGCGTCGTCCTGACGCATCGGGGGCGTGGGGGTTTTTTCGTCCATGGTGCCGGTTTCTACGCAGACAGGGGCTGCATCCGTCGTAAATTGAGTCGCTTCTCGACCATTCGTTTAAAAAGTTACAAGGGCATGACGCCGATTGTACCTTTTCCGGGGAAGATCACGAAAGCCGTTCGCTCATAAGGCAAAATTGTAACGAAAAAGCCACCGGCGGGGCGAACCGGTGGCTTTCGTCACGACAAAGATGATTTTTGCCTCATAAAAAGGGCCTTGAGGCCCTTACGGGACCAAATGCATCTTGTCGTGGATCGCCTTGATATCGTTTTGGTGCATCTGAAGGGTCGGCAGGGTCTTGCCGGCGAAATCCTTCAGGCGCGCATCCTCGCCGTTCTGCGAATAGTCGGTGAACAGGTTGACGGCGTCGTTGTGGGCATCGACCTGCAGATGGACGTACTTCTTGTCGAAGTCGTCGCCCTTCTTGGCGAGGTCGTTGTACTTGCCCTTCATGTCGTGGTTGAGCACGGCCGGCACGCGGATATGATCCTTCATGGCGACGTGCTTCAACTCGGTCGCGGCCGCTTGGTGGTCGTGGAT
>FTCT01001063.1_pt1 | contig 80248 bp, 60 predicted proteins | sample 1658881 | NCBI WGS metagenome assembly FTCT01 (sample SAMEA3914864, study PRJEB12502) | metagenome | biome: forest; material: soil | place: USA | collected 2012-03-12 | depth 0.3 m | reverse complement strand
GACCGCCCAGGACTACGGCGCGCCGACGCGGTTGATCGAGACCACGGTCGAGGTCAACGACGCGCGCAAGAAGGCCATGGCCGGCAAGGTCGCCGCCGCGATCGGCTCGGACGACCTGACCGGCAAGACGATCGGCGTGTTGGGCTTGACCTTCAAGCCCAACACCGACGACATGCGCGACGCGCCCAGCCTCGACATCGTCCCGGCCCTTCAGGCCCTGGGCGCCAAGGTCCAGGCCTTCGATCCCGAGGGCGCCAAGGAAGCGGCGCACCTGCTGAAGGGCGTCGACTTCAAGACCGGCGCCTATGATGCGGCCGAGGGCGCCGACGCGCTGCTGATCCTGACCGAGTGGGACCAGTTCCGGGCGCTGGATCTGGACCGCCTGAAGCTCTTGCTCAAGGCCCCGGTCGTGGTCGATCTGCGCAACGTCTACCGGCCCTCCGAGATGGTCCGGCATGGGTTCACCTATGCCTCCATCGGGCGGAACTGACTTCGGCGCGACAGTTCGGCGGAGGCCGTGGGGCGCGACGCAGCCGCTCGGCTGGGTCGACGAGGCGCCGTTCGCTGGACAGACGGACAATAGAACGTGGATCGCGGGTCAATGACAGCGCGCTGACGATCAGCGAGAACGAGCCTGCCCCGTACGCCGGTGGGGCACAGTGGCGTGCGTTGGAGTGGTCGTCGAGCCCCCGCCGGGCTCGACGATCCGACTTCCGATCCAGGATCGGATAGGCCCTTGGCCAGGGCCTGGCCACAGAGCCGAAGCGGCGTTTCGTTCAGGAAATCACGTGAGGCGGGCTCAACGTCCGTAGGCTGGATGGCTCGGTCGCGACCGGGATCCGTACGCTGAACGTGCTGCCCTGGCCTTCGCCGTCGCTGGCGACGTCGATCGTCCCGCCGTGCAGCGCCACCAGCTGCTTGACCAGCGCCAGGCCGATGCCGAGGCCGCCTTGGGCCTTGCTCAGATGATCCTCGACCTGGGCGAAGATCTCGAAGATCCGCGACTGCATCTCGGGTGGGATGCCCACGCCGGTGTCGGTGACCCTGATTTCGGCCATGCCGTCGCGGATGGAGGCGAAGAGCGCGATGTCGCCGCCGGACGGCGTATATTTGGCGGCGTTGTTGAGCAGGTTGGCCACGACCTGGGCCAGGCGCGTGTGGTCGGCGTCCAGCCAGATGGCGTCCTTGGCGATCTGCGTGGTGAAGCGATGGGCGCCGGCGTCGATGTTGTGCTGGCTGGCCTCGATGGCCGAGCGCAGGATCTCGGACAGCTCGATCCGTTCCTTCTTCAGCGAGATCTTGCCCTGGCTGACCCGCGAGACGTCCAGCAGGTCGTCGATCAGGTGGGAAAGGTGCCCGACCATCCGCTCCATGCGTGACCGGATGTCCTTGGCGCGTTCGGGCGCGATGTCCTTGCCCAGCAGATGCAGCCCGCCGCTAAGGGCCGCGACGGGGTTGCGCAGCTCGTGAGCCAGGACGGCCAGGAAGCTGTCCTTGTGACGGTCGGCGCGGCGCAGGGCCTGGGCGGCGCCTTCCAGCTCGTCGCGCTGGTGCTCGATCTGCTGACGCTGACGATAGAGGTCGAAGAAGACGTTGGCCTTGCTGCGCAGGACGTCGGCCTCAATGGGCTTGTGGATGAAGTCCACGGCGCCGGCTTCATAGCCTCGGAAGCGGCGCTGGTTGTCGGCCGCGCCGGCGGTGACGAAGATGATCGGCACATGGCTGGTGCGCGGGTTGCCGCGCATGAACTCGGCCAGCTCGAAGCCGTCCATACCGGGCATCTGTACGTCCAGCAGGGCCAGGGCGACGTCGTGGCGCAGCAGCATCTCGAGCGCTTCCTCGCCTGAGCGGGCCTTCAGCAGCACGAGGTTTTCGCGCTGAAGCAGGGCCTCCAGCGACAGGAGGTTCTCGGCGAGGTCGTCGACCAGCAGAAAATGGACGGGTTCCAATACGCTCATGACTCGTCCGCCAGATGCAGCAGGAAGGACGCAATGGCATCCAAGGATAACACGCGGGCGGTCTCGCACGCGGCCAGGGCGGCCTCGGGCATGGCCCGGGCGAACGCCGTCGCGGGCTCCTCCACGAGCACGACGCCGCCAGCGGCGGCCACGGCGCGAAGGCCGTCGGCGCCGTCGCTGTTGGCGCCGGTCAGGATAACCCCGACCAAGGCGGAACCGAAGACGTCGGCGGCGCTTTCGAACAGAACGTCGATCGAAGGCCGCGAATGTAGCACCGGCTCGTCCGTCGACAGCGCCAGCGAGCGCTCGGCCTCGACCAGCAGGTGATAGTCGGGCGGGGCGAAATAGACGACGCCGGGCTCGATCGGCTCCTTGTCTTCGGCCTCACGGACGCGGATCACGCACTTGGTCTGGAAAAGTTCGGCCAGGGCGTTGCGGCGGTCCGGCGGCACGTGGACGACGATCAGAACGGGCAGGGGATAGTCTGCGGGCAGGGCGGGCAGGACGATCGACAGCGCCTGCACCGCCCCGGCCGAGGCGCCGATCACCACGGCTTCTGGGACTTGAGCGCTCATGGTTCGCGCTTCTGGTAGATCTTTTCTTCGCGGACGAAGTCGGCGAAGGCCTCGCTGTGGGGCGAGAAGCGCAGGCTCTCCTTGGAGCCCAGACCCAGGAAGCCTTTGCGGGCCAGGGAGTCGCGGAAGAGGCCCACGGCCCGGTCCTGCAGCGGCCGATCGAAATAGATCAGCACGTTGCGGCACGAGATCAGCTGCATCTCGGCGAACACCGCGTCGGTGACCAGGCTGTGATCGGAGAACACCACGCGTTCGCGCAGGCTCTTGTCGAAGACCCCGCCGCCATAGGCCGTCGTGTAGTAGTCCGACAGCGACGACTTGCCGCCCGAGCGCCGGTGGTTCTCGGTGAAGGCCTTCAGCCGGTCGATCGGGTAGATGCCGCGCGAGGCCGCATCCAGCGCCGCCGGATTGATGTCGGTCGCGTAGAAGATCGTTCGCTCTTCCAGGCCCTCTTCCCGGAAGAGGATCGCGAAGGAATAGAGCTCCTCGCCCGTGCTGCAGCCGGCGATCCAGATTTTGAGGGAAGGGTAGGTGCGCAGGTGCGGGACCACCTTCTCGCGGATCGCCCGGAAATAGTCGGGGTCGCGGAACATCTCGCTCACCTGCACGGTGAGGTAGCTCAGCAGCCGCGACACCATGGCCGGTTCGCGCAGCAGCTGGTCCTGCATGGCCGAGAAGCTGGGATAGCCCAGCTGCTGGCAGGCCTGCCGCAGGCGTCGCTTGATCGACGCCCGCGCATAGTGGCGGAAGTCGTAGTGATAGCGCTGATAGAGCGCCTCCAGCAGAAGCCGGATTTCCAGGTCCTCGAGCTCGTCCATGGGCGATCAACGCGGCATCCAGACCCGGACAAGCGAGAGCAGCTTGTCCACGTCCAGGGGCTTGGCCATGTAGTCGTTGGCGCCAGCCTCGATGCAGCGCTCCTGGTCGTCGGGCATGGCCTTGGCGGTCAGGGTGATGATCGGCAGCTTCTTCCAGCGTTGGTCCTTGCGGATCGCGCGCGTGGCGGTCAGGCCGTCCATCACGGGCATCATCACATCCATGAGGACCAGATCGATCTTGGCGCCGCCCTCCTGGGCCGAAGCTTCCAGGGCGTCGATCGCCTCCTTGCCGTTGCGGGCGATCTCGATCGAGGCGCCGCGCGGCTCCAGGATGCTGGTCAGGGAGTAGACGTTGCGGACGTCGTCCTCGACCACCAGGATCCGGCGACCTTCCAGGATGGCGTCGCGGTTGCGGGCCTTCTGGATCATCGACTGCTGCTCGGGCGGCAGTTCCTTGACCACCTGGTGCAGGAAGAGGGAGACCTCGTCCAGCAGGCGCTCGGGCGAGCGAGCGCCTTTGACGATGATCGAGTCCGAATAGCGCCGCAGCCGCTGCTCGTCGGCCGCCGACAGGTCGTGGCCCGTATAGACGATGACCGGCGGGAAGGCGTAGTGGCCCTCCTGGCTGAGGGTCTCCAGCAGGGTGAACCCGGAGGCGTCGGGCAGCGACAGGTCCAGCACCATGCAGTCGAAGGTCTCGGTGCGCAGGCGTTCCAGGCATTCGGCGGCGGTGCTGACGCCCACCGTCTCGACGTCGCCCGAGGCCAGCAGCTTGCCGACCGCCTGGCGCTGCACCGGGTCGTCCTCGACGATCAGCACGCGGCGCGAAGCTGGCGCCATCTTGGCGGTCAGGGCGTCGAGCACGCCGGCCAGCTCCTCGCGCTTGACCGGCTTGACCAGATAGCCGATGGCGCCCAGCGACAGGGCCGTCTGGGTGTGGTCGTTGGCCGAGACCACGTGGATCGGAATGTGGCGCGTGTCGTCGTCACGCTTCAGGCGGTCCAGGACCGCCAGGCCCGATTGGTCGGGCAGGCCGACGTCCAGCACGACGGCGTTGGGCTTGTAGCGACGCGCCATGTCGAGGGCTTCCTCGGCCGTGCCGGCCAGCAGGCACTGGAAGCCCATCTCGTGGGACAGGTCGCGCATGATGCCGGCGAAGCTGTCGTCGTCCTCGACCACCAGCAGGATCCGCTGCGAGCCGGTCAGGATCTCGCGGTCGTCCGTGAGGCGGCGCGGCGCGCGGCGGGCAGTCGTCTCGTCTTGGCGAGGCGGCGGCAGTGGCGAGGCCGCACGCACCGGCATCTCCTCGCGGGCCGGAACCTGGGCCGGATCGTAGGCGAGGGGCAGGGTCAGGGTGAAGCGGCTGCCTTCGCCGGCCTTACTCTCCAGCGCGATGGTCGCGCCCAGCAGGCGGGCCAGCTCGCGGGAGATGGAGAGGCCCAGACCTGTGCCGCCATACTTGCGGCTGATCGTGCCGTCGGCCTGGCGGAAGGCTTCGAAGATGCTCTGCTGCTGTTCCTCGGCGATGCCGATGCCCGTGTCGGAGACCGTCAGGGCGATGCGATCGGGGCCGGCCATGCCGATCGTCAGGCTGACGCTGCCGGCCTCGGTGAACTTGATGGCGTTGGAGAGCAGGTTCTTGAGGATCTGCTCCACCCGCTGGCGGTCGGTCTCCAGACTGGGCGGGCAATCCTTGGCCAGGGTCGTCTCGAACGTCAGGCCGCGCTGCTTGGCGACGGGCTCGAACACCTGCTTCAGATCGGTGACCAGGCGCTTGAGCGACACCGTCTCGGGCCGGACCTCCAGGTGACCGGCCTCGATCTTCGACAGGTCCAGGATGTCGTTGATCAGGGCCAGCAGGTCGTTGCCTGACGACTGGATCGTGGTGGCGTACTGCACCTGCTCCTGGGAGAGGTTGCCGTTGGAATTGTCGCTGAGCAGCTTGGACAGGATCAGCAACGAGTTGAGCGGCGTGCGCAGCTCGTGGGACATGTTGGCCAGGAAGTCGGACTTGTAGCGGCTGGCTTGTTCCAGCTCGCGGGCCTTCAGCTCGACCGCCGCGCCGGACTTGGCCAGGTCGTCGCGCTGGACTTCCAGCTGCTGGGCCTGTTCCTCTAGCTGGCTGTTGGTCTGTTCCAGTTCGACCTGCTGCTGCTCCAGGCGAACCTGGGATTCCTTCAGCGCGCGGCCCTGTTCCTCCAGCTCCTCGTTGGAGACCCGCAGCTCTTCGCTCTGGACCTGCAGCTCCTCGGTCTGGCGCTGGGTTTCTTCCAAGAGGTCCTGCAGTTCGGCGCGATAGCGGGCCGAGCGCAGGGCGATCCCGACCGAGGCCGAGGCTTCGCTCAGGAACTCCAGGACGACGTCGTCCACAGGATTCAGGAAGCCCAGCTCGATCACGCCGTGCACCACGTCGTCGGCGACGGCGGGGAACAGGATCAGGTGGCGCGGCTTGTCGCGGCCCAGGCCCGAGCCGATCGTCAGGTAGCCGTCGGGGATGTCGGCCAGCACCGCCGTCTGGCGATCTGCGGCCACCTGGCCCAGCAGGCCTTCTTTCAAGGCGAAGCGTTCGACGATGCCGGCGTCGGCCGGAACGCCGTAGCTGGAGATGCGGCGATAGAGGTGGCCGTCGCCCGCAAAGGCCGCGCCAGCCTGGGCGCCGGCGAACTTGACCAGGAAGGCCAGCAGGTTGTCGCCCAGTTCATCGGTGGCCTGGTCGCCCAGCATGGCCGAGCCGAGGCCGACCTGGCCCGATTGCAGCCACTGGCGGCGCTCGGCGGCGATCGAGGCGCGACGGATCAGGAAGCCGACGATGAGGGTGAGAAAGATGCCGAGCGCGCCGGACAGCACGCCGCTGATCCAGGCCGATCGATTGGCGTCGGCCATTTCGGCGACGCGGGCGCGCCGGAGGGTGGCCTCTTCCTGCTGCATATCCGTCAGCTCGGCGCGGATGGCGTCCATCTCGGCCTTGCCGCGATCACTGTTGACGATCGCGAGGGCGGCTTGGGAGCCCTGGGTTTGCCTGGCGATGATCGTCGACTTCAGCTCGGCCAGCTTGGCGTCGATGTGCCGGCGCAGGGGAGGTATGCGATCCTGCTGACCCCTGTTGTCCCGGGTCAACGACGCCACTGTGTCGAGCTGGGCGTTCAGATTGGCGACGGCCGCGTTGTAGGGCTCAAGGTACTTGTCGTTGCCTGTCAGCAGGTAGCCGCGCTGGCCCGTCTCGGCGTCCTGGGCGGTCGACAGCACTTGGCCTAGCGCAACGATCACCTCGTGCGAGTGAACGATCTTTTCGGCATCTTCCCGCAGGACGCGGATGTTGAGATAGGCCACCGTCCCGCTGATCAGGAAGAACAGGATGGCCACCCCCAGCCCAAGGGCGGTGCGCGGGTCGAGCGGATGTCTTTGAGCAGGCGCGGCGGACGCAGGCGAAGCGGTCATACAAAATCCGGATGCGAAACGATCGGCGACAGGGCGGCCGGGGCGCCGAAACAAGGGTCTCTCGCATCGGTGGCGAGAGCCGAAAACCCATGCAGGTCGCGGCTTGGCGACAGATCCGATGACATGAAGACGAGACCTACGCCCACCTAGGACGTCACCTCGACGCCCTATCCCCGTCGCGCAAAACGCGGGCTACCGGGAAAGGTTCCGGGCAGGTTGGACTTTTTCCGTGAACGGCAGGATCTGTTTTCCCGCCGTTTCGGCTATTCGCTGGGGTCCAGCTTATCGCTTTCGACCGCGATGGCGTGCGGCGGCTCGGGGAAGTGGTCCCAGTCCAACTTCTTGTGCGCCAGATGCGCCCAGCGGGTCAGCCACTCGTCGCCGTCGGCGTCGGCCCAGTCGTCAGAGCGCTGGTAGACTGGATCGCGCATGGCGGCGTCCAGCGAGACCGGCTTCAAACCATTCTTTTTGAGGATGCGCGCCAGCTCGTCGATGGAGTCGGCGTTCAGGCGGCACGAATGGAGCAGGAAGACGAAGGCTGGGCGGCGGCCCAGCAGGTCGACGCCGGCGGCGCGGTACCAGGTCACGGCGCGGGCCGTATAGTTCAGGTAGGCGCGGCGAACGGCCTTGGCCTTGGCCAGGTCACCGGTCTTCAGCGCGTGGTCGTAGACGGGCGAGAAGAGCCAGTCGGAGTTCTCCATGGTCACTGGCGCGACGCGGTAGCCTTGCGTCTTCAGCCAGGCCTCGAAGCGGTGCTTGTCGTCGAGATTGGCGCCGGTCTCCAGATAGGGGTGCCGGAACCACTTCGGTGTCTGGCCGCGTGGCTGCATCAGGCGACGCAGCACCTCGTCCGCCTTGGCGACGTCGGCGATGTAGGCGTCCACCGGCGTCTTGTTCAGCGAGTTGTGCGACCACGTGTGGTTGCCGACGGGAAAGCCGGCCTGCATCCATTGGTCCAGCAGCTTTTCGCCCAGATTGTCGGGCCCCGACTCGACGTCGCCGCCGATCGCGAAGCCGAAGGCCGGGTAGTGATGGCGATGCAGGCCCTTGATCAGGCGGGTCATCGTCGTCTGCTGATAGGCGACGTCGTCGTAGAGCGACATGACGGGCAGGTCGTCGAAGGTCAGCGCCACCGGCTCGGCTTGCGCCGCGCTAGACAAGATCGATCCAGCGCCGACGAGGAGGAGAGCCCAGGCGAGGGCGGTCGCGGCGATGCGCGAGACCGCGCGACGTAGAGAGTGAGGCATGCGACCTTGCTGGACGATGGCGGATGAACCGCGCTTGAACGTCAGTGAACGGTCGGCGCGAGTCGGTCGGCCCATGCTAATCGCATGTTGAGTGGGATGTAATCGACCGCGTGCCGCGACGTCACGCGCGCCCATATGCGCGGCGCCTGATGCATTTTGTCGCGGAGGTTTGCTCCTATGAGTGTATTGTAAGTTGATTTAACCTATCGGTGATCCTGGACGTTTCGTCCGAGTCCGTCTCAATAAGCATAAGAATAGAGCCGATGAGCCAGCACACCGAGGGTAGGCGCGCCAATATGATCGACAGCCATGTCGGTGGTCGGGTGCGAATGCGGCGCAAGCTGATGGGTATTCGTCAGGACCAGTTGGCGGAGGCCATCGGCCTGACCTTCCAGCAGGTCCAGAAATACGAGCGCGGGGCCAATCGGATTAGCGCGTCCAAGCTGTACGACATCGCCGAGGTCCTGAACGTGGACATGGCCTTCTTCTTCGATGGCCTGCCGGACCCCGTCGGGGGGCAGCCGGTCGACGAGGCCGGGATGCACCTGGACCGGACGGTTCGCAGCTTCCTCGACACGCCGGAAGGCCTGGAGCTGGCCTCGATCTTCCCGCAGATCGCGCGAGGCAAGGTCCGGCGCCAGATCCTCGACCTCGTCCGCACGATGGCCGACGAGATGGAACGCAAGCCGGGCGACGACAAGGACTAGGCGGACTTCAGCCGCGCCAGCAAGACCGTCTCGATCCGGTCGAGCAGGGCGTGTCGGCTGGCGGCGGGATCCTCGTCGCCGGCGCAGGCGAACCAGATCGCCGACAGCAGGCGCGACAGCACGGCCGCGTGCAGGCGCAGGTCGCTCTCCGACAATGTGAAGATTCGCTCCAGCGCGTCGCGGGTCGTTCCGCCGTGCGAGTAGCGGATGACCGCGCCAGCGGCGGCGAGGTCCTGCCGGCGCACCGAGGCCAGGAACAGTCGGCGACGGCGGATGACGGGGCTGGCGGGCCGGTCGGCGGTGGAATGGAAACGCAAGGCCTCGAACAGGCGCTCGGCGGTCAGGATGTCGTCGACCGGCGGCGGCGCGCCACCGGTGGCCTCTTCGGTCAACACCTGGACTTGACCCCGGATGGCCCCGGCGACCAGGTCCTCGATCGAGCGGAAGTGATGTGTGACGGATCCCGTCGTCACGCCGGCGCGCGTCGCCACGGCCCGATGGGTCAGGCCCGTCAGACCCTTGTCCTCGACCACCTCGGCGGCGGCCTTGGCGATGCGCATGGCGGCGGGCGGCACCGAGCCGTGCGGACGGGTCCCGGAGGCCTCCTCGGCCTTGGGCAGGGCCTCGCGCCACGGGCGAGCGGGTGTGCCCAGCCAGACGTTGGCCAGGTGCTCGACCATCTCGGTCAGGACCGCGCTCTCCAGCGCCGGCGACCAGGTCGAAAGATGATAGAGGGCTTCCGACTCGAAGAAGGCGTGCATCAGCCGGCCATCGACCGACCTCAGGCCGAAGTGGTTGGCGACGTCCAGCCAGAAGTCACGCAGCAAGCGGGTCCAGGCGGTGGCGGGGCCGGCGTCGGCGGCCAGGGCTTCCTGATAGAGCAGGGCCAGCCGACGGCCGTCGCTCGTCCAGGCGTCCAGGACGTGTCGTAGAGCCCAGGCCGCGCCGTCGGGGGTGCGAGGCAGAGCGGTGATCTCGGCCGTTCGCTGGCTCAGCCAGGCGCGGGCGTCTTCAACCGCTTGCTCGAAGACCGACAGTAACAATCGTTCTATATTGCCGAAGTTGTAGTTGATCGCGCTGGCGGATGCGCCGGCGCTCGCGGCGATGGCTCGCGCCGAGGCGGCGGCGATTCCCTCGTGCGCGATCAGGTCGGTCGCGGCCGCGATCAAGCGGTGTCGGGTGTTCTCCGAACTCTCGGCCGCGCGCGGAAGCGCGGACAATGCGGATGCGGACGAAAGGGGCGGGCGCGCGACCATGGCGCATATTCCCTGGCGGGCGCGGGATCGCAAGCCTGACGCTCAGCGAACGGTGAGCTTCATCAAAATGAAACATAACATTCGTTCTAAGGTCATTGGCCGAGCTTAGACGCCGCCTTGAGCCCGACGGTCGGTCGGGAAAAGCTCGGGGTATAAAATGAAACGGGGATTCAATTCAGCGGCGCTGCGCGGCGCCCTGCTGTCGGGCGTGGCGGCTCTGGCCCTCTGCGGTGCGGCTCACGCGGCGGATCCGTCGGCGGCGGCTCCGGCCGCGGCGAGCGACGGCGCGATCAGCCTGGAAGAGGTCGTGGTCACCGCCCAGAAGCGCAAGACCAACCTGCAGGACACCCCGATCGCCATCTCGGCCATGGACAGCGAGGCCCTCAAGGCCCGTCACGTCCAGTCGGTTGAAGACCTGGGCGACGGCTCGATCCCGTCGCTGCGCGTGGCCCCGTTCTTCGCCCGCAAGTCGGCCCTGACGATCGGCATGCGCGGCGTCGGCTCGTCGGGCGACGCCAACCAGCCGGCGCGCGACCAGGCCGTCGGCGTCTACATCAACGGCGTCTATCTGGGCCGCGCCCAGGGCCTGGGCTCGGCGCTCTATGACGTCGAGCGCATCGAGGTGCTGAAGGGCCCGCAAGGCACCCTGTTCGGCCGCAACACCGAAGGCGGTGCGATCAGCATCGTGACCAAGGCGCCGACCGGCGTGTTCGGCGTCAACACCACGCTCGGCTACGGCAACTTCAACGGCTACAAGGCCGAGAGCCACATCGACCTGCCGGAATTCCACAACGTCTCGGTCAAGGTGGATGCGCTGCTGAGCAAGCGCGACGGCACCACCGAGAACCCGACCAGCTCGGGCCAACCCGACTTCAACAGCTACGACAAGCGCGGCTTCCAGGTCGAAGCGCTGTGGAAGCCGGTCGACGGCTTCAGCGCCGACTACGCCTTCGACGACAGCTACGACGGCAGCACGCCCTATCTGGTGCAGCTGCTGTCGAAGGGCCTCTATCCCACGCCGCCGATCGCGCCGGCCCAGCCCGATCGCGCCTCGGTCGCCAATGTCGGCGTGCCGATGCGCCTGAGCGAAGGCTTCACCTGGGGCCACCGCCTGAACCTGGACTGGAAGGTCAACGACAACCTCGAACTGAAGTCGATCAGCTCGTACCGCAAGCTGAAGCAGGGCCAGTACGACAACGCCGAGGCCGTGCTGGGCGTCTTCGCGCCGAACGCGCCCTTCGCCCGCTACAGCATCGCCAACGTCTATCAGGACCAGTACAGCCAGGAGTTCCAGGCGATCGGCAAGCTGCCGAACATCGACTATGTGGTCGGCGCCTTCTACTTCCGCGAAAACGTCAACGACAACGCCCAGACGCCCAACAGCCTGCAGTGGAACGCCACGGGCACGGGCTATACGAGCCTGCCGCTGGTCATCAACGCCGTGCCGTTCGACCGCGCCAGCCAGGTGACGACCACCAGCTACGGCGTGTTCGGCCAGGCGGTCTGGACCCCGCCGATGCTGGATAAAGCTCACCTGACCTTGGGCGGCCGCCTGACCAAGGACGAGAAGAAGGGCTCGCTGGACGTCGTCAACGGCGCCCTGCCCAGCTATGTCGACGCCAACAAGAACACGATCACGGGCGTCATCCCGCTGGACGCGTCCTGGAACCACTTCGACCCGCTGGTCACCCTGGCCTATGACGTCTCGTCGAATGTCCACGTCTACGGACGCTGGAGCACGGGCTACAAGGCCGGCGGCGCCAACTCGCGCTCGCTGACCTACCGTCCGTTCGATCCCGAAGTGGTCAAGATGTTCGAGGTCGGCGCCAAGACCGAGTTCTGGGACCATCGCGCCCGCCTGAACGTCGCGGCCTATGACGGCGACATCAAGGACGCTCAGGTCGACTTCAACGTCCTGATCCTGAACAACAACCGCGGCACGCTGGAAACCACCAACGCCGCCACGGGCAAGACCAAGGGCCTGGAAGCCGACCTCACCGTCGTGCCGATGCAAGGCCTGACCCTGTCGGCGTCCTACGCCTACACCAAGACCACGCTGTCGCAGGCGTTCAACCCGTTCACCAACGCCATGGCGACGATCTATCCGATCTTCACGCCGAAGAACGCCGGCAGCGTGGCGGCGGACTATGAGCATCCGGCCTTCGGGGCGACGTTCCGCGCGCACCTCGACGCCAACTACGCCGACGGCCAGTACACCAACACGACCGACCCGACGCTCAGCGACTCCTCCTGGATCGTCAACGGCCACATCGCGCTCAGCGACATCCGCGTGAACGGCGAGGGTCCCGCCCTGCAGCTGTCGCTGTGGTCGCGCAATCTGCTGAACGACGCGCACGTCTTCTACCGCAACTACAACGCCGCCCTGGGCACGTACGGCATCTACAACGAGCCGCGCACCTACGGCGTCGAACTGAACGTGAAGTTCTAAGGCGATGGGAGCTCTCAACATGGATCGTCGCGCATTCCTGACCGTGGCCGGCGCCCTGGCGCTGGCTCCGGCCGCAGCGGCCGCCGTCCCGCTGGACGCCAAGGCGGCCCGTGCCGCGCCCGGAACCGTCCGCCTGGACTGGACCGGCGCCCAGGCGGTCTCGGTCCTCGTCTCGGAGAACCCGGACGCCCAGAAGCGGGCCATGCGCCCGCTGGCCACCGCTTCGGGAACCGGCGTCGACGTCGCCGCTCCGGTGTCGCCGCGCCCGTACTTCCTGGTGACGGCGGCCGACGGTCGCCAGACCCGGGTGGCCGAGCGTCTGCTGCCGCTGGAAGGCGGCCGCAATTTCCGTGACATCGGCGGCTGGCGCGCCGCCGATGGCCGCCAGGTGAAGTGGGGCAAGATCTATCGCTCGGGCGTGATGGCCAATCTGACGCTGGCCGACCTGGAGTACCTCAAGAAGCTCGGCATCCTGGCCATCTGCGACCTGCGCAATCCGCAGGAGCGGACCAGCGAGCCGAACCCCTTTCTGAAGACCCCCGGTCCCAAGGTCGTGGCCACCGACTACGACATGAGCGCTTCGATGGCCGCCTTCATGACGATGAAGACCCGCGAGGACGCCATCCAGGGCTTCGCCGACGCCTATGTCGGTTTCCTGGACATGCTGACCCCGCACTACACGGACATGTTCGCGCGCCTGGTGGCCAACGAAGGTCCGCTAGCCTTCAACTGCAGCGCGGGTAAGGATCGCACGGGCATGGCCTCGGCCCTGATCCTGTCGGTGCTGGGCGTGCCGCGTGAGACGGTGCTGACGGACTACGGCCTGACCCAGGTCTACACGCCGCCGTCCTACTACGCGAAGATGGCCCAGAGCGGGGCCAGCAACAGCAGCGTGAGCGCCCAGCAGATGCAGGCCCTGTCAAAGCTGCCGCCGGAAGTGCTGCAGGTGATCATGGGCTCGGATCCGGAAGTCATGCGCCGCGCCCTGGCTACCGTGGACGCCAAGTTCGGCGGTCCGGCCGCCCTGGTGAAGGCTCGCTTTGGCATGACGGACGAGAAGATCGCCCGGATGCGCGCGGCCTATCTGGTCTAGCCGCCAAAAGAAAAAGCGCCGGTCCCTGGAGGCAGTGGGACCGGCGCTTAGGTCTAGGCGGGGGAAGTGTTCGAAGGACGCCTAGAAATTGTACCTCAGGCCCAGGATCACCTGGCGGCCGCTGTGGGTGTAGACATTGAGGCGGTTGCTATCGCCGACGTACTGGTCGTTGAACTCGTCGGTCAGGTTCACGCCTTCCAGCGTCAGCTTCAGGTTCTGACGGATGTTCCAGCTGGCCTGGGCGTCGACATTGAGGGTCGAGTTGGTGCCCTGAACGGTGTTGCCGTCGCTGCCGGGCACCTGGGTCAGGTAGCCGCCGCGATAGGCCAGCGAGCCTCGCACGCTCCAGGTGGGGGTCTCGTAGTAGAGCGTCGCGTTGGCGGCGTTCTTCGACAGGCCGACCAGGTCGTTGATCACCACGGGCGCGCCCGCGGTGGTCGAGGTCGGATACTGGATCTTGGACGAGACGTAGGTGTAGTTGGCGATCACCCCGAAGTGGCTCAGCCAGCCCGGCAGGAAGGTGAGGGGCTGCTGGACGTTCAGCTCGAAGCCCTTCAGGTCGCCGCCTTGCGAGTTAATGGGCTGGGTGACCTGGAACACCATGTCCGGCGTGGCGCTGGTGCCGGCGATCAGCGAGTCCGGCAGGCCCAGCGTGTTGTAGACCGCCTGGCGGTTCAGCGTGGCCACGAAGGTGTCGATCTTCTTGTAGAAGAAGCCGGCGGCGAACATCGCTCCCGTCTGCGGGTACCATTCCAGCGAGATGTCCAGGTTCTTGGACGCGGTCGGGTTCAGGTAGGGGTTGCCCGAGCTGTAGGTGCGGTTGGCGCCCTGCACGGCCACGTCGCCGCCCGGCGACAGCGAGCCGATGCCCGGACGCGAGATGGTCTTGGCGGCGCTGATGCGGGCCACGACCGTGTCGGTCACGTCGGCGGCCAGATTGAACGAGGGCAGGGTCAGGTTGTACTTCCGCTGCACCTCGATGCGCTGGATCACGCCGCTGACGGCGGCATAGCCGGCGGACTCCTGGTAGGTGTGAACCCGGCGCAGGCCGGCGTCACCGCGGAAGGGCAGGCCGAAGGCGCTGAAGCGGAACTCGCCCTCGACATAGGCGCCGGTGTCGTCTTCCTCGACCGCGCCGTATTGGCCACGGGCCGAGCTGTTGTTGGTGTTGGTCAGGGCGTAGATGCCGGTGTTGCTGTAGATGTTCAGCAGGGCGGCGTACTTGTCGATGTCAGGCACCAGCCAGGCGGTGGCGTTGCCGGTCGGCATGCCTAAGCCCTTGCCGAAGCCGCTGAACACCTTCGACACCGAAGCCAGCTGGGCGGCGGTCAGGGTCTGGCTGACGGTCTCGCTGGTGCGATAAGCGCCATAGCTGTCGTACTCGAACTTGCGCCAGTCGACGCCGGCCTTGATGCGCAGGTTGTCGTTGAACTCCCACTCGCCATAGACCTTGGCGGTCGAGAACTGGTTCTCGACGAACTGCGGGCGGATGCGGACTTCCGAGGTGCCGTTGATTGCCGACCAGTTGGCCGGGTCGGTCGGGTCGAAGCCCAGCGAGATCGCCGGCGCGCGGCTGTTGCGGAAGTCGTAGGTGTAGTTCTGGCTGTTGGCCCGGTCGAAGGTGACGATCGTCGAATAGGGCTGGGTGAAGGTCGAGTCCGAATAGCCGGCCAGGGCGCCGACCAGCAGGCGCGAGCCGAAGTGGTGCTTGCCCGCCAGGGTGAACTGCTTGAATTCGGTGTTCAGCACGTCGTAGGCCGACTGGGTGCGCAGGTCGACATTGTCCATGCGGGCATAAACGAGGTCGTTGCCCTGCACGACGCCGTCGCGAATGATGGTTTCAGGCTTGCCGGTCGTGGCGCGCGACAGGCCGATCGCCTGCAGTTGGGCTTCCTTCCGCACGCCGTGCAGATAGGCGTAGAGGGCGTCCAGCGTGACTTCGGTGTCGGCGTTGGGCTTGTATTGTAGTGAGCCCGAGATCCCCAGGCGCTTGTTGTCGATGTCGTAGCTGACATAGGCCGGGATGCGCGGGGCGAAGATGCCCGTCGTCGCGTTGGTGCTGTTGATCTGGGCGATCGTGTAGCCGGGGACGGTCGAGGCCGCGTTGAAGCCGCCGTTGCTGCCGCCGACGGCCCAGCGGGTGATGTTGGCGCCTTCTTCCTTCAGGTGGCGCTCTTCGTAGGCGGCCGAGAGCAGGACGCCCAGCTTGCCATCTAAGAAGGTGCGGCTGGCCAGGGCCGAGACGCGCGGCGTCGTCTTTTCGGAGAGGTCGTTGTAGCTGGCGCCGGCCGACAGCACGAGTTGCGGCTTCTTGCTGTCGAAGGCGCGCGCGGTGGTCAGGTCGACCGTCGCGCCCAGCGAGCCTTCTTCCACGTCGGCCGAGGCGGTCTTGCGCACGGCGATGCTGTTGAAGAGATCCGAGGCGAAGACGTTGAAATCGAAGCCGCGGCCGCGATTGGTGCCGCCGCTGTTGGCCGTGCCGCCGGTCGTGGAGATGGCCTCCATGCCGTTGATGCGGACGCGGGTATATTCCGAGCCGAGGCCGCACACGGTGATCTGGCGGCCTTCGCCGTTGATGCGCGAGATCGAGACGCCGGGGATGCGCTGCAGGGACTCGGCCAGGTTCAGATCGGGGAACTGGGCGATATCCTCGGCCTTGATGGCGTCGACGACGCCGCTCTCGTTGCGCTTGAGGTTGATGGCGCTGGACAGGCTGGCGCGGAAGCCGGTGACGACGACGGCGTCGACCGAATTGTCGGCGGGCGGCGCGGCGTCCTGGGCGGCGGCGACGCCGGCGATGGTCAGCGCCAGGGCCGAGGCGCTCAGCGCCAGGACGGCGCGCGCGGCGGATTTGCGAGTGGTCGACATTATCCCTCCCAGTGCCCGCTCGTGGCGGGTCTCTTTCCTGTCGAAGACGTTCGAGACGCCTTCTTCGTTAGGGTCAGGATAGGTACGGCTGTTCGGCGAGGGCCAATCCCAATCGGGTATGAACCTATGCGCGTTCGGCACGGATCAGGCTCCGGCGTTATCCGAAACCGGCTGGTTCAGCCCCATTTCCGGGAGAGCGTTGGGATTCCGGCTCGCCAAGCCGCGCCATTTCATGCGTGAAGAGCGTCGATCCATGTTCGCCGTGGATCGGTCGATAGGCGAATTGACTTAGACCTCGCTCCCCAGCGGCTCTAGCGTCGCTGCGATGGACGTCGACGACAGATCGGCGCTCGAAGGGAAGGGACGCGTATGACCGACACTCCAAAGCGCACCAGGGTGCGCTGGTTGATCATCGCGGCGCTGTTCCTCATCACCACGATCAACTACGCCGACCGCGCCACCTTCTCGATCGCGGGCCAGGCCGCGTCGAAGGAGCTGGGCCTCGACCCCGTGGCCATGGGCTACATCCTGTCGGCCTTCGCCTGGGCCTATGTCATCGGCCAGATCCCCGGCGGCGCGCTGCTGGACCGCTTCGGCTCCAAGAAAATCTACGCGGTCTCGCTGGTGATCTGGTCGCTGTTCACGGTGCTGCAGGGCTTCTCCGGCTTCTTCACCGGCTTGATGGCCGCCAGCGTGCTGTTCGTCATGCGCTTCGCGGTCGGCCTGGCGGAATCGCCGTCGTTCCCCGCCAACGCCCGCATCGTGGCGGCCTGGTTCCCAGGCTCGGAGCGGGGCACGGCCTCGGCGATCTTCAATTCGGCCCAGTACTTCTCGCTGGTCGCCTTCGCCCCGCTGATGGGCTGGCTGGCCCACGTCTTTGGCTGGCGTTCGGTGTTCTGGGTGATGGGCGTGATCGGCGTCGTGGCGGCGGTGTTCTTCGTCAAGCTGATCCACAGCCCGCTGACCCATCCGGCCGTCAACAAGGCCGAGGTCGACTATATCGAGGCCGGCGGCGGACTGGTGCGCATGGAGGAGGCCTCGGCCTCGAACGGCGCGGCCTTCACCTGGGCCAATGTCCGCCAGATCCTGACCAACCGCATGCTGCTGGGCGTGTATCTGGGCCAGTACTGCATCAATGTGCTGACCTATTTCTTCGTCACCTGGTTCCCGATCTACCTGGTCAAGGCGCGGGGCATGTCGATCCTGCAGGCGGGCTTCACCGCCGCCCTGCCGGCGCTGTGCGGCTTCGTCGGCGGCCTGCTGGGCGGGATGATCTCCGACGCTCTGCTGAAGAAGACCGGCAACCTCGACATCGCCCGCAAGACGCCGCTGCTGCTGGGCATGGTGCTGGCGACCTGCATCATCCTCTGCAACTTTGTACAGCAGGAGTGGCTGGTCATCGTGATCATGGCCGCGGCCTTCTTCGGCAAGGGCGTGGCCTCGCTGGGCTGGGCGGTGGTGGCCGACACCTCGCCCAAGGAGATGGCCGGCGTCACCGGCGCGATCTTCAACAGCTTCGGCAATGTCGCCGGCATCGTGACGCCGATCGTCATCGGCTACATCGTCAAGGCGTCGGGCTCGTTCGACGGGGCGCTGATCTTCGTCGGCGTCCACTGCGTGATCACCATCCTGGCCTATTTCCTGATCGTCGGGAAAATCGAACGCCTGCAGCTGAAGGCCGCCTGACATGACCACCCGACGCCACGTCCTGGCCGGCGCCTCGGCCCTGGTTTTCGCGGCCCTCAGCGGCGCCGCCAAGGCCGCCACGAGCGCCACCCTGACCGTCTCGACCCCGATGGCGCCGCCTGAGTGGGCGCTGCTGGAACGCGAGCTGCTGAAAGCCAACGAGGAAGCCTGCGAGGCCTTCTTCGCCCGCTATTTCGACGATCGCGGCTGGCTGCTGGCCGTCGAACGCTGGGGCGCCAACGACGGCCCCGACGACGCCATCGAGAACGTCAACGACTGGCCGACCCTGCACGCGCTGGGCGCCGGCGACCACATCCTGGCCATGGCCAAGAAGGCGTTCGACGGCAATGTCCGCCAGTACTCGGCGGCCCGCACCAAGGACGTGCCGTTCGCCCGCGAGGGCATGTACTACCGCGAGTTCCCGGTCATGACCGACTGGCAGCACTTGTCCGAAGGGCTGTCGGTGTTCAACCTGCTGGCGCTATCGGATCCCTACGACGCCAAGTACCGCGACCGCGTCAAACGCTTCTCCGGTTTCTACACCGGCGAGGATCCCTCGACGCCGAACTACGATCCCAAGCTGAAGATCATCCGCAGCATGATCACCGGCAGCCGCGGCCCGATGCTGCGCAACGCCACGCCGCTGGACTGGGCCGGGGATCCCTTCGACCCGAAGGGCTTCTTCATGGAGCACGGCGAGACGACCTACGAGCAGACGCTGCACCACTACGACGAATACGGCGATGTGGTCGGCGACGCGCCGCTGAACCTGCAATCGACCAGCCTGGTGACCAACGCCTATATGCTGGATCACGACCCGAAGTATCGGGCGTGGGTGCTCGCTTATGTCGACGCCTGGGCCGAGCGGGCCAAGGCCAATGGCGACGTGCTGCCCAGCAAGATCGGCCTCGACGGCAAGATCGGTGGCCCCAAGGGCCAGTGGTGGAGCGGGACCTACGGCTGGGGCTTCTCGCCCCTGGTGCCCCAGACCGGCAAGCGTGAGGACCGCAACCGCGTGCCGCGCGCCGTGGTCGGGTTCCTCAACGCCTATCTGCTGACCGGCGACGACAAGTATCTCGACGTCTGGCGTCGCCAGAACGACGTGATCAACGCCCAGAAGAAGACGATCGACGGAAAGGTCTCGACCCCGCGCATGTACGGCCCCAAGGGCTGGTACGGCTATGCGCCCGGCGAGTACCGGCTGAACGGGCTCGAGATCTGGTACATGTCGATGAAGGCGTCGGACCGTGCGCGGGCCGCCCAGCATCCCTGGCTCGACTATCTCGACGGCAAGGACGCGGGATTCCCGATCAAGACCTTGCGGGGCGAGCTGGAACGGGTCCGTGCCCGCGCCCAAGAACAGCGCGACGACAAGACCACGCCCGACACCCGCCTGGCCGACGCGGCGCTGGACATCAATCCGGCCAGCGTCACGGCGCTGATCCACCTGATGGAGGGCGGCATCCAGATCGCCCGGCCGCCATGGTCCTCGACCTCGCCGGCTCAGGGCGGGGCGCTGCACTACACGCGCCTGCGCTGGTTCGATCCCGAGCGCCGCCGCGCGGGCATCCCGCCGGACGTGGCCGCCCTGGTCGAGAAACTGGGCGACGACGAGACGGTGGTCAGCCTGGTCAACCTGAACCAGGTCGCTTCGCGCACCGTGACCGTGCAGGGCGGCGCCTATGCCGAGCACCAGATCCTGAGCGCCGCGATCGGTGACGGCGCGGCCCAGGCGGTCGACGCCTCGGCCTTCACGGTGAAGTTGGCGCCGGGCGCGGGGGCTCGCCTGACGTTGAAGATGAAGCGCTACACGAACGCGCCGACTTTGACGTTCCCTTGGGATAGGGCCTGACGCGCGGCGGTTCGTCCTCGCCCTTCGACAAGCTCAGGGTGAGGACTATTGCTGAGGCCGTTCTGCAGGAAACCTCGCCCTGAGCCTGTCAAAGGGCGAGATTTCCGCTAGGTGCCTTCTTTCAAGAACGGCGCGACCGAGAACAGCTCGCGTTCTTCCTTGCGGGGATCGTCGATCATCCTGGAGGTCTCGTTGATCACCAGGGTCGGGCGGCGAGGCAGGGTGTATTTCTCCCAGACCGGGATCGCCGCGTTGTTCGGATCGCCTGTCCGCGCCAGCGCCACGAACGCCGCGCTCATCTGATCGCGCACCTTCCGGGCCGCCGGCCCCGTGCCGGTCTTCGAACCCTCCGCGTCCAGCGTGCCGAACACCAGCGGGATGTCGTAGGTGTGGTAGGCGCCCATCTTCGGATCGGTCTGGGCGCCGAAGTCCAGCTGGTACATCCACGCCGGCGCGCCGATCTTGGCCCGCTGCTCGGCCTGGATCAGATGGCCGGGCCACGAACGTCCGGCCGTGGTGGCGGCGAAGAACACGTCCGAGGGGCTGTAGTTCGGATAGAGCTCGCGATAGCGGGCGATCACGTATTCCGGCGACATATCCAGCACCAGTTCGGGCTCCAGCCGGGCCGGCAACTCTTCCCAGGTCAGGGCGAAGTTCTTGGGATCGCCGCCCAAGAAGGCTTTCGTCTCGTCGTGGGTGTTGCCGATGATCATCGGGATGCTCGCACTTTCACGAGGAGCGTCCGGATAGAACGGGTGGCGGGCCAGCACGCCGTGGTCGACGACCGACCAGAAGATGATCGCGCCCTTCCGTTCCAGCGGATCGCGCATCTTCAGCGCCTCGACCAGCTGGGCGGCGGGCAGGGTCTTCAGGGCGTCGGTCTGGTCGGGCTTGAGGCCCAGCTTTGCCATGAAGGCGCGGGCGCGGATCGTGGCGTGGATCGGGCCCATCGCGGTGACGTGCTGGCCGCTCATGGTCGCGACCTTGTGGTAGAGGCCCGCCGCGCGCGGCATGGCCATCAGGGTCACCACCTTGCCGCCGCCGCCGGACTGGCCGAACGTCATGACGTTGCCGGAGTCGCCGCCGAAGGCCGCGATGTTGTCGCGCACCCACTGCAGGGCCAGGATCAGATCCAGGTTGCCGACATTGCCGCTGTCAGCCAGCTCGGGCCCGCCCAGCCGCGCCAGGTAGCTGTAGCCGAAGCAGTTCAGGCGGTGGTTCACCGTCACCACCACCACGTCATAGGTCTTGGCCAGCCAGGTCCCATCATAGAGCGGACTGGACCCGGAGCCGTTCGAATGCGCGCCGCCGTGGACGTAGAACATCACCGGCCGCTTCTTCCCGTCGGCGATCCCCGGGGTCCAGACATTGAGGAACAGGCAGTCCTCGCTGGTCGCCTCGTCGGCCTTGAGCTGCGGGCTGGCTGGGCCGTAGGCGAGGGCGTCGGCGATGCCCTTCCAGGGCTGGGCGGCCTGCGCGGGCTGGAAGCGGCGTGAGGACGTGTCGGCGCCGTAGCGGACGCCCTTGAACACCTTGATCCCATCAACCTCGGCGCCGCGCACCCGGCCGGCGGTTGTGGCGGCGACGGGCGCCGCACGGCCGGCGGCGTTCACGCGCGGCGCGGCAGCCAGCACAGCGGCGGCGGCCAGCACGGCGCGGCGATCGAGGGTCATCATGTCTCTCCGGACGGCGAGGCCTCGGCCAGGCACAGGTCGATGAAGGTCTGCAGGATCGGGCTCTCGTTGTCCTTGCGCCAGGCCATGTAGAGCTCGACCGGGCGGTCCGGCGTGGTCGCCACAGGCCGGAACTGCACGTCATCGAAGTGCAGGCTCATGGCTGCCTCGGGCACGATCGCCGCGCCCAGGCCCGCGTGGACCAGGGCCAGCATCGAGTGGATCTGGGTGACGTGCTGGACGTAGTTGGGCGACACGCCATTGGCGTCGAACAGCGTCGTCAGCATGTTGTAGAAATAACCCGCGCCCTCGGGCGAATACATGATCAGCGGGGCGGCGTCGAAGTCGGCCAGGGTCAGCGAGGCCTTGGCCAGGCGGGCGTCGCCCGTGGGCAGGGCCGCGACCAGGGGCTCGGACAGAACGCGGGCGGTGGCGAACTCGGCCCGCTCCATCGGCGGGCGGACCAGGCCGATGTCGATGCGGCCGGTCAGCAGGGCCTCGACCTGTTCGCGGGTGACCATCTCGCGCAGGGTGAGATCGGCGTTGGGCAGGCGAGCCTTGGACAGGATCACCAGCTGCGGCAGGAAGTTGTAGCCGGAGGCGGCCGTGAAGCCGATGGCGATCTGGCCGGCGTCGCCGCTGGCGATGCGGCGGGTGGCCAGGGCCGCGCTCTCGGCCAGGCGCAGGATGCGGCGGGCTTCCAGCAGGAAAGCCCGGCCGGCGGGGGTCAGGCGCACCGAGCGGCTGGTGCGGTCCAAGAGGGTCACCCCCAGGATCCGCTCCAACAGCTGCACCTGCCGGCTCAGCGGCGGCTGGGTCATGTTCAGCCGCTGGGCCGCACGGCCGAAATGCAGCTCCTCGGCCGTGGCCACGAAGCAGCGCAGCTGGCTCAGTTCGAACATCGGAAAGCGCCCATCGACAACACCCTGAAGGCGCGAAGCTAGACGCTCGTTCGGGCCGATGGCCAACGTCTTCTTGCCGGGGAGGGCGCTCATCGGGGCGCGGAGGCGGGTCGATGCGTGGCGAGCATCGACCCTATCCGTCAGCCATTCGCCGCGATGCGCTGATCGGCCGTCTGCGCGCGGACGATCAGGCCTTGTAGTTCGGCATATTCGGCCGGCGTCAGCTCGGTCAGCGGCAGGCGCACCGGGCCGGCGCCGCGGCCGACGGCCGTCATGCCGGCCTTCACGATCGAGACCGCGTAACCCTTACCCTTGTTGCGCAGGGTGATGTACGGCAGCACAAAGTCGCGCAGGCCGGTCATCACCGCCTCGCGGTCACGGGCGCGCACCGACTTGTAGAAGCCCAAGGCCCATTCCGGCAGGAAGTTGAAGATCGCCGACGAATAGGTCGTCACGCCCATCTCAAGATAGGGCAGGGCGAAGGTCTCGGCCGTTGGCAGGCCGCCAATATAGGTCAGGCGGTCGCCCATGCGGGCGTAGACCCGCATCATCAGCTCCAGATCGCCGACGCCGTCCTTGAAGCCGACGAGGTTCGGATTGCGCTCGCACAGCTTCTCGAGCGTGTCCTCGTTGATGATCGCGTTGTCGCGATTGTAGACGATGACGCCCAGTTTGGTGCTCTTGCAGACCGCTTCGATGTGGCCGGCCAGGCCCTCCTGCGTGGCGTTGGTCAGGTAGGGCGGCAGCAGCAGCACGCCGTCGGCGCCGGCCGCCTCGGCATCGCGCGCCAGGTCGGTGGCTATGGCCGTGCCGTAGCCGCAGCCGGCAATGACGGGGATCTTGCCGTTGGTCTCGGCGACGGCGGCGCGGACCACCTGGCCGACTTCCGCCGGGCGCAGCGAGAAGAACTCGCCCGTGCCGCCAGCGGCGAACAGACCGGCCAGATCGCGCTCCAGCATCCAGCCGCAATGCTCGCGGTAAGGCGCTTCCAGGAACTGGTGGTCGGCGTCGAAATGGGTGACGGGAAACGACAGCAGGCCGCCGCCGAGCTGGCGGGCCATTTCCGTCGGCGACATTCGGCTCATGAAGTCCTCTCCGAGCGGCGGCCTCGTCTCGGATCAGTCCGGGAGGCCGCTTGTTGATCGTCACGGTAGAGAGGACGGCGGGCGGGGTCTAAGCCAAAGGCGCTATCGACCGATACAGGAATTGGCTCGATGGCTGGGCGGGATCAGACGGGCGCGACCCCCAGTTCGGCCATCACCTCGGCGGCTTCGGTGAAGGCGGTGTTGGCGGCCGGGACGCCGGCATAGATCGCCGTCTGCATCAGCACCTCCTTCAATTCGTCGACCGTGAAGCCGCCTTGCTCCAGACCCGCGCGGACGTGCAGGCGAAACTCCTCCCAGCGCGCCAGGCTGGCGCAGATGGCCAGCACCAGCAGGCGACGGGTGCGGTGATCCAGACCCGGACGGCCCCAGATCTCGTTCCAGGCGTAGCGGGTGATCATCGCCTGATAGTCAGCGGTGAAGGCGGTGCGCTTGGCCAGGGACTGGTCGACCCAGGCGTCGCCCAGCACCTTGCGACGGGTTTCGAGGCCAGCTTCGAACAATGTTTCCTGGGCGTCGTGGACGGCGGTTCCGTGCAGCACTTCGCCGACGAAGTCGCGCACCGCGCCGGCCAGGGCGGCCGGAGCTTCCAGGCTAGGAATATGGGCGCCGCCGACCTGCTGGTGACGCGCGCCGGGAATGGCGCTGACAATCCGCTCGCCGTGACCTCCGAACGGCGTGGCGGCGTCCTTGGCGCCGGTGATCACCAGGGTCGGGGCGGTGATCGACGGCAGGCCGTCCAGCAGGGCCATGTCGCGGATGGCCGCGCCACAGCCGCAATAGCCGTCGACGCTCTGAGCGAGCATGCCGGCGCGCACAGTCTGCACCGCGTTCGGATGCTGGGCGCGGAACGCGTCGGAGAAGAAGCGGCCCATCACCGCCTCGGTGATCGCGCCTAGGCCTTCGGCTCGGATCAGGGTGAGGCGGTCGTTCCAGACTGTCGGGTCCATGGCCGGCGATGTGCAGGCCAGGATCATCGCCTCGACTCGTTCCGGCGCGCGCGGCGCCAAGGCCATGGCGATCATGGCGCCCAGCGAGATCCCGCAGATCGTGGCCTTGGCGACGCCGGCCGCGTCCATCACCGCCAGGACGTCATCGGCCAGCAGGTCGAGGCTGTAGTCGCCCGCCGGCGCGTCCGAGGCGCCGTGGCCGCGCGTGTCCATCCGCAGCACGCGGAAGTCGGGCGTCAGCAGCGGCACGACCGGGTCATAGATCGACATGTCCGTGCCGATCGAGGTCAGCAGCACGATGGCCGGCTTGTCCGCCGCGCCGTCCTGACGCCAGTACAGACGAGCGCCGTGCGAGATCGCGAAGGGCATCAGCGGTCCTTTTGGTAAGCGGCGAGCGCCCGATGAACCAGGGCCTCGGACTCGCCCATATCGGTTCCGACCTTGGCCGCTGCAAGGTTGGCGGCCATGCGATCGGTGTCGACCTCCAGGTCCTCGATGACCGGCGCCATGGCGGCCAGCGCGCCGTGCGTCAGCTGGAACAGATCGGCCAACACCGGCGCCTCGGCCTGCCAGCCGCCCAGGCCGCGCTCGTGCTGCTGGGGGAGGGCGGCGACTATTGTGGCGGCCAGATGAGGGGCGCGGGTGGCGGCGGTCAGGGCGACCTGGCAGCCGGTCGGGTTGCGCTTGTGGGCCATGGCCGAGGAGCCGCCGCGGCCCTCGACGCGCGGCTCGAAAGCTTCGGCGACCTCGTTCTGGGCCAGCAAGGCGATGTCGCCGGCGACCTTGCCGACCGCGCCGGTCAGGATGGCGAGGCTGGAGGCCAGGCCCGCCAGGCCTTCGCGGCGCGCGTGCCAGGGCGTGTCGGCGGCGGGCAGGTCGAGGAGGACGGCCAGGCGGTCGGTGACCGCGCGCGCCTGGCCGTCCAGCCCGGCCAGCGAGCCTGTCGCGCCGCCCAGTTGCAGCTGGATGGCGGCGGTCTCGCACTGGAACCGGGCCAGGGCGCCGGACAGGCCTTGCAGCCAGCCGGCGACCTTGAGGCCGAAACTGATGGGCAGGGCGGCCTGCAGCAGGGTGCGGCCCAGCATCGGCGTCGCCGCGTGGGTTTCGGCCAACGCCGCCAGGGCCACTTCCAAACGGCGGGCTTCCTCGACGATCAAAGCCGCGCCGGCCTTGGCCTGCAGCATCAGGGCGGTGTCGGCGAGGTCCTGGCTGGTCGCGCCCTTGTGGGCCAGCTTGGCGACTTCGGGATCATTGATCCGCTTACGGATGATGACGACCAGCGGAATCGCCAGGGTTCCGGCGTGGGCCGCCTCGTCCGCTAGCGTTTCGACATCCGGAAGCTGAGCACAGGCCGCCGCGATGACGTCAGCCGCCGAGGCGGGGATCAGTCCGGCCTCGGCTTGCGCGCGGGCCAGCATGGCCTCGAAGGCCAGGGCCGCGCGCAGCAGGGCCTCGTCGCCGAACACGGCCAGCATGGCGGACGTCGAGGTCGCGCGGTCGCGGATCAGGGACGGCAAGCGGCGACTCCCGGGTTTGGATCAGACGTCGAAGAAGACGGTTTCGGCCGCGCCCTGCAAGGCGATGTCGAAGCGCCAAGCGTCGCCGGTCTTGCGGGCGATCAACGTCTCGCGCCGTTCAGCGGGGACCAGAGCCAGCACAGGGTCGGCGGCGTTTGCCGGGTCGCCCTCGAAATAGATCCGCGTGGCCAGGCGCTTGAGCACGCCGCGCGCAAAGACGCTGACAGCGATGTGCGGAGCCTGTTCGTTGTCGAGCCGGCCCGGGCGCACGGTGCGGAAGCGATAGACGCCATCCTCGCCGGTGGGCGCGCGGCCAAAGCCGATGAAGCCGTCCGGATCGGAGCCGTCGGCGTAGCGGCCCTCGCCGTCGGCCTGCCAGATCTCGATGAGGGCATCGTTGACCGGCTTGCCGTCGGCGTCGGTCACGGCGCCTTCCAGGGTGATGACCTCACCGCGCACGCCTTTCTTGGGCGAGGGCGAGGCCAGGACGTAGTGCTCGGGCGGCGTCAGCTCCAGGCGCGCGCCGATGTCGCTGTCGCCCACGAGGTCGGCGCCGCCCATCCACGGCAGGCCGTAGTGGAAGAACGGGCCAACGGTTTGGGAGGGGGTCTGGCCGAACAGGGCTGGATCCTGGTTGTCGAGGCGGGGAGCGGGGTTCACTTGCTCAGTGGTCATCGTGATCGTCCTCGAACGGCGTGGCGTCGCGGCCGCGCAGCACGACGTCGAACAGGTAGCCCAGCGCCCAGTTCGGCTGGGTCGTCTCGATGTCGAAGCGCGAGACCAGTCGCTGGCGCTGGGGCAGGGGGACGGCGTTGGCGATCGGGTCGATCTCGATCAGCGGATCGTCCGGGAAATACATCTGGGTGACCAGGCGCGTGGCGAAGGCCGGGCCCAGCAGCGACAGATGGATGTGGGCCGGCCGCCAGGCGTTGTGGTGGTTGCCCCACGGATAGGCCCCAGGGCGCACAGTGACGAACTGGTAGCGGCCTTCGGCGTCGGTGATCACCCGGCCCGCGCCCGTGAAGTTAGGGTCGTGCGGAGCGTCCCACTGGTCCTTCTTGTGGATGTAGCGACCGGCGGCGTTGGCCTGCCAGATCTCCATCACGGTGTTGGGGACCGGGCGACCGGCCTCGTCCAGCACGCGGCCGGAGACGATGATGCGCTGGCCGACGGGCGTAGCCTTGTGCTGGGCGGTCAGGTCCAGCAGGGCGCCGCCCATCAGCCGGTCCCAGCTGTTCACCGGGCCCGTGGTCTCGGTCAGGCCGTGGGGCAGGCGCACCAGCGGCTGGCGCGGCGAGCGGGCCACGGTGGCGGCATAGGGCGGGTGCAGTGACGGCGGCTGGCCCGCGTCCTCCCGCTTGAAGGCGAGGATCTCGCTCATGGAAACTCCTAGACGCGTTCGATGGCCAAGGCCGCGCCCTGGCCGACGCCGATGCAGAGGGTGGCCAGGCCCCGCTTACCGCCGGTGGCTTCCAGCTGGCGCAGGGCGGTGAGGGCGAGGCGCGCGCCTGAGGCGCCGAGCGGGTGGCCCAGCGCGATGGCGCCGCCGTTCGGGTTCACGTGCGCGCCATCGTCGGGCAAACCCAGCTGGCGCAGCACCGCCAGGCCCTGGGCCGCGAAGGCCTCGTTCAGTTCGACCGTGTCGAAGTCGCCGATCGAGAGGCTGGTCCTGGCCAGCAGCTTGCGCACGGCTGGCACGGGGCCGATGCCCATCACGCGCGGCGCGACGCCGGCGGTGGCGTAGCCGACGATGCGGGCGCGGGGCGTCAGGCCGTGGCGCTTGGCGGCCTCTTCCGAGGCGATGACCAGGCCCACCGCGCCGTCATTGACGCCCGAGGCGTTGCCGGCCGTGACCGTACCGCCTTCGCGGACGACGGGCTTTAGCTTGGCCAGCGCTTCGATCGTGGTCTCGCGCGGATGCTCGTCGCGGTCGACAATCGTCGAGCCGGCCTTGCCGGGGATCTCGACCGGGGTGATCTCGCCGGCCAGGAAGCCCGAGGCCTGGGCGGCCGCCGCGCGGGCCTGGCTGCGCAGGGCGAAGGCGTCCTGATCCTCGCGATTGACGTTATAGTCGGCGGCGACGTTCTCTGCCGTCTCGGGCATCGAGTCGACGCCGTACAGCTTACGCATCGCCGGGTTGACGAAGCGCCAGCCGATCGTGGTGTCGAAGATCTCGGCGTTGCGCGAGAAGGCGCTGTCGGCCTTGGGCATCACGAACGGCGCGCGGCTCATGCTCTCGACGCCGCCCGCGAAGACGAGGTCGTTGTGGCCCGAGGCGATGGCGCGGGCGGCGTAGCCGACGGCTTCCAGGCCTGAGGCGCAGAGCCGGTTGACCGTCACGCCTGGGACCTCGACCGGATAGCCGGCCAGCAGTAGCGCCATGCGGGCGACGTTGCGGTTGTCCTCGCCGGCCTGGTTGGCGCTGCCTAGCACCACCTCGTCGATGGCCGAGAGATCCAGGCCCGGATTGCGCGCGGCCAAGGCCTTCAGCGGAACCGCCGCCAGGTCGTCGGCCCGGACCTTCGACAGGGCGCCGCCGTAGCGGCCGAAGGCGGTGCGAATTCCATCACAGATGAAGGCGGCTTGGGTCATGCGAAAGCTCCGGCTGAGAACTCAGCTTCGGTCTTGGCGCGCACCTCGTCCAGGGTGACGCCTGGGGCAAGCTCGGTGAGCGTGAGGCCGCCAGCCTTCTTGTCGACGTCGAAGACGCAGAGGTCGGTGATGACCATGTCGACGCAGCCGGCGCCGGTCAGGGGCAAGGCGCAGCGCTTGAGCACCTTGCTCTCGCCCTTCTTGTTGGCGTGATCCATGACCACGATCACCCGCTTGACGCCGGCGACCAGGTCCATGGCCCCGCCCATGCCCTTCACCATCTTGCCGGGGATGGTCCAGTTGGCGATGTCGCCGTTCTGGGCCACCTCCATCGCGCCCAGCACCGTCAGGTCGATGTGGCCGCCGCGGATCATGGCGAAGCTCTGGGCGCTGTCGAAGAAGCTGGAGGTCGGCAGCTTGGTGATCGTCTGCTTGCCAGCGTTGATCAGGTCGGGATCGGCCTCGCCCTCATAGGGGAAGGGACCCATGCCCAGCATGCCGTTCTCGCTCTGCAACGTGACGTGCACGCCTTCGGGAATGTGGTTGGCCACCAGGGTCGGAATGCCGATGCCCAGATTGACGTAAAAGCCGTCCTGCAGCTCCCGAGCGGCGCGGGCCGCCATCTCGTCGCGGGTCCAGGCCATTAGGCGGTCTCCATCTCGCGGGGGCGCGTGGTCAGTTTCTCGATGCGCTTTTCGTTGATCGTCGAGCGGATGATGCGGTCGACATAGACGCCGGGTGTGTGGATCGCATTGGCGTCCAGTTCGCCGGCCTCGACGATCTCCTCGACCTCGACGATCGTGACCTTGCCGGCCGTGGCCATCACCGGGTTGAAGTTGCGGGCCGTCATCCGGAACATCAGGTTGCCCTCTGGGTCGGCCTTCCAGGCCTTGATGATCGCAAGATCCGCGCGCAGCCAGGTCTCGCGGACGTATGGCTCGCCTTCGAAGGTCTCGACCGGCTTGCCCTCGGCCACGACCGTGCCGACGCCGGTCTTGGTGTAGAAGGCCGGGATGCCCGCGCCGCCGGCCCGGATGCGCTCGGCCAGGGTGCCTTGCGGGTTCAGCTCCAGCGACAGTTCGCCGGACAGGTAGAGCTGCTCGAACAGCTTGTTCTCGCCCACATAGGACGAGATCATCTTCTTGATCTGGCCGTTGTTGAGCAGCATCCACAAGCCGAAGCCGTCGGCCCCGCAATTGTTGCTGATCACGGTCAGGTCCTTGACCCCCGTGTCCTTCAGGGCTGGGATCAGGGTCTCGGGATTGCCCGACAGGCCGAAACCGCCGGACATCAGCGTCATGCCGTCGAAGACGACGCCCTCAAGGGCCGCGGCCGCGCTGTCGTAGATCTTGCTCTTCATCGAGACCTCCGTGCCGGTCGTCATCCTCTGGCGGGACGGTGGACCGTTCATGGCGGCGACCTAACGCCCCTGAAATCGAAGAGTCAACATATCGCACACTTGTGCGATAATCGCACATTTGATAACCCTGTGGGCCAGGAGGACTTCGCCTTGACTGACGCCGCCAAGCCCTTGAACGAAAAGGATTACGCCCAGACCTTCGCGCGCGGTCTGGACGTCATCCGCGCCTTCGACGCCGAGCACACGCGCATGACCCTGAGCCAGGTCGCCGAGCGTACGGGACTGACGCGGGCGGCGGCGCGGCGATTCCTGCTGACCCTTGTGGCCGAGGGTTACGCGGTCACCGACGGCAAGGCGTTCGGCCTGGCGCCGCGGGTGCTGGAGCTGGGCTATGCCTATCTTTCGACCCTGGGCGTCTGGCAGGGGGCGCTGACGGTGCTGACCGATGTCACGCGCCAGGTCGGGGAGTCGTGCTCGGCCAGCGTCCTGGATGGGACTGAAATCGTCTACGTCGCCCGCGTGGCCGCCAGCCGCATCATGACGGTGAACCTGCACGTCGGCAGCCGGCTGCCGGCCTTCAACACCTCGATGGGCCGGATGCTGCTGGCCTATCTGCCACCGCTGGAGCTGGAGCGGGTGCTGAACGCCCGCAAGCTGGAGAAGATGACGCCACACACCGTCACCGATCCGGATCAGCTGCGCGCCATCCTGCGCCAGACGGCGATCCAGGGGTGGTCGCTGACCAGCGAGGAACTGGAGCTGGGCCTGCTGTCCCTGGCCGCGCCGCTGCGCGATCGGTCGGGCAAGGTGGTGGCGGCGATCAACGTCTCGACCCAGATCAACCGCATGAACCCCGAGCAGCTGAAGACCCAGGTGCTGCCGGTGCTGCTGGACGCGGCTCAGCGGATCGGCTCGGTCTCGCCGTAAAGGTCAAGGGGCTGCGCGGATCGATCAAGCGCGGGCGAGGGGCTCGCCGTACCGTCGGGCCCACATAACAGGGGGATCCGACATGCCAGCCGTCCAGCCGTCCAGCGCCGTATCGATCGGCGGGGCAGAGACCTCCTGGGCCACGACGGCCAGCGCCGTGTTGATGGGGGCGATCGCGCCGCTGGTGTTGGGCATGGCGCCGGTGCTGGTCGGGGCGATGGTGGGCAAGCTGGGCTTCAGCCCCTCGCAGGCGGGCCTGGTGATCTCGGCGCACCTGGGCGGCATCGGGCTGATCGGCCTGCCCATGACCTTGCTGGTGCAGAAGCCGGTGTGGCGGAAGCTGCTGGTCGTCGCCATTCCGATCCTGGCGGCGCTGTTCGTCGTCGCCGCCTTCGTCACCGATCCGGCGATGCTGGCCCTGACCCTGTTCGGCGCGGGACTGGCCGGCGGTGTCGCCGTCTCGATCACCTTGCCGATCATGGCGCGCAGCAAGGCGCCGACCCAGGCTTTCGCCTGGTGGGTGGTGCTGCAGCTGGCCATGGGCTCGGCGGGCGTGGCGCTCTTGCCGTTCGTGGTCGAGAGCCACGGCCTGCGCGGGGCGTTCCTGATCCTGGCGGTGGTGATGGGGGCGATGGGCCTGATGCTGCCATTCATTCCGGCCGGACCCGGCGAGGCAGGTAACGCTGACGCCGCGCCGGTCGCCAAGGTCTCGAAGGTGAATGGCGTGCTGGGCCTTGTCGGCCTCTACGCCTTCTATGTCGCGGTCGGGGCCGTCTGGACCTATTTCGAGCGGATCGGCGACGCCGCCGGGCTCGACGCCCATTGGATCGCCACGACCCTGTCGATCGCCACTCTGTTCGGTGTCGTTGGCGCAGGGTTGGCGGCGTTCACGCCCGGTAGGCTGGGCAATCTCGGTCCGCTGGAACTCGGCGTCGTCGTGCTGCTCGTCGCCCTGGCCATTCCGTTCGGCCCGCTGAGCGGCGGCGTCTATGCCGGGGCGGCGATCCTGTTCAAGATCGCCTGGACCTTCACCCTGCCGTTCCTGCTGGGCTCGCTCTCCAAGGTCGACGCCTCGGGCCGCCTGCTGGTCCTGGCCAACATCATCATCGGTCTGGGCTTGGCCTCGGGACCGGGGATCGCGGCGGGTCTGGTGCGGCCGGGCGTGTTCTCGGGCGTGCTGTTGCTGGGTCTCGCCGGCGTGCTGCTGTGTGGCGGGGCGTTCTTGCTGCTCAGCCTACGCTTGCGGAAAGCCTAGCCGTCGCGATAGTCGCGCGGCGACACGCCTGTCCAGCGCTTGAAGGCGCGGGTGAAGGCGGCGTTTTCCGAGAAGCCGACGAAGGCGGCGATGTCGGCGATGGTCATCTGGCGGTCGTCCAGCAGGCGGCGCGCCATGGCCAGGCGACGCTGGTCGAGCACGGCCTGGAACGATGTTCCCTCGGCCTTCAGCCGGCGATGCAGCGTCGACTCCGACAGGTCGAAATCGGCCGCCACCTTGGCCGCGCTGGCGCCGCGTTGCAGGACGGCGGGGCTCAGCGCGTCGGCCACGCGGTCGGCCACGGTGCTGATCGACTCCTTGCGGGAGATCAGCTCGCGGATCTGGCCTTCCAGGATCGGAAAGAGCTTGGCGTTGATGACGCTGGAGCTGAGCTTCAGGTCCTCCTCAGCCAGCACCAGGCCGTTGGTCGGCTGCTGGAAATAGACCGGGCAGCGGAACACCGCCTCATAGGCCTTGGGCGATTGCAGCGGCGAGTGCTCGAAATGCGCTTCGGCCAGCTTCAGACGCGGTCCGACATACGAGCGGATCAGGCGGTAGGTGCAGCCGATCGAGAACTCGGCGTCCTGGGCGCGTGGGCCGATGGCGTCGTCGCGGATCTGGTAGGTGACGTGGGCCAGGCCGCTGCGCGTCGTCACCCGCTGCTCGGTCGCGTCCTGCACGGCAGCGGTGTAGCGCACGAGGTTGGCCAAAGCATCGCCAAGGCTGGACGAGCTGAGGAACAGGAAGCCCAGGGCGCCCAGCGCCTCGGGGCCGACCGCGCTGGACAGCGACAGGCCCAGGCCCGGCTCACCGGTCTGGATCGCGGCTTCTTCGAACAGGCGCACATAGGTCTTTAGCGGCGCGTGGGCGTTGAATTCGGAGAGCGGCTCGGTCGAGAGGCCATGGCGGGCCAGCAGGGGCAAGGCGTCGAAGCCGCGCTCGTGCAGCAGGTCGACCAGCGACAGCACCACGGGCGCGATGATCATCGGCTCGGCGCGCGAGCGGCTCTTGGCGGCGTTTCCCCTCATGAGCCTTATGATCAAATCGCTGACGCTTCAGGTCAAGCGTTCGAACGCGCCGCACGCGGATCATGCTCCTTAAGGAAACCAGGGAGACGGGCCGTGACCCAGCCGGACGCCAATGCGCTGAAGAGCGCCAACGCCAAGTATCAGTGGCACCCGATGGTGCACCCCAAGCGTTCGGAAGCCCATCCGCCGCTGATCATCGCCAAGGGTCGCGGCTCGATCGTCGAAGACGTCGACGGCCAGAGCTATGTCGACGGGATCGGCGGCCTGTGGTGCGTCAATGTCGGCCACGACCGCGCTGAAGTGAAGGCGGCGGTCCGCGAGCAGATGGACCAGATCGCCTACTATTCCAGCTTCGACGGTACGGTGACGCCGCCCTCGATCCGCCTGTCGCAGAAGCTGGTCGAGATCGCCGCGCCGGAAGACGCGGCCAAGGTGTTCTTCTGCTCGGGCGGCTCGGATGCAGTCGAGACGGCCATGAAGCTGGCCCGTCAGTACTGGCGGCTGGTCGGCGAGCCGCACAGGACCAAGTTCATCTCGCTGAAGGGCGGCTATCACGGCGTCCACTTCGGCGGCGTGTCGCTGAACGGCAACCCGCCGTTCCGCTGGGCCTATGAGCCGCTGCTGCCGGGCTGCCTGCAGGTCGACACGCCCTGGCTCTATCGCAATCCGTGGACCAGCGACCCGGCCGAGCTGGCCCGCATCTGCGCCGAGCAGCTGGAGCGCGAGATCCAATTCCAGGGGCCGCACACGGTGGCGGCCTTCTTCGCCGAGCCGATCCAGGGCGCGGGCGGCGTGATCGTGCCGCCGGAGCAGTACTGGCCGCTGGTCCGCGAGGTCTGCGACCGCTACGGCGTGCTGCTGGTTTCGGACGAGGTGGTCACCGGCTTCGGCCGCTCTGGCGCGATGTTCGGCGCGCGCGGCTGGGGCGTGAAGCCCGACATCATGTGCCTCGCGAAGGGCTTGTCGTGCGGCTACATCCCGCTGGGCGCGACGGTGATCAACGCCCGCGTCGCCTCGGCCTGGAGCGGCGAGGAGAGCCCCGAGGGCGCGATCATGCACGGCTACACCTATGGCGGCCACGCCGTAGGCTGCGCCGCGGCGCTGGCCTGCCTCGACATCGTCGAGAAGGAGGACCTGCCGGGCAAGGCCGCCGCGATGGGCGAGCGCCTGCTGGCCGGTCTCGCGCCCTTCGCCGATCGTTTCCGCAGCGTGGGCGAGGTGCGCGGCAAGGGCCTGATGATCGCCATCGACCTGGTGTCCGACAAGAAGACCCGCGAGCCGATCGATCCTGGCCAAGGCCTGGCCTACGAGCTGGCGGAGCACACCCGCCGCCACGGCGCCATCGTCCGCCCGGTCGGCCCCAAGATCATCCTGTCGCCGCCGCTGGTCATCACGCCCGACGAGGTCGACACCCTGGTCGATGCTCTCACCAAGGCCTTCGAAGCCGTGGATCGCTGATCCGGACTCGGCTAGAAAGGCAAAAAGGTAGGAGATCAAACTAATGACCGCCGAACGCGCGCCGACGGGGCTTGTCTGGCACGAACGCTACATGTGGCACAGCACCGGGGTGAACGCCGGCATCATGCCGTATGGCGGCTTCGTCCAGCCGGGCGAACCGGCTGAGCATCCCGAGACCAAGCGCCGGTTCAAGAACCTGCTCGACGTCTCAGGGCTCACCCCGCACTTGAAGCTGATCGAGCCCAAGCCGGTCGACCTGCAACTGCTGCATCGCGTGCACAGCGAGGACTATGTCGCCTCACTGGCTCAGCGCTCGCGGGCGTTCGGCGGCGAGGCGGGACCGTCGACGCCGTTCGGCACCGACTCCTACGAGATCGCGCTGCTGTCGACGGGCGGCGTGGTCGAGGCCGTGCGCCAGACCGTGGCGGGCGAGGTGGCCAACGCCTACGCCCTGGTGCGCCCGCCGGGCCACCACGCCACGCGGTCGGGGGCGATGGGCTTTTGCCTGTTCGCCAACGCCGCCATCGCCGGGCGTTACGCCCTGGACGAGCTGGGCCTGAAGCGCGTGGCCTTCGTCGACTGGGACGTCCACCACGGCAACGGCACCCAGGACGTCTTCTGGGAAGACCCGCGCGCCCTGACGATCTCGATCCACCAGGACGGCTGCTTCCCGCCCGACAGCGGCCATGTCAGCGAGATCGGCGGCGGGGCGGGGGAGGGCTTCAACCTGAACCTGCCGCTGCCGCCGGGTTCGGGCCTGGGCGCCTACGCCGCCGCTTTCGACCGGGTGGTGATCCCGGCGCTGTACGCGTTCCAGCCCGACCTGATCATCGTGCCGTCAGGCTTCGACGCCGGCGGTCACGATCCGCTGGGCCGGATGATGCTGCACTCCGACGCCTATCGCGACATGACGCGCAAGCTGATGGACGCGGCGGCGGACCTGTGCGGCGGTCGCCTGGTGATGAGCCACGAAGGCGGCTACAGCGCCTCGACCGTGCCGTTCTTCGGCCAGGCGGTCATGGAGACCCTGGCCCAGCGTCGCACCGAGGTGGTCGATCCGTTCGTCGAGGTGATCGGCGGCATGGCCTACCAGGACCTGCAGCCGCACCAGGACGCGGCGATTGCGCGGACCGAGGCGGTGCTGGCGGAGAGCCGCAAGCGCTGGTAGCGCCGGAAAACCTCGCCCTTCGACGGGCTCAGGGTGAGGTTTTCTTGACGCCCCGGGTAGCCCTCACCCTGAGCTCAATGTCAAAAACCGTGTCATCCCGGAAGCCTCGAAGAGGCTATCCGGGACCCAGAGGCAGGCGCAGAGTAGTGGCCCCTGGGTCCCGGCTCTCCGCTTCGCCGCGGCCGGGATGACACGAGAACTGAGGGGGGGCGGAATGAACCCTAGTCCAGCGACGAAAACGTCTTGCTGATGATCCGCCAGCCGCCTGCATCGCGGATCAGATGGAAATAGTCCTGGAAGTCCAACGCGCCGGCCAGCTTCTCCATCCGCACCGCGCCCTGGGCGATATCGCCGTTGATGGCCAGACTGGTGATGACGGCGTTGAAGGCGCTGTGGTCGACGCCGCCGGCCTTCATGCCCGCAATGTCCTGGAAAAACGGCTCGGGGCCGCCCAGCAGCAGTTGGCCGCGCAGATAGCCGTTCATCACCGCGTCGGGCCGAAAGCAGGTGCGCAGCCGCTCGGCGTCCAGCGCGCGGCTGCCCTCGATATAGGCCTCGAGCACGGCGTCGGGCGTGGCGTAGGTGGTCATGTGACATCCCCTCGAATGTAAGGCGCGGAGGCTAGCCCAAGGCTCGGCGGCGGATTTGCCTCAGGCCGCGCTGCCGCCTGTTCCAAGCCGAACTCAGACCAGGGCCGCTCGTCGCGCCTCGCTGGGGCTGACCCCGAACCGTGTACGGAAGGCGCGCGAGAAGTGGGCGCTGGAGGCGAAGCCGTGACGATAGGCGACCTCGGAGATCGAGCAATCGGCCCAGGCCGGATCGGCCAGCACCTCGCCGCAGCGCGACAGGCGGGCGTCCCAGATATAGCGGTCGGGGGTGACGTCGTCGGTCTCGAACGCCTTGTAAACGTAGCGCTCCGAGCAGTTCATCGCCCGCGCCACGGCCTTCACGTTCAGCTCCGGATCGGTCAGGTGAGCCTTGATGAATAGCTGGGCGCGCTCGCGCAGCAGCTCGGCCGGCAGGATATCGGCGGCGTGGCGGCGCACTTCGGAGAGGGCCAGGGTCGCGATCAGGTCGGCCAGGGTGTCGGCGAAACGGGCGGAGCTGGCGTCGTCCAGGGCGTCGATCTCGTCGGCCAGGGTCGAGAGCAAGGTCCCGAGGACGCGGGCCGCACCGTGCGGTTCGGCGTGGACCAGCGGCGCGTTCAACCTGCCGATGGCGCGTCGGGCCACGGTGTCCAGCGGCGCCTCGATCAGCACCTGGTCGACGGCGGTCTTGTTGATCACGGCATAGGCCTGGCTGCGCGGGCACAGCAGCCAGCCGCCAGGGGGCAGAGCGTAGGTCGTCTCGCCTTGGGCGAACTGGGTTTCGCCCCGCCTCTGGACCAGGATCTTCAGGCTGTCGGAAGCGCGCCGACCGCCAGCCCAGGTCGCCACGTGCGATGGCGCTGAAAGCCGGCTGACTTGTAGCGCGCCGAGGGCGGCGGTCTTGAAGCGGCATTCGGACGGCGCGCCGCCCCAGTTGCTCTGGTCGACGCCGGCGAAGGCGTCCTGGAAGGCCTCGTGATAGGCCTCGTCGCCTGATGGGTCTCGCGGCATGCGCCGTCTCCGCCCTGTTTCCTCTTGGAGCAAGGGTTAGCACGTCGGGCGCATGTCGCAAGGATATTAGTTTGTATTCAAACTTATTGTGAGGTCAGTAGGCCATGCAGATCGACTTGGTCTCCAGATAGGCGTCCAGGGCGTTGGGCCCGAAGTCGCGGCCCCAGCCCGACTGCTTGAAGCCGCCGAACGGCATGTGCGGGTCCAGCGGCACGTGGCTGTTGACCCACACGGTGCCGGCCTCGATGCGCGCGGTCAGGTCCAAGGTCTTGGAGAGGCTCTCGGTCCACAGGCTGGCGGCCAAGCCGTAGGCGGTGTCGTTGGCCAGGGTCAGCGCCTGCGCGGCGTCGTCGACGGCGATCAGGCTGAGCACCGGACCGAACACTTCCTGGCGGTTCAGCGGGTGATCGTGGGCTGCGCCGAGGGCCAGGGTGGGGGAGACGTAGTAGCCCGCGTCGGGCGTCGCACCGCCGTGCACCAGCTCAATGCCTGAGGCGCGGGCCGCTTCGACATGGCCGAGCACCTTGTCGCGATGGACGGCCGAGACCAACGGATTGACCTGGGCGGCCGGATCCAAACCCGCGCCCAGGCTCATGCCGCCAACGGCGTCGGCCAGGGCGGTCGCCAGCCTGTCGTGGGCGGAGCGCTCGACATAGACCCGCGAGACGGCGGCGCAGACCTGGCCGCCGTTCATGAAGCCGCCGGCCAGCAGGCCGGGCACGACCTTCGACAGGTCCGCATCGGCCAGGACGATGGCCGGGTTCTTGCCGCCCAGCTCCAGCGAGACCCGCGCCAGGGTGTCGGCGGCGGTGCGGGCGATGGTCTTGCCAGCCGCGGTCGAGCCGGTGAAGGTGATCTTGCGCACGGCCGGGTGACGGGTCAGCGCCGCGCCGGTGGTCGCGCCCCGGCCGTGGACGACGTTGAACACGCCCGGTGGCACACCCGCCTCCAGCGCCAGCTCGGCCAGGCGGAAAGTGGTCAGCGGCGTGATCTCTGACGGCTTCAGCACGATCGAGCAGCCGGCGGCCAGGGCCGGAACCACCTTCCACAGGCCGATCATCAGCGGGAAGTTCCAGGGCGCGATGCCGGCCACCACGCCGATCGGCTGGCGCCGGGTCTGGGCGGCGTAGCGTGCGCCGGGCGGCACGGCGATCGAGACGTCCATGGTGTGGCCGGTGATCTTGGTCGCCAGGCCCGCGAAATAGCGCATGAATTCGACCGAGGCCCCGACGTCGACGGCGCGGGCCAGGTTGATCGACTTGCCCTGGTTCCAGCTTTCCAGCTGGGCCAGCTCCTCGGCATGGGCTTCGACGACGTTGGCGAAGGTCAGCAGGATCCGCTCGCGATCGGCGGGACGCAGGCCCGACCAGCGGCCGTCTTCGAACGCCGCCTGGGCCGAACGCACGGCGCGGTCGACCAGGACGTCGTCGGCCTCGAGCACGCTGGCGATCAGCCGTTCGGTCGCGGGATCGAAGGCGTCCAGCGCCTGGCCGCCCTCGCTGTGGACATAAGCGCCGTCGATGAAGGCGCTGGCCAGGCGGCCGGGTAGGGCGCGGACTTCGGGAAGCAGTTCGACCCAAGAAGACGAAGATGGGGACGATTGGGACATGAGGACGCTCCGTTTGCGGCCCCATTCCCGTTGATCACGCGCGCCGGGCAAGGCGGTGAATCCCGGGATGCGGAGACGGTCAATCGCCCCTTCCGGGACGGACAAAACGCTCGTTTCGAGACGCGCTAAGCACCTTGGCGGCGCTTCGATCGATGGAGGCGCGAGGGAGTTTAGCGCGTGCCGTCCGAGGTTCTGGTCCAGGTCCGATCCGCCCCGTCGCTCGTCTGGGCCGCTTCCGATGACGCCCGATCCTGGGCGGAAGCCGGCGTGCTGGAAGCGCCGATTGCGGGCACGGTTTACGGCGTCGCCCTGAACAGCCGCGCCGAGCGCGTGGCCATGGCCGAGGCGTTCGGCAAGCCGCCGCACAGGGCTCCTCCGCAAGCGCCGGTGCTATTCGTGAAACCACCGAACACCTTCGCCCGGCATGGCGCCGAAGTGATCGTCCCGGACGGCGTCGAGACGCTGGAAGCGCGCGCCGCCCTGGCCGTTGTGATCGGTCGTCCGGCGTGTCGCGTGTCGGCCGAAGAGACGCTGAGCTTTATCGACGGTTATGCTCTGGCCCTGGATTTCCAGACGCCCGGCGCCGACTACTACCGCCCCGCCGTGCGCCAGTCGTGCCGGGATGGTTTCCTGCCGATCGGACCCTGGATCACGCCGGCCTCGGCTATCGCCGATCCGAACGCACTGGAGATCGTCGCCGAAGTCGACGGGGTTATGCGCCAGCGACTGTCGATGAATGAGCTGCATCGTCCGCTGGCCGAGCTGCTGGCTGAGGTCACCGACTTCATGACCTTGGCGCCCGGCAACGTGCTGTTGGCCGCCCTGACGCCCGCGCCGCTGCTGGCCACGCCCGGCCGTCGTGTCACCGCCTCGGCCGAGGGGCTGGGAACCTTGTCCTGCCGGGTCGTCGCCGAAGGAGCCGCGTCGTGAGGCGCGCCCGGGTCGCGTATGCCGGCGCAGTCCACGAGGCGGTGGTCGCCGCCGACGGTCTTAACCTGACGCTCGCCGACGGCCGGGTGGTGGCGGAGGACGCCGTGGTCTGGCTGCCGCCCGTGACGCCGCGCACCATCTACGCGCTGGGCCTGAACTACGCCGACCACGCCGCTGAGCTGGCCTTCAAGCCGCCGGAGGAGCCGCTGATCTTCCTGAAGGGCGTGGGCAGCCTGGTGGGCCACAAGGCGCTGACCCGTCGGCCCGCCGACGCGACCCAGATGCACTATGAGTGCGAGCTGGCGGTGGTGATCGGCAAGGCGGCGCGCAACGTGCCGTGGGAGCGCGCCTACGATGTGGTCGGCGGCTACACGGTCGCCAACGACTACACGATCCGCGACTACCTCGAGAACTACTACCGCCCGAACCTGCGGGTGAAGAACCGCGATGGCGGCACGCCGCTGGGCCCCTGGATCGTGGACCGCGACGACGTCGCCGATCCGATGGACCTGCGCCTGACCACGCGGGTCAATGGCGCGGTCGTCCAGGAGGGGACCACGGCCGACATGGTGTTCGGCATCCCGTATCTGATCGAGCACCTGACCAGCTTCATGACCCTGCTGCCGGGCGACTTGATCCTGACCGGCACCCCGCATGGGGTCGTCTACCTGCGGCCTGGCGACGTGATCGAAACCGAAGTCGAGGGCGTGGGCGCCCTGACCAACACGGTGGTCGACGATGCGACCTTCTACGGAGCTTCCCGATGATCCTGCAGCACCTGATCAACGGCGCGGCCGTCGACAGCGCCGAGCGCTTCGAGACCGTCAATCCGGCCACCCAGGAGGTGCTCGCCGAGGTCGCCAGCGGCGGCGAGCGCGAGATCGCCCTGGCCGTCGAGGCGGCCAAGGCGGCGTTTCCCAAGTGGGCCGGCACGCCCGCCAAGCAGCGCGCCAAGATCATGCGCCGGGTGGGCGAATTGATCGAGAAGGCCGTGCCCGAGCTGGCCGCGCTGGAAACCGCCGATACGGCCCTGCCGATCCACCAGACCGGCCACCAGCTGATCCCGCGCGCGGCCGAGAACTTCTACTTCTTCTCGGAAGTGGCCACGCGGATGGACGGCCGCTGCTATCCGGTCGACGACCAGATGCTGAACTACACGCTGTATCAGCCGGTGGGCGTCTGTGGCCTGATCTCGCCCTGGAATGTGCCGTTCATGACGGCGACCTGGAAGACCGCGCCGTGCCTGGCCTTGGGCAACACCGCGGTGATGAAGATGAGCGAGCTGTCGCCGCTCACCGCCGATCGCCTGGGCCAGATCCTGCTGGAGGCGGGCGTGCCCAAGGGCGTCTTCAATCTGGTGCACGGGCATGGCCGCACGGCCGGCGAGGCGCTGGTCCGGCACAAGGACGTCCGCACCGTCTCGTTCACCGGCGGCACCGCCACGGGCGAGCGCATCGCCCAGGTAGCCGGCATGAAAAAGCTGTCGCTGGAGCTGGGCGGCAAGTCGCCGGTCCTGATCTTCGAGGACGCCGACCTGGAGCGCGCGCTGGACGCGGCCCTGTTCACGATCTTCTCGCTGAACGGCGAGCGCTGCACGGCGGGCTCGCGGATCTTCATCCAGGAGAGCGTCTACGACCGCTTCGTCGCCGCGTTCGCCGAGCGGGCAGGGCGCATCCGGGTCGGCGATCCGCTGGACGACAAGACCCAGGTCGGGGCGATGATCACTCGCCAGCATTGGGAGAAGGTCACCGGCTATATCGACCTGGCCGAGAAGGAAGGCGCGACCATCGTCGCTGGCGGGTTGGGTCGTCCAGAAGGTCTGCCGGACCGCGTGAAGGCCGGCAACTTCGTCAAGCCGACGGTCTTCGCTGGCGTCGACAACCGCATGCGCATCGCCCAGGAGGAGATCTTCGGCCCGGCCGTCTGCCTGATCCCGTTCAAGGACGAGGCCGAGGGCCTGCGCCTGGCCAACGACATCCGCTACGGCCTGGCCAGCTATGTCTGGACGCAGGATATCGGCAAGGCCCATCGCCTGGCCGCCGGTATTGAGGCAGGCCTCGTGTTCATCAACAGCCAGAACGTCCGCGACCTGCGCCAGCCGTTTGGCGGGGTGAAGGACTCCGGCATCGGCCGCGAAGGCGGCGAATTCAGCTTTGAGACCTTCTGCGAGATCAAGAACGTCTGCGTCTCGATGGGCTCGCACCCGATCCCCAAGTGGGGCGTGTGACGGGATGAGCCTCTACTACGTCCAGAAGGTGCTCTACGCCCTGAACCGCGACCAGGTGGTCCAGCAGCGGTTCCGAGACGCGCCCGATGCGCTGCTTGCGGAGTACGACCTGACGCCCGAGGAGCGCGCCGCGCTGGCCGCCGGGGACCTGGGTCTGCTGTTCGTGATGGGCGTGAACGGCCAACTCTTGATGCATCTGGCGGCGTTCCTGGGCGTGCCCTGGGCCGACTATCTGGAAGCCATGCGCGAGGGCGTGCGGCGCCACGGGCCGGTGCGGGCCGGCGTCTACGCCATGACCTTGCCCGCCGAACAGAAGGTGGCCGGACTATGAGCCTCGTCTTCGCAGGAATCTGCAGTCACGCTCCGGGCATCACCGGCCGCGCCGGCCTGGCCGACGCCGAGAAGCGCGACCGCTTCTACGCGGGCTTCGACCGCCTGCGCGAGGCGCTGGAGGTTTCGGGCGCGGAGGTGCTGGTCATCGTCGCGGCCGAGCATTTCGCCAACTTCTTCATGAACAACATGCCCGCCTTCGCCGTGGGCATGGCCGACTATTACGAAGGGCCGATCGAGGACGAGGCCTGGCTGGCCATCCCCAAGTTCCGCCAGCCGGGCGACGCGGACCTCTCCAAGCGGATCATCGAGACGATGATGGCCAGCGTCGACGTGGCCTTCGCCGAGGAGTGGAAGTTCGATCACGGCGTGGCGGTGCCGCTGAGCTTTCTCAATCCGAACCACGACCTGCGGGTCATTCCGGTCAACATCAACTGCCAGGGACCGCCGCTGACGCCGCTGCATCGCGCGTGGGCGTTCGGCGAAGCGCTGCGGCGGGCTTGTGACACGGTCCCGGAGAAGATCGCGGTGATCGGCACCGGCGGCCTCTCGCACTGGCCGTGCACGCCCGACAGCGGTCGGATCAACGAGGCCTGGGACGCCGAGTTCCTGGACCGCTGGGCGCGCAACGATAAGGACGCGTTGCTCTCCTATTCCGACGCGGCGACCTATGCCGAGGCGGGGCAGGGCGGGTTCGAGATCCGCACGCTGATCAGCGTCGCCGCCGCCGCGCGGGGGCATGGCGAGGTCTGGTGCTATGAGCCGATCCCGATCTTCGCGGTCGGCTGCACGGTCGGCGTCATGACGGTGGCCGGCTAATGCCCAATGTCGTCGTCGAATATACCGACAACCTGGTCGCCGAAGGGCGCATCCCCACCTTGCTGCGGACCATCGCCACGCGACTGGCGGACAGCGATGGAGTCTTCCCGATCGGCGGGATCCGGGTGCGGGGGCATCGCCTGACTGAGTATGTCGTCGCCGACGGGGCAGACGACTACGCCTTCGTGGTGGTCACCGCCAAGATCGGCCCTGGACGCTCAACGGAGTTCAAGCAGCAGTTCTTCGGCGCGCTGTTCGAGGCGATCCAGGCCCACTTCGCTGGCGCCTTCAAGCGCCGTTACCTGTCGCTGGCCCTCTATGTCGAGGAGGCCGACGAGGCCGGCTCGTTCAAGGCCAACAACATCCACCAGAAGTTCCGGAGCGTCTCGTGAGAGGCGATGGGAGCAACGACTTGCTGGCCCTGGCGCGACCGGAGCTGCTGCGTGAGGGCGCCTTCGTCTACGGCCTGTGGCTAGAGCCGCGTGGCGAGACATTTCCGGTCTACGACCCCGCCGATCAGCGCTTGATCCGCGACGTACGAGATGGAGATGTTGAGACTGCGGCCGACGCCGTCAACGCCGCCGCGCGCGCCTTCGAAACCTGGCGCGAGACGCCCGGCCGTCGCCGCGCCGATCATCTGCGCGCCTGGTTCGAGGCGTTGGTCCGCAACGCCGAAGACCTGGCCCGCATCATCAGCCGCGAGCAGGGCAAGCCTCTGGCGGAAGCCCGCGCCGAGGTCTCGTACGGCGCGGCCTATCTGGAATGGTTCGCCGAGGAAGCCCGCCGCATCCACGGCGATGTCATTCCGTCGCCGTTCACCGGCCGCCGGATGAAGGCGCTGGTCGAGCCGGTCGGGGTGTGTGCGGTGGTGACGCCGTGGAACTTCCCGCTGGCCATGATCGCCCGCAAGGTCGCCCCGGCCCTGGCGGCCGGCTGCACCGTCGTGGCCAAGCCCGCCGAGGACACGCCGCTGACGGCCTTAGCTCTAGCGACGTTGGCCGAGGAGGCGGGTCTGCCGCCGGGGGTTTTCAACCTGGTCCCGGCCTCGCGCGATCGCGCCGCCGAGGTGGTCGATGTCTGGCTGGACGATCCGCGCGTGCACAAGCTGTCCTTCACGGGCTCGACGGCCGTGGGCAAGCATCTGGCGGCGCGTGCGGCGGCGACGCTGAAGCGGGTCTCGCTGGAGCTTGGCGGCGACGCGCCGGTGCTGGTGTTCGATGACGCCGATCTCGATCTGGCCGTCGAGGGCGTGATGAAGGCCAAGTTCCGCAACGCTGGCCAAGCCTGCATCGCCGCCAACCGGATCTACGTCCAGAACAGGATCTTCGAGGCCTTCGCCGATCGTCTGGCGACGGCTACCGCCGCGCTGCGCGTAGGTCACGCCTCGGAAGGCCCCGCTGATATCGGGCCGCTGATCAACGTCCGCGCCATCGCCAAGGTCGCCGATTTGGTGGCCGAAGCCATGCAAGGCGGCGCAAGGGTGTTGGCCGGAGGGGCCCCGCACCTGCGCGGTGGCGGCTTCTACGCGCCGACCGTGCTGACCGACGTTGCCGCCGATGCGCGCCTGTCGTGCGAGGAGATCTTCGGCCCCGTCGCCGCCCTGACCCGCTTCGCCGGCGAGGACGAGGCTGTGACCCTGGCCAACGCCACGCCCTACGGCCTGGCCGCCTACGCCTTCACGTCCGACGCGCGCCGTATCGCTCGGCTGGAGACGCGGCTGGAGGCGGGCATGGTTGGGATCAACGAGGGCGCCATCTCGACTGAGGTCGCGCCGTTCGGCGGCATCAAGGCCTCAGGCTATGGCCGCGAGGGCTCGCGTCATGGCCTCTCCGACTACCAGCACCTGAAATACGTCTGCGAGGGCGGCCTCTGACCATGCTCAATCCTGACATCATCGACGATCTGGCCGCCCGCCTGGACGCCGCCGAGCAGAGCGGCCAGCAGATCGGCCAACTCTCCTTGGCCTATCCCGAAATCACGATCGAGGACGCTTATGCCGTCCAGCGCGCCTGGGTGGCGATGAAGGTCGCGCGGGGGCCGACGCTGAAGGGCCACAAGATCGGCCTGACCTCGCGCGCCATGCAGCGCTCGTCCAATATCAGCGAGCCGGACTATGGCGCCCTGCTGGACGACATGTTTTTCGCCGAGGGCGGCGACATTCCGATGAGCCGGTTCATCGTGCCCCGGGTCGAGGTCGAGCTGGCCTTCATATTGGGCAAGCCGCTGCGCGGTCCCAACTGCACGATCTTCGACGTGCTGGACGCGACCGACTGGGTGGTCCCGGCCATCGAGATCATCGACGCCCGTATCCAGCAGGTCGACCCGGCGACCGGGACGACGCGCAAGGTGTTCGACACCATCTCCGACAACGCCGCCAATGCCGGCGTCGTGCTGGGCGGGCGGCCGGTGAAGCCTGACGCGGTCGACCTGCGCTGGGTGTCGGCGGTGCTCTACCGCAATAGCGTCGTGGAGGAGTCCGGCGTCGCCGCGGCGGTGCTGAACCATCCGGCCCACGGGCCCGCCTGGCTGGCCAACAAGCTGCATCCGTATGGCGAGCACCTGGAGGCCGGCGAGGTCATCCTGGGCGGCTCGTTCACGGCGCCTGTGCCGGCGCGAGCGGGCGACACGTTCCAGATCGACTACGGCCCGCTGGGCCAGGTCGCGATGAGGTTCGTGTAGTGGCCGTTCCGCTGAATCCTATGAAGGCGGCCCTGGCGGCCGGCCATGCGCAGATCGGACTCTGGCAGGCTCTGGCCAACCCCTACACGGCCGAGATCTGCGCGGGAGCAGGCTTCGACTGGCTGCTGTTCGATGGCGAGCACGCGCCTAACGATCTCTCGACCCTGCTGGCCCAGCTGCAGGGCGTGGCGGCCTATCCGGTGCACGCGGTGGCGCGGCCGCCGGTGGGCGCGACGCACCTGATCAAGCAGTACCTGGACATCGGCTTCACGACCCTGCTGGTTCCCATGGTCGACACCGCCGAGCAGGCCGCCGAACTGGTCCGCGCCGTACGTTATCCGCCGAACGGCGTGCGCGGTGTCGGCAGCGCCATCGCCCGCGCTTCGCGCTGGAACCGGATCGACGGGTATCTGGATGAGGCCGACGACCAGGTCTGCCTGCTGGTCCAGGTAGAGACGCTGAAGGGCTTCTCCAACCTCGCCGGGATCGCGGCCGTGGACGGCGTCGACGGCGTCTTCATCGGGCCCTCGGATCTGTCGGCCGCCATGGGGCATCGCGGCAAGCCAGGCCATCCCGAGGTGCAGGCGGCCATCGAGGGGGCGATCGCCACGATCCTCGACGCCGGCAAGGCGGCTGGCATCCTGATCGCCGACGAGGTCCTGGCGCGGCGCTATCTGGAGCTTGGCTGCACCTTCGTCGCCGTCGGCACGGATGTCACCCTGCTGGCGCGAGGCGCAGAAGCTCTGGCGGCGAAGTTCGGCGGCAAGGTCGATCGGGCGGGGAAGGGCGGCGGGGTCTACTAGCGCCGCCCTCTATTATTTGGCGGCGGGCTGCTGCGCTGGATGGAAGTCGGCCACGTCGCCCAGCAACGCTCGCAGCTTCGGATCCTTCAATTCCTCGGCGGTGAACCGCGCTTCATAGGCGACGCTTTCGTCGAAGCCGCCGGGTTCGGAGATCATCAGGGTGTGCATCGGCGCGCCGCCCACGACACGGGTCGAGTGGACGGTGTTGGGCGGGATGTGCACCGCGTCGCCGGGGCCGAGCACGCGCGTGACGCCGGCGACTGTCCATTCCACTTGGCCGGAGATCACGAAGAAGGTCTCGGCGTGTTTCTGGTCCAGGTGCGGCGGGACCCGGAATTGCGGCTCCCAAATCTCGTCGGTCAGGCTGAGGCGGCCGGCGGTCTGGGCCGCGCCGAACACGACCTCGGGCTTGACGTACTGTTCCTGGAACGTCGGGCGACGGCAGGCGAACGAGAAGTGCTCGTCGCTCTTGGGCGGTTCGGCCGCGTGCGCGGCGCAGGTGATTGCGCTGGCCGCCAGGGCCAGGGTAAGGGCGGTCTTCATTAGGCTGTTCCCAAAAAGTGCGCCGCGCGACGTCGGAAGGACGATCACGCGGCGCTGGAGGTGGGGTCTATTTCGGGAAGGCGGCGAGGCCCGCCTGGGCCGTGCGGTCATCCTCGTCGCCCAGGCCGCCGCTGACGCCGATGGCGCCGATCACCTGGCCGTTGGCCTCGATCGGGTAGCCGCCCGTCACGGCGGTGATGTCCTTGATGGTCAGCATGGCCGCGCCGCCCTTGCTGATCAGCTCCTGCACGAAGCGGGTCGGCATCTTGAACTTGATGGCGGTGACGGCCTTGCCCTGGGCGACGTCGATCGTGCCCATCGGCGCGCCGTCGGTGCGGCGGAAGGCCAGCAGGCGGCCCGACTCGTCGACCAGCGCGATCGACATGCCCCACTGGTTCTTCACGGCCTCGGCCACGGCGGCGTCCAGGATCGTCTGCGCGCCCTTGGCGCTCAGCGAGCTCTTGGTCAGCACCGGGCCGGCCGCCTGGACGGCCTTGGGAACCTGCATCGGCGGCGGGGTCTGGGCGCTGGCGGCGCCGGCCGACAGGGCGAGCGCCAGGCCGAGGCTGAGGGTCGAGGTCTTGATCATGGGGTTCCTCCCGCATGCGCCCCCTTGGACGCTTAACTGATTTGCATTCAAACCAAAAAGCGTGACCGTTCGTCAACCGCTGGCTTCTGGTGTGGTGGGGGGCAGTGCCGGGGCAATCGCTAGGGAGGGTCGTCATTGATCTGAAATAGCGACGATATCTCCGAAATTTTCCGTCGTTTTCACCGATCAGGCGATGGCGCGCGCATTTCACCTCGCGACGCAGTCGGGGGGTTGTTGAGCAAATTTCGGGAACATCGTTCTCTGAAATAGATTGATATAAAACTATAACAGAGTCATCGTCCCGGTCGCGCCAGGGTTTAAGGCGCACAGTGGAGAGTGATTGAAACGAGCAAAACCGCGCGCTCGGGGGAGGGCGCGCCCATAACGAAAAAGGGGGAAGCGCATGCGTTTCGAACTACGCGTCGGCCTGTTGGCGCCCACGGCTCTCGTCTCGCTGCTCTGCGCGAGCGGGGCATCGGCTCAGGACAAGCCCAAGCCCAAGAAGGACGAGCCCGTCACCGCGATCGAGGAGATCGTCGTCACCGCCCAGCGGCGCTCGGAGAACATCAAGGACATCCCGATCAGCGTCTCGGCCTTCTCGCAGGAGGCGATGGACAAGCAGGGCGTCCGCGACGTGAACGACATCGCCCGACTGACACCCGGCGTCACCTTCAACAAGTTCGGCAATCTGGGCTCGTCGATCTCGATCCGCGGGATCTCGTCCAGCGCCGGCGCGCCGACGGTGGGCGTCTATATCGACGACACGCCGATCCAGACCCGCGCGACGATCGCCTCGGGCAACTTCTCGTCCAACAGCTATCCGCAGATCTTCGACCTGGAGCGGGTCGAGGTGCTGCGCGGACCGCAGGGCACACTGTTCGGCGCGAGTTCGGAAGGCGGCACGGTGCGGTTCATCAACCGCACGCCCAGCCTGACCGACTATTCCAGCTACGGCCGGGCCGAGGTGGCCAGCACGCGCGGCGGGGCCGAGAGCTTCGAGCTGGGCGCGGCGGTGGGCGGCCCGATCCTCCAGGACAAGCTCGGTTTCCGCGCCAGCGCCTGGTACCGCAAGGACGGCGGCTTCGTGGATCACGTCGATCCGATCACCGGCCGCGTGATGAACAAGAACGCCGACGAGCAGCGAACCTTCAACGCGCGTCTGGCTTTGAAATTCCAGCCGACCGAGCAACTGACGATCACGCCGTCGCTGTTCTACCAGCGCACCGCCCTGGACGACACGCACACCACCTGGCTGCCGGTCAATGACATAGGGCCGGGCAAGTCGGGCTATGTCTTCGCCTACACCAATCCCGACAAGGACGTGTATGGCCAGGCCCAGCCCCAGGCCCAACCCTACTATCAGAACTTCGTCCTGCCGGCGCTGAAGGTCGAGTACGACCTGGGCGCGGTCAGCCTGGTGTCGAACACCTCGTACTTCCGCCGCAACGAGCACGGCATCAACGACTTCACCGCGTTCGAAGTGCCGCTGTGGACCACGATCTTCACCGGCAAGACCACGGTCCTGCCCACCAATCCCAACGACGTGGCCACGGGCTATGACCTGCAGCGCAACGACTTCTTCACCCAGGAAGTGCGGCTGCAGTCGAACGACAGCAACGCCGCGCTGAAGTGGACGGCGGGCGTCTTCTACTCGCATGACAAGGTGCAGACGTTCCGCTCGGTGCAGAACACTTTCCTGGGCGGCATCCTCAGCCAGGCGTTCGGCGGGACCTGCACGCCGGCCCAATGTATCGAGGTCGCGTTCGGCGTGCCGCTGGACCAGGGCCGTTTCCTGTTCGTCGGCAACACCACGACCTATGACAAGCAGCTGGCGGGCTTCGGCCAGGCCGATCTGGCCCTGACTTCGCACCTGAAGGTGACGGCGGGCGTCCGCGTCTCGAAGACCAAGTTCAGCTTCAGCAACTACGCCGCCGGCCCGGTTAATGGCCCGCCCAGCCCGCGCACCGATGTGGGGCAGAGCAGCGAAACGCCGGTGACCGGCAAGATCGGGATCTCGTACCAGACCGACAAGGGCGACCTCTACTACGCCTCGATCGCCGACGGCTTCCGGATCGGCGGCGCCAACGTGCCAGTCAACAACGCCGGCTGCCAGGCGGGCTTGGCGGCTCTGGGTCTGACCAAGGTGCCTGAGCGCTACAACTCCGACCGGGTGCGCAGCTACGAGGCCGGCAGCAAGTTGGGCCTGGCCGATGGCCGCCTGCGCGTGGATGGCAGCGTGTTCGTGATCCAGTGGAAGAACCGCATCTCGAACATCAGCGTCCCGCTGGGCTGCCCGCTGTCGTACACGGACAATCTGGGCGACTCGACCAGCTATGGCTTCAATCTCGGGATCGACTACGCGCCGGTCGACAATCTGATCCTGGGCTTGCAGCTGGGTGACGCGCACTCGACCTATGACAGCGACTTCTCGCCGTCGTCGGTCCAGACCAAGCCGACCGTGTCGAAGGGCGACGCCCTGGACGGCTCGCGCTTCACGGCCACCTTGTCGGCGCAGTACGAGTTCAAGGTCATGAGCGACCACAAGGCCTATGTGCGCGGCGACTGGACCTATACCGGCAAGAACGATCGTACGCCGGACCTGAACCCGGCCAACGCCAGCTTCGACGTCGAGAACAAGGCGATGCCGGGGCTCAGCACCGTCAACCTGCGGGCCGGCGTCTATATCGGCGTCGCCGAGGTCTCGCTGTTCGCCAACAACGTGCTCAACGAGAACTACATCCTCGACATCGGGGCCATCGGCCTGGGCAGCCCGATCCATCCGGGCTTCATCACCTATCGCCCACGCACGATCGGGGTGACGGCCAACTATCGCTACTGACGTTATCGAAGCTTACGGGCGCGCGCTTCGGCGCGCGTCCGGGGCGGGCCGCTGACGGGGGCGCGCGGCTCGCGCGGCGGAGATGGCTTTAGCCCGGCCGCTCCGCCGCTTTTCTTTTCCGCAAAAGGCGCGGCGCATCGCCAAAGCCCATTGCGTCGCTCAAATAAAGTTGGATATAAAACTATTATCGTCGCGATCGACTCCACGTGGAGGGCGGGGCGGCCAAGAAGCGGGTGCGATGGCTGGGAGCCGGGACGCTCGTTCGTCGCAAACTGGGGAGTTTTTCGACATGAAGATCCGCCTGATCGCCTCCTGCGCCGCCGCGGCCTTGGCGCTGTCCCTGGCCGGCCAGGCCGGCGCCGCCCCGGCCGCCCGCGCCTCGCATCCAGCCGCTGCGAAGGGTCACGGGGCGGCCAAGGCCGTGAAGGTCGGCCACTTCGTCTTCCCATCCGCTGCCGTCGGCACCACCGGCGACGCCATGGCCCAGGTCGACGAGGCCGTGAAGGCGATGGATACCACCCTGAAGGCCCAGGGCCTGTCGGGCATCGGCGCAATGATGCAGCACACCGTCTATCTGAAGGATGGGGCGGCGATGCCGATCGAGATCCTGACCCGCTTCCACGCCGACGCCACGCGCCTGGCGCCCAGCCTGAAGGACAAGCCCAGCGTCGGCACCATCGTCCGCGTGCCGCGCTTCGCCGACGACAAGACCCTGGTGATGCTGGATGTGGTGGCCGGCGGCCCTGAGGCGAAGCTCAAGGGCGGGGCCTTCGATCGCGTGCCCTTCACCTTCGGCCCCAAGGAGATCGCCGAGACGATCGGCGACGACGAGATCGTCTTCACGGCCGGCATCGAGGCCATGGATTTCGAGCACGGCTCGCTGGTCCCGACCATCGACGAGCAGGTGGTCGCCATTGTCGGCAAGCTGCACGCGGCTCTTCAGAAGAAGGGCCTGGATGTCGGCAACATGATCTCGCACAACCTCTATGTGACCAAGGGGACCGATCCGATCCGGGTCATCACCAAGTTCCACGAGGAAGCGCGCAAGTACTCGCCCAGCCTGAAGGACAGCCCCAGCGTCGGCACGCTGGTGGTGGTCGACGGCATGGCCGTGCCGGGCTTCCTGATGGAGATGGACGCGGTGGCCGTGAAGGGCGATCCGACCAAGCTGAAGCGCGTGCCGTTCACCGAAATGCCGATGGACATCGCCAAGACCGTCAACACCCAGAACCTGGTGTGGGTGGCCGGCATGGAAGGCGTCGACTTCGACAACGGCATGAAGGTCGCGCCCGACGTCAACGCCCAGGCCGACGCGGCGGTGAAGAAGATCGACAAGGCCCTGAAGGCGGCCGGCAGCTCGATCGACCAGATCGTCAAGGTCAAGCTCTACGTCACCGCCGACGCCGGGGACGCCGAGGCCGTGCGCGCCCACTTCAATGCGGCGCTGGCCAAGGTCGCTCCAGGCCTGAAGGCCAAGCCGCCGGCCGAGACCCTGGTGATTGTCGAAGGCCTGGCCGGTCCCGGCATGAAGTTCGAGACCTCGGTCATCGCCGCCCGCAAGTAAGGCGTCACGGGCTCCGGCGGTGCGTCCGGAGCCCTTCATTTCCAGCATTCACGAATGGAGGAACCCATGGCGCGAGCGATGAAGATTGCGGCCGGGGCGATGATCGGCGCGGCCCTGCTGGGCCTGCCGGCGATGGCGGCCACGAAACCCGCCGACCTGGAGGCGCGGATCGCCGCGCTGGAAGCCCGGGTCCAGACCCAGGAAGACATCGAGGCGATCAACAAGCTGACCCGCGCCTACGGCTACTATGTCGACAAGCAGCTCTGGAACGAGGTGGCCGACACCTTCTCGAACGACGCCGTGGTCGAGATCGCGGGGCGAGGGGTCTACAAGGGTCGCAAAGGCGTCGAGGACCTGTTCCAGTGCTCGATGGGCGGCGGCGAGATCGGGCTGAAGCCTGGCGGCCTGTTCAACCACATGATCCTGCAGGGCATCGTCGACGTCGACGCGGGCGGCAAAACCGCCAAGGCCCGCTGGCGCGCCTTCGTCCAGATCGCCAGCTACCAGAAGTTCGCCCTGTGGTCCGAGGGGACCTACGAGAACACCTACGTCAAGGAAAACGGGGTGTGGAAGATCGACGGCATGCACTTCTATTCGACCTACTACACGCCGTTCGACCAGGGCTGGGCCAAGTACAGCATGCCCAACAACGGTCCCAGCAAGACCTGTCCGCCGGCCGCCCCGCAGTCGGTGCAATACGACGTCTTCCCGGGCCACTATGTGCCGCCGTTCCACTATCCGAACCCGGTTACGGGGCGTCCGTGGACGCTGGAGGACACGGCGAAGTACTCGACCACCGGCATGAATCCCGGTCCCGCCGGTCCGCCCGCCCAGCCGGGCGCGGCGGCTCCGGCTGCGCCGCCGACGCACTGACGGCGACGCCGGTTCGTGAGAGCGTGGCGGCGGCCTCTCGGGTTCGAGTAAAAGGGTGGGGGAAGTAATGAGGATCGCGGTCCTGGGCGCTGGCGCCATGGGCAGCCTGTTTGGCGGACGTCTAGCTCTGGCTGGCTTTGCCGTCGAGCTGATCGACGTCAACCAGGCGCACATCGACGCCGTGGCGGCTGACGGTCTGCGGCTGGAGGCCGACGATGGCGACCATCGCATTCCGGTCGCGATCGGGCGGGCCGAGGCGTTCGGTGAGCCTGTCGATCTGCTGATCGTCTTTACCAAGGGGCCGCACACGGCCGCCGCCCTGGCGTCGGTTGGCCACCTGATCGGGCCCGAGACCTGGGGGCTGACCCTGCAGAACGGTCTGGGCAATGGCGAGCGCCTGGCGCACGTCATTCCAGCCTCGCGTGTGCTGATCGGCATGACCAACTGGCCGGCCGACGTGCGTGGGGCGGGCCATGTCCATACCCACGGCGACGGCGAGGTGAAGCTGTGGTCGCAGGACGGCGCCGACAGCGCGACCCTGCGCGCTGTCGCCGAGGCGTTGTCGACGGCCGGCCTCAACGCCAAGGCAGATCCTGAGACCCCAGCGGCGATCTGGGAGAAGGCGGCGTTCAACGCGGCTATGAACTCCATCGCCGCCATCACTGGCTTTACCGTCGGCCGGATGGCCGATGATCCCGACATTCCGCTGATCGCGGCCGCCGTGGTGGCCGAGACGGTCGCGGTCGCGCAGGCGCTGAAGATCCCGGTCTCGCACGAGCGTATCCGCGCCGCCGTCGCCCATGCCTATGCCGAGCACCGACCGCACAAGCCGTCGATGCTGCAGGACGTACTGGCCGGTAGGCCCACCGAGATCGAGGCGATCAATGGCGCGATTTTCGCCCATGCCCAACGATCGGGCGTCGCCGTACCCACCGTGGAGACCTTGCTACGCCTGGTCCGTGCGAAAGAGCGACAAGGTCGGTTGTGATCTAAAAGGTTTGATGTAAAACTAAACTGACATTTGAGACGGGGATTCCTTCGACCCATGGGGCGGCTTCATTCGATCGATGCGATGCGCACGGCGGCCAGGCGACGCCTGCCGAAGTTCGCCTTCGACTTCATCGACGGCGGCGCGCTGGGCGAAACGGGTCTGGCCCGCAATGCCTCTGCCTTCGGCGATGTGCGGCTGACGCCGCGTGTGCTGACGGGCTGCACGGTTCGCGATCCCGGTGTCGATCTCTTCGGACACCGTTTCAGCCTGCCATTCGGCGTCGCGCCGATCGGCTTGGCGGGTCTAGCGGGTCCGCGTGTCGACGAAGGCCTGGCCCGCGCTGCGCTGGAAGCGGGCGCGCCCTACGTCCTGTCGACCGCCGGCACGACCGCGATCGAGGCCATCGCCGCCGTCGCGCCGGGCAGCTGGTTCCAGCTCTATGTCGGCCGCGACCAGCCGATCACCGACGACCTCTTGCTGCGCGCCGAGGCCGCTGGAGTAGGAGCGCTGGTCGTCACCGTCGACGTGCCCGCGCCGGGCAAGCGGGTCCGCGATCTCGACAACGGTTTCGGCCTGCCGCTGAAGCCGACCCCGGCCATGGCCTGGGACCTGATGACCCATCCAGCCTGGTCGCTGGACCTAGCGATGAACGGCGCGCCGCGCTTCGCCAACCTCGAGCGCTACGCCGAGCGCGGAGCCGGGGCTCAGTCGCTGGCCGCCCTGATGGCCGCCCAGAGCTCGGCGCGCCTGGACTGGCGCCTGCTCGCCGAGATCCGCGAAGCCTGGAAAGGTCCGCTGATCGTCAAGGGCGTGATGCATCCGCTGGACGCCGCGCGGCTGGCCCAGCTGGGCGTCGATGGCTTGGTGGTCTCCAACCACGGCGGCCGTCAGCTGGACTGCACGCCCGCGCCGATCGAGGCTTTACCCGCCGTCCGCGCCGCCGTCGGTCCCGAGCTGCCGGTGCTGGTCGACGGTGGGATCCGCTCCGGCGAAGACATCGCGCGCGCCCTGGTGCTGGGCGCCGACATGGTCCTGCTGGGTCGGCCGTTCCTGTTCGCTGCGGCGGCGCGAGGCGCCCTGCGCGGCGGTCGCGAGCTGTTCGTCCTGTTGGCCGACGAGCTGGACCGGGCCATGACCCAGCTGGGCTGCGCCGACATCGCAACCCTGAAGGCCCTCGACGTTTTCAAGCCGGAGCCAACCGGCCAGTCCGCCCCGTCAACGCGCGGGACCTTGCGTGCAGTCCAGGAGAGGAAGATCGCGCCATGAACGTGCAGATGCTGGTGAAGGGCGAACAGGTCGGGGCCCAGGACGGCGCGGTGTTCGAGCGGCTGGACCCGATCTCGGGCGAGGTCGCCACCCGCGCCCCGGCCGGCAAGGCCGCAGACGCCAAGGCCGCCGCGGACGCCGCCGCCGCCGCTTTTCCGACCTGGTCGAAGCTGGGGCCCACGGCCCGCCGCACCTTGCTGCTGAAGGCCGCCGACAGCCTGGACGCCAAGGCTGACGCCTTCGCCGAGCGCATGGCCGGCGAGATCGGTGCGACCAAGGCTTGGGCCAATTTCAACGTCATGCTGGGCGCGCGGATGCTGCGCGAAGCCGCCGCCATGACCACCCAGATCTCGGGAGAGGTCATTCCATCGGACAAGCCCGACTGCCTGGCCATGGGCCTGCGCGTTCCGGCCGGCGTGGTGCTGGGCATCGCGCCGTGGAATGCGCCGGTGATCCTGGGCGTGCGCGCCCTGGCCATGCCGCTGGCCTGCGGCAACACCGTGATCCTCAAGGCCTCGGAGATCTGTCCGGGCACGCATGCCCTGATCGCCGAGGCGCTGATCGAGGCGGGCCTGCCGGCCGGCGTGGTCAATGTTGTCACCAACGCCCCGGCCGACGCGGCCGAGGTCGTCCATGCGCTGATCGCCCATCCGGCCGTGCGCCGCATCAACTTCACCGGTTCGACCAAGGTGGGCCGCATCATCGCCGAGGCCGCCGCCCGCGAGCTGAAGCCCGTCCTGCTGGAGCTGGGCGGCAAGGCCCCGTGCGTGATCCTGGACGACGCCGACCTGGACGCCGCCGTCGCCGGCGCGGCCTTCGGCGCCTTCATGAACCAGGGCCAGATCTGCATGTCGACCGAACGGGTCGTGGTGGACGCCAAGATCGCCGACGTCTTCGTCGAGAAGTTCACCGCCAAGGCCGCCACCCTGGTCGCCCAGGACCCGCGCACCGGCGGCAAGCTGGGCTCGGTGGTCGGCCGCCAGGCGGTCGAGCACGTCCAGGCCCTGATCGCCGACGCGGTAGGGAAGGGCGCCGTGCTCCGTGTGGGCGGTCGCGCCGAAGGCACGTTGATGGACGCCTGCGTCCTCGACGGCGTGACGCCGGCCATGCGCGTCTATGCCGAGGAATCCTTCGGTCCGATCGTCACCATCGTCCGCGTGTCGGGCGACGAGGAGGCGATCGCCGTGGCCAACGACACCGAGTACGGCCTGTCGGCGGCGGTGTTCGGCCGCGACATCCGCCGGACGATGAACGTCGCCAGCCGCATCCAGTCGGGCATCTGCCACATCAACGGACCGACCGTGCACGACGAGGCCCAGATGCCGTTCGGCGGCACGAAGTCCAGCGGGTACGGGCGGTTCGGCGGCAAGGCGGCCATCGCCGAGTTCACCGATCTTCGTTGGATCACCATCGAAAATGGTGAGCAACACTACCCTATCTAGCGAATCCCGCCGCCGGTTCTCCGGGGCGGGGTGATCCGCCCCTGCCTCAAGGAACCAGCATGGCGAAGAAGACCCCGAAGTCGGACGACACTCCAGCGCAGGACGCAGTCAATTTGGGACCGTTGAAGGGATATATCGGCTTTCAGCTGCGGCGCGCCCAGGACGTGTCGTTCCAGGCGTTCGCCAAGCGCGTGGGCGAGGCCGACCTGAGCCCTGGCCGGTTCGCGATCCTCTCGGTGATCAACGAGAACCCGGGGATGAACCAGACGGCGCTGAGCATCGCGACGGGCCGTGACAAGTCGACCCTGACCCCGGCCCTGAAGGACCTGGAGAAGCGCGGCTTCGTCTCGCGCGATCGTTCGGAAATCGACCGCCGGGCCTACACGCTTCACCTGACCGAGCTGGGGCGCGAGCACCTGCGCGCGCTCACCATCCACGCCGAGGCGCACGACCGCGCCTTGGACGCCATCGTCGGCGAATTCCACAAACCCCTGTTCATCCATCTGCTGGAACGGATCGTCGAAGGGCTCGGCCCCGACGCGCCGGACGACAGCGACAAGACCTAAGAAGAGACAGACAATGTATACCGCCAGCACGGCCTTGCTCGACGCGATGCAAGAGGCCGGGATTTCGTACGTCTTCGCAAATCTCGGCAGCGACCATCCGGCGTTCGTGGAGGCCGTGGCGAAAGCCAATGCCGAGGGCCGGGCGATCCCCAAGATCATCACCTGCCCGAACGAGATGGTCGGCCTGACGGCGGCCCAGGGCTTCGCCCAGGTCTCGGGCGTGGCCCAGGCGGTGGTGGTGCACGTTGAGTGCGGCACCCAGGCGATGGCGGGCGCGATCCACAACGTGGCCAAGGCTCGCGTGCCGGTGCTGATCTTCGCCGGTCTGTCGCCCTTCACCCAGGAAGACGAGCTGCGCGGCAGCCGCAACGAATTCATCCAGTGGATCCAGGACGTCTACGACCAGCGTGGCATCGTCCGGGAATACATGAAGTACGACAACGAGTTCCGCACCGGGAAGAACGTCAAGCAGATCACCCACCGGGCCCTGCAGTTCGCCTATTCGGATCCGAAGGGTCCGGTCTACCTGGTCGGTGCCCGCGAGGTGATGGAGGAGGAGGTCGATCCCGTCGCCATCGAGCCCTCGCGCTGGAGCCGCGTGCAGCCGTCGGCCCTGCCGCTCGGCGCGGCCGAGACGATCGTCGACGCCCTGGCCGGGGCCAAGCGCCCGCTGGTCGTCACCTCCTACATCGGCAAGAACCCCAGGGCGGTCGACGAGCTGGCAGCCCTGTGCGGCAAGTTGGGGATCGGCGTCGTGGAGTCCGTGCCCAACTGCATGAACTTCCCGCACGACAATCCGCTCTACCAGGGCAACCAGTGGAACCACCCGTTCCAGAACCAGGCCCTGGCCGACGCCGATGTGGTGCTGGTGCTGGACAGTGACGTGCCGTGGATCCCGAAGGTTTCCAAGCCCTCGCCGGACGCCCGGATCTTCCACATCGACGTTGACCCGCTGAAGCAGTCGATGCCCCTGTGGTACATCCGCGCCCACGCCAGCTATCAGGCCGACGGGGCCACGGCCCTGGCGCAGCTGAACGCCTATGCCGATACGCTGGGCGAGATCGCCGGCGTCGCGGAACGCCAGGCCCACTACGCTGCGGCCCATGGCCGTCGCGCCGAGCGGATCGCCGCCGCCGAGGTCAAGCCCGAGGGCAAGATCACGCCGGAATATCTGGTGGCCTGTGTGCGCAAGGCGATCCGCCCGGACGCGATCGTGCTCAACGAAGGCATCACCAACTATCCGGCCGTCTGTGACCACATCGCCCCGACCCGCCCGGGCAGCTTCTTCAACAGCGGCGGCGGCTCGCTGGGCTGGAACGGCGGGGCCGCGATCGGCGCCAAGCTGGCCGAGCCGGACCGCGAGGTCGTGGCCCTGACCGGCGACGGCTCGTACATGTTCACCGTGCCCTCGTCGGTGCACTGGATGGCCATGCGCTACGAGACGCCGTTCCTGCAGGTCGTCTTCAACAACCGCGGCTGGCGCGCCCCGCGCTATTCGGCTCTCGCCGTGCACCCGGACGGCTTCGCCAGCCGTAGTGACGACATCAACGTCGCCTTCGACCCGCCGCCGGCCTATGCCGAGATCGCGGCGGCCGCCGGCGGCGCCTATGCCCGCCAGATCAAGGATCCCAACACGCTGGAGGCCGAGATCGCCGAGGCCCTGCGCGTGGTCCGCGAGGAGAAGCGTTCGGCCGTGCTCGACGTCTGGCTGGACCACCTGATGGAAGGCTGAGGCCTTCGGAAAATACCGAGAGTCCGCCCGAAGACCTCCGTTCAGGGCGGACTCTGACTTCAAAAAGTTTGATATCAAATCATGGGGAGAAGAGGCATGCGGAACAAGACGATCCAAGCCCTGGCCGGCGGCGTGGCCCTGGCGGCCGCCCTGGCGCTGGCGGGTTCGGCCGGCGCGGCCCCGAGCCAGGCCCAGTTGGAACAGCGCCTCGCCGCGCTCGAAGCCCGGGTGCAGACCCAGGAAGACCGGGAGGCCATCAGCAAGCTGACCCAGGCCTATGGCTACTACATCGACAAGCAGATCTGGTCGGAGGTGACGCCGCTGTTCTCGGACGACGCGGTCGTCGAGATCTCGGGTCGGGGCGTCTACAAGGGCCGCAAGGGTGTCGAAACCCTGTTCCACAAGGTGATCGGCCGGGGCCACGAAGGTCTGATGGACGGCTCGCTGTCCAACCACATGGTGCTGCAGGGCATCGTCGACGTCGCCCCGGACGGCAAGCACGCGGCCGGCCGCTGGCGGGCCTTCATCCAGATCGGCATCTACCAGAAGGCCGCCCTGTGGGCCGAGGGCCCGTACGAGATCACCTACGTCAAGGAAAACGGCGTCTGGAAGTTCCAGACCATGCGCTGGTACGGCACGTACTTCACGCCATTCGACCAGGGCTGGGCCAAGGCCTCGTTCGGCAACAACGGCCCCAGCAAGGACTTCCCGCCCGACGCGCCGCCGTCGGTGAAGTACGACGCCTTCCCGGGCCATTACGTGCCGCCGTTCCACTACGCCAACCCGGTCACCGGCCGCGTCTGGACGGAAGAGGACACCCGGAAGTACTCGACCGAGGGCATGGACCCCAGCAACGCCGCCAATGCGGCCGGTGCGGCCTCGCCCCTGGCGGCTCCGGCGGCGGTCGAGAAGAAGCCGGGGTCTTGACGAACCGCGTTCCGTCCCGCCACTCGAAGCAAACCGCGTAAAGGGTTCGCCAGTGCCGATTGATGCTCCGCCCGCTCCGGTGTCCGCCGTCGTCGTGGAGGCGCCTCGGCTGCCGCCCTTGGCGGGACAGGAGGCCTTCTCGACCGCCAGCTACGACGCCGCGCAACTGGGCGCGGCGGCGCGGCTGGACGACGTGCTGAAGACCACACCGGGCGTGTCGCTGTTCCGGCGCACCGGCAGCGACGCGGCCAACCCGACGATCCAGGGATTGTCGCTTCGCGGTGTCGCGCCATCCGGCGCGGGGCGTGCGCTGATCACCCTGGACGGCGCGCCTCAGAACGATCCGTTCGGCGGCTGGGTCATCTGGACCAGCTTGCCGGGCGAGGGCCTGTCGGGCGCGACCATCGTGCGGGGGGCAGGGGCGGGGCCTTACGGCGCCGGCGCGCTGACCGGCGTCGTGGCCCTGCGTGAGCGGGCGGCCGGCGGCGGCCTGTCGTCCTTCACCGCCCAGGGCGGAGAGCGCGACAGCTGGCGTGCGGCGGGGACCTACGGGACCGACCACCTGCTGCTGACGGCCAGCGGCTCAAGCACCGATGGCTATCGCCCGGTGCGCGGCGACATCGCCGGCGCGGCCGACACGCCGACCACCCTGAAGGACGGCTCGATCGCCGCCCGGGTGCAGGGCGAGGTCGGCGGCGTGCGCTGGGCTGCGCGCCTGGGCGCGTTCCAGGAAAAGCGCGAGGCGGGCCTGGCTGGAGCCTATTCGAACGCGACCGGGACCTCCCTGGCCGTCACCCTGGCCGGCGACGCCTGGCGCCTGCAGGCCTGGGCGCGGACCAGTGACCTGGAGAACACTTCGGTCGCCGTCGCTGCTGGGCGCGCCTCGACCACGCCCGCCAACAACCAGTATTCGACGCCTTCGGTGGGCTACGGCCTCAACGCCGCCTGGCAGCACAAGGCCGGCGACTGGTCGTGGGAAGTCGGCGCCGATGCCCGCGCCGCCCAGGGTCACGACCATGAACTCTTCCGCTACCTGTCCGGCGCCTTCACGCGCCAGCGCACGGCCGGCGGCCGCACCCTGGTGGGCGGCCTCTATGTCGAGAGCGCCTATGCCAGGGAGGACTTCTCCCTGGCCGCCGGGGCGCGCTTGGACGGGTGGCGCTCGTACGACGGGGTACGGGTCGAGCGCGATGCGACGACTGGTGCGGTCACCTTGAACGCCCCGCCGGCCAACGCTTCGGGCACGACCCCGACAGCCCGCATCGGCGTCCGTCAGCGCTTGTCCGGCGATACCTGGTGGCGCGCGGCGGCCTATGCCGGCTTCCGCCCGCCGACCCTGAACGAGCTGCATCGGCCCTTCCGCGTCGGCAACGACGTCACCGAGTCCAATCCCGAGCTGAAGCCCGAGACCCTGTACGGCGTCGAAGGCGGCCTGTCGGGCGAGGGGACGGTGAAGTGGAACCTCGGCCTCTTCTACAACCAGGTGCAGGACCCGATCACCAACGTCACGATCGGCGTCGGTCCCGGCACCTTCCCGATCGCCGGTCTGATCCCGGCCGGCGGCACGCTGCGTCAGCGGCAGAATGTCGGTGAAATCAACGCCTACGGTCTCGAAGGTGACGTCGCCACGGACCTGTCGCCGACCTGGACCCTGCGCGGCGCCTTCTCCCTGACCCACGCCCGCGTCGATGGCGAGGTCGCCGCCGCTCAGCTGACCGGCAAGCGGCCCGCTCAGGCGCCGGCCCTGACCGTCACCGGCGGCGTCCGCTGGCGGCCGATCGACAAGCTCAGCCTCGACGCCGACCTGCGCTACGAGAGCGCCCGGTACGAGGACGACCAGAACCTTCGCCGGCTCAAGTCGGGGACTGGCGTCGACCTGCGCGCCGGCTGGGCGCTGTCGCCGACGTCGGAGGTCTATGTGATGGCCGACAACGTGCTGGATCGCGAGCTGGCGGTCGGCCAGACGGCGGACGGCGTGACCAGCTACTCGGCGCCGCGGACGCTGTACGTCGGGTTCGCGCTGCGGCGTTAGTTTCCCTCTCCCCTTGCGGGAGAGGGTGGCCTGCGAAGCAGGTCGGGTGAGGGGTCTCTCAGGAGTTTCCGGATAGGCCTATCAACCCCTCATCCGGCCCTTTGGGCCACCTTCTCCCGCAAGGGGAGAAGGGATCATTTCCCCAATCCCCCGATCAGCTCATCCACCGTGTAGAGCTTTCCCCCCTTCATCACCTTCCTCACCTTGATCAGCTCGGCGATCGACTTCGACGGATCGCCATCGACGAACACAAGGTCGGCCAACTTGCCAACCTCGATGCTGCCGAGGTCGCGCTCCACGCCCTGCGCGCGGGCCGGCACGATCGTCGCCGCCTGCAGGGTCTCGAACGGCGTGAAGCCGTAGGTCTGCAGCGAGATCATGTTGACGAACAGACTGAGCGCCGGGTGATCCAGCGGTGCGTCGGTGCCGATCATCACCTGGCCGCCGGCGCGCTGAATGCGCAGCAGGTCGCGGACGGTCAGGCGCGAGCCTTGCTCGTCGGGCGGCAGGAAGAAGTCGCAGGGGCCGGACTTGTCGGCGCAGGCGATCGTGTGCTTCAGCGAGGCCAGCTCCCAGGGCGGGTAGAAGGCCTTGACGCGCGGGTCGTCGGCGACGCCGTGTAGGTCCAGCAGCGAGAGCTTGCTGGAGAAGTTGGTAGTGGTCAGCTCCATGCCCGACTTGGCCAGCCCGTCCAGCGTGTCGGCATAGACGTCGCCGCGGAAGAGGTGCGGAAAGACGAAGCCCCAGCGCGTCGGGCCGCCAAAGTGCTCGGCCCCATCGACGCCATGCGCGACGCCCGGGAACACGAAGTGCGAGGTGGTCGAGACGCCCAGCGTCCTGTGGCCCCAGTCGGCGACCTGCGCCTGCCAGTCCGAGCGGAAGCGCATGTAGGTCTTAATCAGGTCGTAGTCGAGCGCCTGGACGCGCGTGAGCTCCAGCTTCAGCTGTTCCTCGTTCTCGACCGGGCGCGAGAAGGTCCACATCAGGCGCGAGCCCTCCAGCATCTCGCCGGTGGTGAAGAGGCGCGGGCCTATGCGGGCGCCGGAGGCCAGGGACTCGCGGTCCTCGATGGCGCGATAGGCCGGATCGCCGGGCGAGCGGGTCGAGGTGACGCCGAACGCCAGCCACATCCGGCCCTGGCGGTCGCCGAGGTATTTCGAGCGCATCTGCTGGTGATTGTGCATCTCGAACAGGCCGGGCGTGACGGTCAGGGTCGAGGCGTCGACTATGGTCAGGCCCGGCTCGGTCGGATGGTCGGCGTGCGGCGTGATCGCGGTGATGCGGTCGTCCTGCACCAAGATGTCGACGTCGCGGCGTACGGCCTCGTGGACGCCGTCCCACAGGGCGCCGGCGTGGATCAGCGTCCGGCCTTTCGCGACCTGCTGAGTCCAGGAGAGGCCCGTCGCCACCGTTCGCGGCGTTGCGCCGTCGATGTCGGTCAAGCGCAGTTCGCCGTTGTGGACGTAGAGAATGGTCCGCGAGTCTCCGCCCCAGGACGGCGCATCGCTGGCCTCGTGCGTGATCTGCCGCGCCGGACCGATGGGCGCGCCGTCGGGCATGACCGGCAGGGTCCAGAGCGTGCTCTCCATGCTGAACAGCAGAAGCTTGCCGTCCGGCGACCAGACCGGGCCGTCGTCGCCGCGCGTCGAGACCGAGCGGAAAGGCGCGGCGTCATGCCAGGTCTGACGGCCTGTCGCGACGTCGACCGCCAGGATGCGGTTGCGGCGTTCCGAGGCGGCGGTGACGACGATCGTCTTGCCGTCGGCCGACCAGCTGGGGCGGCTGGGCGCGTCGACGGCCGGGATCAGCGGCTTGGTCTCACCGCTGGCGAGGTTGAGGGTCCGGGTCTCGCCGTCCTGTGTCTGATAGGCGAGACGGTCGCCCGTCGGCGACCAGGCCGGCGAGGTCTGGGCGCCGGTCTCGAACGTCACTTGTCGCGTGGCGCCTGTGGCGACGTCCATGACGAAGAGATGCGTGTTTCCTGCGCGGTCCGAGGCGAAGGCGATCGATCGACCGTCCGGCGACCACACCGGATCGACCTCATAGGCCATGTCGTCGGTCAGTTTGCGCGCGGCGCCGCCGTCGGTGGGGATCAGCCACAGGTCGTTCAGCGCCTTGACCACCACAGCCTTGCCGTCGGGTGACAGGGCGGGGCCGACCAGACCTTTCACCGGCTTGGATGTCTGATCGTCGAAGTCATAGACCTTGCGAGTGTAGCCGGCGCGACGGAGCTTCAGGTCGGCGGTGAACGGCAGGACCGTCTCGCCTTGGCCATCCAGGCCGATCGTCCGGATCTTGCCGTTGGCCGTGTAGAGCAGCCGGTCGGGCGCGATCCAGGTCGGGGCGAACGAGAAGGCGTTGTCCAGCGTCCCGATCCGGCGCGCATGGCCCTCGCGATCGGTGACCATCAGCCGGCCCGTCTGAGCGCCGAAGCCGACGAACGCGAGGGACCTCCCGTCCGGCGACCAGGCCGGCCCTGTCGGGCGTCGCGCGGCGTCGACGGGCAGGGGAACGGTCGTCGTCGCGCCCGTGGCGACCGTGACGATCCGCAGCTTGTCCCAGTGGGTAAAGGCCACCTCGCTGCCGTCCGGGGACCAGGCCGGATCGGCGACGCCGCCGTTCTCGTGGGTTAGTTGGCGAAGCGCGCCGTCAGCCACGTCGATGGCCCAGATCTCGTCGGCGCCGGCGCGATCGGAGACGAAGGCCACCGACTTGCCGTCCGGCGACCAGGCCGGATGCATCGCATCGTAAGGACCCTCGGTCAGCACCCTGCGGGTCTTGCCATCAGGCGACAGCAGCCAGATCCGCCACATGCCATCGGCGTAGCCCTGGACGGCGATCGTGCGGCCGTCCGGCGACCAGCGCGGGCGCAGGGCTTCCAGGAAGTCTTCGGTCAGGCGCTTGGCCGTCCCGCCCTTGGGTGGCAGCGACCACAGCACGCCCTGCAGGTCCATGACCAGGGCGTCGCCGCGCGGGGAGGGGGCGGCCGAGAAGTCCGAGCCCTCGTCCACCTTCAGGTCGACGACGTGGGCGATACGCTGGGCGGGAATGGGGGCGGCCTGTGCAGGCGCGGTCAGCAGCGCGATCGCCGCGCCGCAGAGCAGGAGAAGGCGGGAGGTCATGGGCGTCTCGGGTCTTGGACCAAAAAGAAAGCCCGGGATCACGGCGTGCGCGGTCCCGGGCCCAAGTCAGCTTCCACCTAGGAAAGAGTGGATCAGTAGCGGTAGGTCATGGTCGCCCCGACCGTCCGCGGACGCACTGTCACGCCGCGGTAGTTGAAGGTGGTCAGGCTGTCGCGATAGCGGCCGTACTCCGGCAGGTCGTTCGTCAGGTTGGTGGCGAAGAGCGACAGGTCGAAGCCGTTCAGCTTGATCCCGGCCCGCAGGTCCAGATTGTTCAGTTCCGGCGCGCGGGGCAGGGTCGGGTCGGTGGCGCTGGAGGCCAGGTCCAGCGGGTGACCGTCGTGGCTCTGGTACTGATAGTCCGCCCGGACATAGGCGTTCTGGTTCAGCAGGTTGAAGTCGTACTGGGCCGACAGGGCCACCGACCACGGCGCGATCGGCAGCGGCTCGCCCTTGGAGCGGACCACCGTGGCCTTGCCCGTGGCGGTGTTGATCGCCCCCAGGGTGGCGGTGGTGTAGCGGGCGTCCGAATAACCCACCGACAGGCCGACGGTGAAGCCGTCGAAGACCACGGCGTTGGCCTGCAGGTCGAAGCCCTCGCTGCGCGCCTTGCCCAGGTTGGCGGTGGTCGGGATGTTGCAGTTGGGCAGGGTGAAGCCCGACTGGATGTCGTCCCAGTCGATGCGATAGACGCTGCCGTCCAGGGTGAAGCGGCCGCCATTCATGCGCTTCTTGCCGCCCAGCTCGTAGCTCCACACCGTGTCCGGGCGAATCTGGCGCGTGCCGCCGGGGATGCCGAGCGCCGTCATGTCGGCCAGGCAGCGCACGCCCGGATCGGCGGCGGTGCCGCCCTGGCGATAGCCCTTGGCCGCCGAGACGTAGTACATGGTGGCGTCGTCAGCCTGGTAGCTGAGGCCGAACTTCGGCGTGATCGGCTTGTCCGACTGGCGGGTGTTGTCGATCGTGCCGTTGGACGACATGACCGGGCCGGCGCTGAAGCTGGTGCTGTTGTACTTGTTGCTGGCGATGCGGACGCCGGCGGTGGCCTTCAGCTTGTCGGTGATCTTGAAGTCGGCCTGGCCGAAGGCCGAGATCTCCTTCTGATTCAGCGAGCCGGTGCTGTAGAGCACGTACTGGCCGCCATAGAGCGGAATGTTGCCGAAGAAGGGCAGGTCCTCGATCTTGGTCCAGCCGCAGCAGGCCGAGAAGCCGTTGGCGATGATCGCGTTGATCTGCGGATTGGCGACCAGATAGTACGAGCTCTGGAACGACTTCTGGAAGAAGACGCCGGCCGACCAGTTCAGGCGAGAGTCGGGGTTGTTGCTCTGCAGGCGCACTTCCTGGGTGAAGACGCGCTGCTTGTCGCGCAGGTACCCGGTCGAGGCGATGTCCTTCAGGTTCGACGGCGGGGTGATGGTGGTGACGCCGCCCAGCGAGGTCATGTCCAGCGTCGTCGAGTCGAAGATGTTGTCGTTCGTGCGGAAATAGAACGAGGTGTTGGTCAGCAGGCGCACCGGGCCGAGGTCCCAGTCAGCCTTGACCGCCGCCAGCGAGAAGCGGTCGTTGCTGGGCGTTTGGACCGGATTGCCGTTGCGCAGCTTGTTGTCGTCGAGGTTCGAGAACGATTCCCAGAAGGTCGAGCTGTCGTTCGTCTTGACCTTCTGCAGGAAGATCGACGGCGTGATCGTCAGGTTCTCGGTCGCCGCCCACTTCAGGGCCAGGCGGGCGGTGTAGGAGTCCGACCAGTTGGAATTCTTGTCCAGCGTCGCGCCGGTGTTCCAGTTGATGCGATCCACGAAGCCGCCGTCGCGGCGGGCCGAGACGCTGGCCCGGAAGCCCAGCTTGTCCTGGACGATCGGGCCGCCCACGGCCACGCCGGCCTCGTAGCTGGGATCGCCGCCGTCGGTGAAGCCCATCTCGGTGCGGGCATAGACCTTGTAGTTGGTCAGGCTGGGGTCGGGGGTGATGAAGCGGATCGTGCCGCCTTCCGAACCGACGCCGAACAGGGTGCCTTGCGGACCGCGCAGCACTTCGACGCGCTCAAGGTCGAACACCTTGGGATAGCCGTTGCTGGCGCTGTAGGGGTTGCCGGGGCGCTGCTGGATCGGGGTGTCGTCGATATAGACGCCGACCGTGGCGGTGCCGGCCCCCGACGAGATGCCGCGGATCGAGACCGAGCTCATCGACGAATTGCCGCGCGCGCCGCGCGAGAAGGTCAGGCCCGGCGTCAGCTTGGCGACGTCCGAGAAGCTGCGGACGCTCTGCTTGTCCAGCTTCTCCTGCGTGTAGGCCACGACGCTGACCGGCACCTTGCTGAGCGACTGCTCCTGGCGGGTGGCGGTGACGATGATTTCCTCGATGGCCACGGGCGCATCGCTGGTGGCGGGCTTGGCGGCGTCGTTCGTCGTGGAAGTGGCGGCCTGCTCGGCATGGGCCGCGCCCGCCATGGCGAGCGACAGGGCCGACACCGACATCAGCAGCCATCCGGCGTTCGGATACTTCATGGTTTTCCCCTCTAGCGGCTGGCCGTCACTTTGGGCGGCCTGCTGTCATTGCACCGACGAGAAGCGGTCGCTCCTCTGCGGTGAGGTGGGTACACTGACGCCAAATTAGTTTGAGATCAATCTACATTGCGAACGTCGTTTTCGCATTTTTCGCGCAAACTGCGCGTCCGGCGCGCATTCGGCGCCTAGTCTATCGTCCTTGTAATGAACGGACGTTTGCCCTCGATGCGTGAAGAATGGCGCAGGTGCGCTCTGGTGGAGTTGCGCTCGCGATAATCGTTGGACATAATACAAAAAAGCAGAGCAGCTTACACCGACTGGAGTCGGGGCGCGGCATCAACGCCGCCTGCTGCCTGGGGAGGTGAGCGTGGTGCGTATTGCGACAACTGTGGCAGCCCTGCTGGGCGCGTCGGTGTGCCTGGCCCCGCTCATGGCGGCCGCTAAGCCCGTTCAGGCCAAGCCAAGCTTCCTCACTATCGTGACTCGCGAAGGCACGAACTTCGGCGCTTTCGTCGCGCCGGGCCGCGATCACATGCTGATCAATCTGCAAGGCGCGTTGTGGACCCTGCCGATGCAGGGCGGCGTGGCGCGCAAGCTGATGGACGATCTGTGGGAGCCCGTCACCGCCGACTGGTCGCCGGATGGTCAGCGCCTGGTGGTCCAGGCCTATGTCGACGGCATGTTCCATCTGTGGAGCGTCAAGCCGGACGGGACCGACCGCCGCCAACTGACCAAAGGCGACTTCGACGACCTGGAGCCGCGCTGGTCGCCGGACGGCAAATCGATCGTCTTCGTCTCGGACCGCGCGGGCAATCGCGACCTCTGGGTGTTAGAAGTCGCCACGGGCGCGCTTCGTCAGCTCACGAATGGCGCCGACGCCCATTCCGGCGCCGATGTCTCGGCCATGGCCGGCATTTCCGGCGTGCCGACCTGGATCAGCGATCCGGCCTGGTCGCCGGACGGCGGCCGCATCGCCTTTGTGCGCAACCACGCGCTGGAGGTCATGGACCTGAAGACGGGCGAGACCCATGCCCTGCGCAAGGGCGGCTTCAGTCTGTCCAGTCCATCATGGGACCGATCGGGCGATCGGATCGCCTTTCAGGAAGACGGGGGCCTCTACGTCGTCGACGCCCAGGGCGGCGATCCGCGCCGGGTGGGCGACAAGGCCGACATCTTCCCGTTCGCGGCGACGTGGCTCGGTAAGGACGAGTTGCTCTACACCGCCAACGGCCGCATCTGGCGTCAGGCCGTGGCGGGCGCGGCGACCGAGGTTCCGTTCCAGGCGACCCTGAAGCTGCAGCGGCCGGTCTATCGTCGCAAGGCCTACGACTTCGACACGGCCGCGCCGCATCCTGTGAAAGGTATCGTTGGCCCGCGCCTCTCGCCCGACAGCAAGTCGGCGGTGTTCAAGGCGCTGAACGACCTGTGGCTGCTCGACATCGCCAAGGGCAAGGCGACGCGCCTGACGCACGACGACTTCTACGAGATCGACCCGGCCTGGTCCGCGGACGGCGGGAAGATCGCCTACGCCTCGGACCGCGCCGGGACCCAGGACCTCTATGTCCGCGACGTCGCCACCGGCGTCGAGACGCGAGTGACCAGCAGCGACGGGGCCGAGGTGGCGCCGGGCTGGTCGCCGGACGGCGGCTCGCTTGTCTTCCAGACCCAGGATGGCGACCTCAACATCGTCGAACTGGCCAGCGGTAAGGTCCGCAACCTCGCTAAGAAGCTCAACGCCCCCAGCCGCGCCTCATGGTCGCCGGACGGCAAGACGATCTTGGTCGCCGGCCTGGACAACGCCAAGAACCGCATCTTCGCCTTCGACGTCGCTACGGGCGAGCGCAAGGTCTACGAGCCCGCGCCCGGCCGCTCGATCGCCGTGCGCGGCGACGACGGGCCGCTGTGGACCGCCGACGGGCGTGAGATCCTCTACAGCATGGCCTCGACCCTGTGGCGCCAGCCGGTCGACGACGGCGGCAAGCCGACAGGCGCGGCGCACCAGCTGACGACCGAGGCCAGCGACGCCGGTTCGATCTCGGACAAGGGCGACATCCTCTATCTGCACAATGGCCAACTGCGCTTGCTGAAGGCCGGCGCTGCCAGGCCTGTGAATGTCGCCACCGGCCTGACCTGGACCCAGGCCAAGCCGTCGCAACGCGTGGTCATCCAGGCTGGCCGCCTCTGGGACGGGGTCCATGAGCAGGCGAGCGCCGACGTCGACATCCTGGTGGTCGACAACCGCATCCGGGGCGTCGGCAAGCGCGGCGCCTTTGCCGGCGCGAAAGCCAAGATCGTCGACGCCAAGGGCCTGACGATCACGCCTGGCCTGTTCGACATGCACAATCACCAGCAGCTTCGCTCGAAGTTCCTCGGCGATCGGCAGGGCAGGGCGTGGCTGGCCTATGGCGTCACCTCGACCCGCTCGACCGGCGACCAGGTCTATCGCGCCCTGGAGGACAAGGAGGCGCTGGAAAGCGGCGCGCGCATTGGCCCGCGCTACTTCATGACCGGCGAGATGTTCGAGGGCGCGCGGGTCGAGTGGGAGTTCGCCCGACCGGTCGACAGCGACCAGGCGCTGGCGCTGGACCTCAGCCGCGCCAAGGACCTCGGCTTCGACGTCATCAAGACCTATGTCCGCTTCCCGTTCGATCGCCAGGCCAGGGTGATCGCCGCCGCCCATGCCGACATGGGCATTTCGGTCACCTCGCACTACCTCTATCCGGGCGTGGCGCACGCCATCGACGGCGAGGAGCACCTGGGCGGACCGACTCGCTGGGGCTTTTCGGAGATCTCGTCGCGCGGGGGGCTCTATCAGGACGTCTTCCAGACCCTGACCAAGACCCACTTCCAGCTGACCACCACCAACTTCTCGGCCGCCGCGGGCCTGGCCGACGAGCCGGCGCTGGTCGACGATCCGCGCTTGGCGGCCCTCTATCCGCCGTGGGAGCTGGCCGACCTGAAGGGCAAGCTGCTGTGCGCCCAGGGCAAGGGGTCGTGCGGATTCCTGCCCCCCAACGATGCCTGGTCGAAGTCGACGGTCCAGACCATGACCCAGCTGTTGCGGGGCGGGGCCTCGGTGATGGTCGGCACGGACTCGCCGCTGGACAGCTATGCGATCAGCCACGTCCTGAACCTGCGCTCGATGGCCAAGCACGGCATGACGCCGTTCGAGACCCTGCGTATCGCCACCACCATCCCGGCCAAGGCCCAGGGCGTCGACAAGGATCTCGGCACCGTCGAGGCCGGCAAGCTGGCCGACCTGGTCTTCGTCGCAGGCGATCCGTCCAAGGACATTCGCGACCTCGCTCGCGTGCGGATGGTCATGAAGAACGGCCGGCTGTTCACGATCGAAGAGCTGACCAAGCCATTCGCCGGCAAGCCGGCCCAGTAACGACACCTCGGGGGTAAAGTGCAGTGATCCAAGCGTCTCGAAAGTCTCGCCGTCCGCTGTCGTTGGCGCTGCTGGCCACCGTCGCCGGCCTGGCCCTGGCGCCGGCCGTCCAGGCGGCAGCGAAGGCGAAAGCGCCGGCCTCGATCCCGGTGACCGTCCACGAAGGCACCTCGCTGGCCTTCGCCCTGTCGCCCGACAGGAAGACGATCGTCTTCGACCTGCAGGGCACGCTATTCGTCATGCCCGCCGCCGGCGGCGTGGCCAGGGCGATCAGCGATCCGCTGTATGACGCCCGTCAGCCGACCTGGTCGCCGGACGGCAAGCGCATCGCCTTCCAGTCCAACCACGACGGCATCTTCCGCGTCTGGACGATCAATGCCGATGGCTCCAGTCCCAAGGCGCTGACCACCGACGACTTTGAAGGTCGCGAGCCGGCTTGGGCTCCGACCGGCGACCGCATCGCCTTCACGTCCGAGCGCAGCGGCAAGTTCGACATCTGGGAGAAGGATCTGGCGACTGGCGCCCTGACCCGCCGCACGACCGCGCCGGGCGGCAACTCCCGCGCCAGCTGGTCGCCGGATGGGAAGGAGATCGTCTATGTCTCCGACCGTCGCGGTGGGACCGGCGTCTATGTCGTCGACGCCCAGGGCCAGGAGCGCCAAGCGGCCAAGGCCGATGTCTTCAGCTTCGGCATGAACGTGCCGCTGGGTACGCCGTCGATCAGCCTGAATGGCAAGGACGTCGCCTGGGTGATGATCGCCGGCGGCAAGGCGCGGCTGATGCTGAACGACAAGGTCGTCAGCGACGGCGAGGACGTCCAGCCGTTCCGCGTCCAGTGGCTGACCGACAGCGCCTTCCTCTATTCGGCCGACGGCAAAATCAAGCAGCGCGATCTGGCGACCGGCCAGGTCTCGACGATCGAGTTCACGGCGACCTTGCACGTGCGCCGGCCCGCCTACGCCAAGAAGGTCTATGACTTCAATTCGACCGCGCCGCGTCCGGTGAAGGGCGTGCAGCGGGCGGTGATCTCGCCGGACGGCAGGACAGTGGCCTTCACGGCTCTGGGCGACCTGTGGGTCATGCCCGTGGGCGCGCCGCCGATGCGGATCACCCACGGCGGGACCTCGGTGACCGTCGATCCGGCCTGGTCGCCGGACGGCAAGGCGATCGTCTACGCCAACGACCGCGCCGGCACGCTGGACCTGTGGATCCGCGACCTGCCCACCGGCCAGGACAAGCGGATCACCGACGCGCCGGGCGCCGAGATGCGACCCTCCTGGTCGCGCGACGGCAAGTCGATCGTCTATGTCGACGCCTCGGGCGCCTATGCCGAGGCGGTGAAGGTGCTGGACCTGGCCACCGGGGCCAGCAAGCCGCTGGAGAGCGCCGAGACCAGCCCCGGCTATCCGGAGTTCACCGCCGACGGGAAGGCGGTGCTGGTTTCGCGCCTGGTCAATGGCTCGGAGACCCAGTCCTACTATGTGGGCGGCGAGAACCAGCTACGCGTCGCGCCGCTGGATGGCTCGGCGCCGCGCGACATCACCGTCGTGCCGGGCCGCTCGATCGGCAACCGCTCGGGCGATGGTCCGGCCCTGTCGCCGGACGGCAAGGCGATCGCCTTCCAGATGGACAGCGCCCTGTGGGTCGCGCCGCTGACCGACAAGGGCGCCGGCGCGCCGCGCAAGCTCGCCGACGACATCGTCAACAGCCTGAGCTGGACGGCGGACTCCAAGACCCTGCTGGGCCAGGCCGGCGGGCGGATGAAGCTCTACGACGTAGCTTCGGGCAAGGCGACGACCGTGCCGTTCAAGCTGACCTGGACCCAGGCCAAGCCAGCCACGACGGTGACGATCCGCGCCGGCAAGGTCGTGACAGGAACCAGCGACAAGCCGTTGATCGACCAGGACATCGTCGTCCGCGACAACCGCATCATCTCGATCAAGCCGCACGGCGCGACCAAGCCGGTCGGCAAGGTGATCGACGCCTCGACCCTGACCGTCATGCCCGGCCTGATGGACATGCACGAGCACCTGATCAAGGAGTACGGCGCCAGCTTCGGTCGCCTGCTGCTGTCGTGGGGCGTCACCACGGTGCGCAGTCCCGGCAACGTGCCCGGCGACATCCTGGAAGAGCGCGAGGCGATCGACGCCGGCCAGCGTCCCGGTCCGCGGATGTTCGTCACCGGCTACCTGATCGACGGCCAGCGCACGGTCTGGGAGATGGGCACGACGGTAGCCACGACGGCGGAGGCCGATCGCCAGGTCGCGCAGGCCGACGCCCTCGGCTACGACATGATCAAGACCTACGTGCACACCAGCGAGCCGATGCGCCGCTACATCGTCGAGGCCGCCCACAAGCGCGGCATGACGGTGGCCTCGCACGAGATCTATCCGGCCGCCACCTATGGCAGCGACAGCGCCGAGCACCTGGACGGCAATGGTGCGGCGCGGGGCAACGGCTCCAAGGCCACCCAGCTGAACTTCAGCTATGACGACGTGGCCCAGGTGCTGGCCAAGTCGGGCATGACGATCACGCCCACGACCTCGCTGTTCACGCCCTATGACGAGCTGATCGGCGACAAGGCCTTCACGACCACCGACGCGCGCTGGAAGCTGCAGCCGGCCTGGGTGCGCTCGGGCCCCGGCATGAGCTTCGCCGACCCGATCGCCGTCGCCCACCTCCGCACCTCGCTGCTGCGCCTGCACAAGGCCGGCGTGCGGATCGTGGCCGGCACGGACTCGCCGTTCACCCCGATCGGCATCAACACCCACAACGAGATCGAGCAGGCGGCCAAGGCGGGCCTGACGCCGCTGGAGGCGATCCAGACCGCGACCTCGGTCCCCGCCGAACTGCTGGGCGTGGCCAAGGACCTGGGCACGGTCGAGCCGGGCAAGTTGGCCGATCTGGTCCTCGTCGAAGGCGATCCGCTGAAGGACGTCCGCGACGCCCGCAATGTCCGCAAGGTCATGAAGAACGGCCAGCTCTACGAGGTCTCCGACCTCGTCGACTTCCCGGCCAAGCACTGAGCGGGGAGAGGGACATGGCCCAGGTCGAAGCGAAACAGAACAACGTGCTGGTCGTCGCCGCCTCGTCGGTCGGCACGATCTTCGAGTGGTACGACTTCTACCTCTACGGGGCCCTGGCCTCGGTGATCACCAAGCAGTTCTTCTCGGGCGTCAACGAGACGACCGGCTACATCCTGGCGCTGCTGGCCTTCGCGGCCGGCTTCGCGGTGCGGCCGTTCGGGGCGCTGGTGTTCGGACGGCTAGGCGACCTGTGGGGGCGCAAGAACACCTTCCTGATCACCATGCTGCTGATGGGCCTGTCGACCTTCGCGGTCGGGCTGCTGCCGGGCTTTGCGACCATCGGCGTGGCCGCGCCGTTGATCCTGGTGGGGCTGCGCCTGATCCAGGGCCTGGCGCTGGGCGGTGAGTATGGCGGAGCGGCGACCTATGTGGCCGAGCACGCGCCCGACAATCGTCGCGGCTTCTACACCAGCTGGATCCAGACCACGGCGACGGCGGGCCTGTTCTTCAGCCTAATCGTCATTCTGGGCGCTCGCACCGGTCTGGGCGAGGCGGCGTTCCAGGCCTGGGGCTGGCGCATCCCGTTCCTGGTCTCGATGGCGCTGCTGCTGGTGTCGCTGTGGATCCGCCTGAAACTGAACGAGAGCCCGGCCTTCCAGAAGATGCAGGCCGAGGGGACGGGCTCCAAGAAGCCGCTGGCCGACAGCTTCGCCAACTGGGCCAATCTGAAGATCGTCATCCTGGCGCTGCTGGGTCTGACGGCCGGGCAGGCAGTGGTCTGGTACACGGGCCAGTTTTACGCGCTGTTCTTCCTGGAGAAGATGCTGAAGGTCGACGGCGCGCTGGCCAATGGCTTGACGGCGGTGGCCCTGCTGATCGCCACGCCGGCCTTCGTGTTCTGCGGCTGGCTGTCGGACAAGATCGGCCGCAAGCCGATCGTCATGGCCGGCTGCCTGATCGCGGCCCTGACCTATTTCCCGCTGTTTCACGCTCTGGGGCAGGCGGCCAATCCAGCGCTGACCCAGGCGCAGGTCCTGGCGCCAGTCACCGTGGTCGCCGACCCGAAGGACTGCTCGTTCCAGTTCGACCCTGTCGGCAAGACGGTCTTCGACCGCTCGTGCGACATCGCAAAGGCCTATCTGGCGCGCACCGGCACGCCCTACGAGAATGAAGCCGCGCCGGCCGGCTCACTGGCCACCGTCCGCATCGGCGGCATGAGCGTCGACAGCTTCCGGGGCGAGGCGATGAACAAGACAGCCTTCGCCAAGGCCAGGAAGGCGTGGGAGGCTGATCTAGGCGCGGCGCTGGCCAAGGCGGGCTATCCGGCCAAAGCCGATCCGGTGGCGATGAACCGGCCGCTGATCGTCGGCATCCTGGCCCTGCTGGTCGTCTATGTGGCCATGGTCTACGGCCCGATCGCGGCCTTCCTGGTCGAGCTGTTTCCCACGCGGATCCGCTACACCTCGATGTCGCTGCCCTATCACCTGGGCAACGGCTGGTTGGGCGGGTTCCTGCCCACGACCGCCTTCGCCATCGTGGCGACGACCGGCAACATCTATTCCGGCCTCTGGTACCCGGTGGGCATCGCCGCCTTCACCGCCGTGGTCGGACTTCTGTTTCTCAAGGACACCAAGGGCGCGCGTCTCGATGCGTAGGCCCCGTTCACACATGACATCGGGAGGGAAGACCATGAGGTCACCATCACACTGGCGCGGCGTCGCCCTGGCCCTGCTGGGCGGGGCCGCAGCGCTGAGCCTGGCCGCCTGCAAGCCGGGCGGCGACAAGGCCGCCGACACGGGCGCCGATCCGTCGGCCGGCGCGCCGACCGAGCAGCAGGCCCGCCTCAGCGGCGGTCGCCCGAAGTTCGGTCCGCCGCCGGGCATGATGGAGTTCCAGCAGACCTGCACCAGCTGTCACACCAAGGAAGGCATGAAGATGGGCGCGCGGGCCGTGCCCACGATCGCCTCGCTGAACGCCATGCCGCCCGAAGCCATCCTGCAGGCGCTGACGACCGGCAAGATGCAGGGGCAAGGCGCTTCGCTGACCGCCGACCAGAAGAAGGCCGTCGCCGAGTTCCTGGCCGGCCGCAAGATCATCGACAAGGAAGGCGCTTCTGTCGCCAAGATGTCGAACAAGTGCGCGGCCAATCCGGCGCTGGGCGACATCACCCAGGCCAGCTGGAACGGCTGGGGCGCGGGGACCAGCAACGCCCGCTTCCAGACCGCCGCCAACGCCGGCCTGGACGCCGGCAAGGCGCCGAAGCTGAAGCTCAAGTGGGCCTTCGGCCTGCCCGGCGGCGGCTCCAGCATCTCGCAGCCCACCGTGGCCGGCGGCCGCTTGTTCGTCGGCAGCGACAACACCGCCGTCTACTCGATCGACGCCAAGACGGGCTGCGCCTACTGGTCGTTCTTCGCCGATGCGCCGGGCCGTTTCGCCCCGATCGTCGCGCCGATCTCGGGCCATGGCGCCAGCAAGTACGGCGTGTTCTTCACGACCAGCCGCGGCACCTCCTACGCGCTGGACGCCCAGACCGGCGAGCAGCTGTGGAAGACCGAGCTGCCCGCGCCGGCCAATGTCAGCAACACGGCCGCCTACTACAACGGCCGCCTCTATGTGCCGCTGACCGGTTCGGAGACCGTCTCGGGCTCGAACCCGCAATATGAGTGCTGCAAGTCGCGCGGTGCGGTGGTGGCCATCGACGCCAACACCGGCAAGGTGGCGTGGAAGGCCGAGAGCATTTCCGAGCCGCTGAAGAAGCTGGGCAAGAACCCGGCCGGCAAGCAGCTGTGGGGTCCGTCGGGCGCCAGCATCTGGAACACCCCGACCATCGATCCCAAGCGCGGCGTGCTCTATGTCGGCACCGGCAACAGCTTCGGTCCCGTGGCGGCCGACACCAGCGACTCGATCCTGGCCTTCCGCCTCAGCGACGGCAAGCTCCTGTGGCATCACCAGGAGATCAAGGGCGACGCCTTCATGCTGGGCTGCGAGAACACCAACAAGCCGGGCGGCAACTGCCCCGAAAAGCTGGGTCCCGACTGGGACTTCGGCGGCTCGTCGGTGATCATCCAGACCCTGCCGGGCGGGCGTGACATCCTGCTGGCGGCGGGCAAGGCCGGCATCGCCATCGCGCTGGACCCTGACCAGCAGGGCAAGGTCGTGTGGCGCACCCAGCTGTGGGAGAAGGCCCCGCCGACCGCCGATGGGCTGGTGATCTTCGGCGGCGCGGCCGACGGTTCGCGCGTCTATTACCCGATGCAGCAGGAAGGCGGCGGCCTGACCGCCCTCGATATCGCGACCGGCAAGAAGGCCTGGAACGCGGTGCTGAAGACCGATCCGCGCGGCCAGATCGGCCCGGCCAGCGCCATTCCGGGTCTGGTCTTCACCGGCGGTTGGGACGGCGTGCTGCGGGCGGTCGACGCCAATGGCAAGGTCGTCTGGTCGTTCGCCACGAAGAAGGACTTCCAGACGGTCAACGGCGTCACCGCCAAGGGCGGCTCGCTGGGCTCGGCCGGTCCAACGGTCGCCGGCGGCATGGTCTATGTGGCTTCGGGCTATATCGGCATGCAGAACGGCTATCCCGGCAACGTCATCCTGGCCTTCGCGCCGGAATGATCCTGACGACGGCCGGCGCCTCGTGCGCCGGCTGGACGGTCGAAAGTCAGCGCCTCGCGATCCGTCGCGAGGCGCTTTTCGTTTGAGCTTGCTGGAAGATCCGAAAGGCCGCGTTCGCGCTGGGAGGCGAACGCGGCAAGGTCGGGAGGGTGACGCTCCGGGATAGGAACTTGCGTCACTTGGTTTGATATAAAACTATATGTGTTGTGAGGCAAGCTTAGTGGAGCGCTATCAGACATTCAGAATGTGGCGTGATCAATTGATGATCGGATAGCGCTGCCAGCGCTCAAGCGGGCGTCAGTTTGCAAAAATAGTATTATGGCAAACTAATTCTTGAATCCGCTCACGGCCCCGCTCATGGTGCGGGAAAGAGATAGCGGGGGAATCTGATGACGTGTCCAGTCTGGATCACGGATCGGCGTCCTCGGGGGAGGATGTGATGAGTCAGGCGGCGCAATCCGAGGTCGTCGACGTCGGCGCGGCCATCGACGCCGGTCGCTGGACGCTGTTCCAGAAGGCGGTGATGGCGCTGGTGGCCTCGACCATCGTGCTGGATGGCTTCGACAACCAAGCCCTGGGCTTTGCGATCCCCGCGATCATCAAGGAGTGGGGCGTCACGCGCGGCGACTTCACCGGCATCGTCGCCTGCGGCTTGGTCGGCATGGGCCTGGGCACGGCCTTCGCCGGCATGGTCGGGGACCGGATCGGACGCCGTCCCACCTTGCTGGGGTGCGTGATGCTGTTCGGCCTGGCGACCCTCGGCGTCGCCGCCGTTCACGATCTGAAGCTGCTGGCGGTGCTGCGTTTCCTGGCCGGCTTCGGCATTGGCGGGGCGCTGCCCAACGCCGCGGCCATGACCGCCGAGTTCACCCCGGCCCGCAGCCGCGCGGTGGCGGTGACTTCGACCATCGTCTGCGTTCCTCTGGGCGGCATCGTCGGCGGTCTGCTGGCCGCGCAGCTGTTGCCGACCCTGGGTTGGCGCTCGCTGTTCGTGGTCGGCGGCATCGCGCCGCTGGTGTTGATGGTGCTGCTGCTGGCGCTGTTGCCAGAGTCGCCGCGCTTCCTGGCCCGTCATCCTAAGCGCTCGCTGGAGCTCAATCGCCTGCTGACCCGCTGCGGCGTGGCAGTCGGTCCGGAAGCCCTGTTCGTCGACCTGGCCGAGCAGAAGACCGGCGACGACAAGGGCGGCTTCGGGGCGCTGCTGAGCAGCTTCTATCGGCGCGACACCCTGGCGCTGTGGGTGGCGTTCTTCTTCACCCAGATGGCCGTCTACACGGTGTTCTCCTGGGTCCCCACCATGCTGTCGGGGCAGGGGCTGAACCTGGCCACCGCCAGCACGGGCCTGACCGCCTACAACTTCGGTGGCGTCGCCGGGGCGCTGTCGGGCGCGGCGATGATCAGCCTGTGGGGCTCGCGCAAGGCCATGCTGCCGTTGGCGCTGGGCGGCGTGGTCACGGCCGTGGCGCTGATCTTCATCCCGATCACGGCCAAGGGACCGCACGGGGCGTTGATCTTGCTGCTGGCGGCGCACGGCTTCTTCGTCAATGCGATCCAGACGACGATGTACGCCCTGGCGGCGCACGTCTATCTGACCAGTGTCCGCACCACGGGCACCGGCGCGGCGCTGGGCGTCGGACGGTTCGGCGCCATCCTGTCGTCCTTCGTCGGGGCGGCGGTGCTGAGCCAGGGACCAACGGCCTACTACCAGATGCTGGCGGTCGCGATGGCGGGCTGCTTCCTCGCCCTGGCGGCCGTCGGGCGGCACATTCCGAAGAGCTGACCGGAGACCCACGTTTTCCCACAACCGACGCGCTTGCCTGTGGATAGAATCACGAGGCAGCGTGATTCCAGTGCAGTGCGGGGAGCGTAGACATGGATCGCGCGAAGGATTGGTTGAGCCGCAATTTCGCGGGCGTTCTGGTGGCCGGTTGGGGCCTGATCGGCTTCGTAGCCGTCAGCGTTCTCTGGCGCTGAGAAACTGAAAACGCCCGGCGGTCCGAACCGCCGGGCGTTTTTGCTTGTCCTACCCGAACATCGGCACGGGCCCTCGGCCCCCGCCATTCCAGGTGCTCCAGTTGGGGAAGACGTAGGGCAGGTCGGCAGCGCTGACGCCGTACCACTGGGCGATGGCGCCGATATATTCCTCGGTGGCGATGGACGGGATCCAGCGGCCGTCGTTGGAGCTGTCCTCATTGCCGCCGAAGGTGACGTCCGGGTAGCGGCCGTGGACCTTGCCGTTGGCGAGCGCGCCGCCTAGCACCAGGTGGTTCGAGCCCCAGGCGTGGTCGCTGCCGCCGTTGGCGTTGCCTTTGTAGACGCGGCCGAAGTCCGACATCGTGAAGGCGGTGACGTTG